>Ga0208283_10403_pt1 | contig 12943 bp, 12 predicted proteins | sample AntRauMetaRauer1_FD_184785 | JGI IMG/M metagenome (GOLD analysis project Ga0208283, IMG submission 184785) | Saline lake microbial communities from Rauer Lake, Antarctica, in enrichment culture - Antartic Rauer Lake 1 Metagenome Rauer1 (SPAdes)... ...
CGAGGGGTACGAGGCGCTCGTCGAGATGTACGACGCCTTCGATCCCGCCGACCGGGCACAGGGGATCCCGCCGGGCGGCGAAAAGCGCATCCGCGAGTGGCTGGACGCGATCCTCGGCGACGACTGTCTCAACGTGATCGCGTGGTGCGGCGACGAGATCGCCGGCCATGCGACGCTAGTGCCCGACGACGAGGCCTACGAGCTGGCTATCTTCGTCCATCAGGAGTACCAGCGCGCCGGTATCGGCACCCACCTGATCCGCGGGCTGCTCGGCTACGGGCAGGCAGAGGGCATTCAGAAGGTGTGGCTCACCGTCGAGCGCTGGAACCGCGCGGCCGTCTCGCTGTACAAGAAGATCGGGTTCGAGACCTCCAACGCCGAGAGCTTCGAACTGGAGATGGGGCTCCGGCTCAACCCGGACACAGATGCGGGCACGGACCAAGACGAGAAGTCGGACGCGGATGCGGACGCCGATTCGGTCGAGAACGGAGACGACCAGTAGCGTCGCTGGGGATCGCCTCCAGCGCCGCAGGGAGTGGTCTGTGTCGTCCCGGAGAACCGCGTAGTGTTGGCCGGGATCTTCAAGCCTTTACGTGCGGCGGGCGAGCGCTCCGGTATGAGTCATCGAATCCTTCTGTTGGGGGCACCGGGCGCCGGAAAGGGGACGCAGAGCGCGAAGCTCGCCGAGGAGTACGGCGTCGAGCACGTCACCACGGGCGACGCGCTCCGCGCGAACAAGGACATGGAGACCGAGTACGGGACGCCCCGCTCGTTCATGGAGGCGGGGGAGCTCGTCCCGGACCCGGTCGTCAACGAGATCGTCGAGGCCGCGCTGGCGGACGCCGACGGGTTCGTTCTCGACGGCTACCCGCGCAACCTCGACCAGGCGGAGTACCTCTCGGAGATCACGGATCTCGACGCCGTGATCTATCTCGACGTCGACGAGGAGGTGCTCGTCGACCGGCTCACCGGTCGCCGTGTCTGCGACGACTGCGGCGCGAACTTCCACGTCGACTTCCAGCCGCCCGAGGAGGCGGGCGTCTGTGACGAGTGCGGCGGCGAGCTGATCCAGCGCGACGACGACACCGAGGAGACCGCCCGAGAGCGACTCGAAGTGTTCTACGAGAACACCGAACCCGTTATCGATCACTTTCGTGACGAGGGCGACCTCGTTGAGGTCGACGGCGAGGCGACGCCCGACGAGGTCTTCGAGCGCATCCGGGACGTTCTCGACGAGTAACGTCGGACCGTCGACCGGGATCTCGACGACTACCGGACTGTCGATCAGTATCGCGCCGCCCACCGCGTCGCCGGCGATCCTGCAAGGTTCTTAACCGTCGACCGACAACCGAGCGGTAATGAGCAAGGTCGAACGGAGAGTCCGCTCGCTGGTCCGCGAGGACGGCGAGATGCGAGACGCCGTCGAGGTCATCCTTGACAGCGCCACTGACGGCGAGGTCCAGTGGATCGACGTCCGCGACGAGATCACGAGCGGCCAGTGGGGCCGGCTCATCGAGAAGGAGATCCTCGTCGACGGCGACACCGGCTTCGCGCTGGCGGACCGCGACGCCATCGAGGCGGGGCTGGAGGAGGACGACGACGGCGATCTGACCGGCGGCGACGTCGACACCCCCGAGACGACCTCGTGGACCAAGTGGGACAAGATCGCCGGGATCGCGACGCTCGGTGCGTTCGTCGGGTACGCGGTCAACCCGGTCCGCAACGCGATCGCCGGCGCCTTCGATATCGTGTTGGGGCCGCTCCTCAACCTCGTTCCCTTCTACGTCGTGGTCATGGTGATCGCGCTCGCGACGGGCCTGTACTCGACGCTACTGCGCGCGGGCCTCATGGATATGGACAAGATGAGCGCGTACCAAGACCGGATGAAGGACATCCAGGACCGCCGTAAAGAGGCGAAAGACCGCGACGATCAGGAGGCGCTCGACGCCATTCAAGAGGAGCAGATGGAGGCGATGGGCGACCAGCTCGGGATGTTCAAAGAGCAGTTCCGCCCGATGGTGTGGATCATGTTCCTCACGATCCCGGCGTTCCTGTGGATGTTCTGGGTGATCGGCTACCGCGGCTCCTCCGCCGCGTATCCGGACGTCGCCGCACAGGAACTTATCGTTCCGCTCGCCGGTACTGTCACGTGGGACACGGGAATCGTCGGCCCGATCCAGATGTGGATTGTCTGGTACTTCCTGTGTTCGATGGCGTTCACCCAGCTCGTCCAGAAGAGCCTCAACATCGAGATGTCGCCGTCGTCGTCGTAGCTCGCTCGCTTCGACGCTTTTCGTCTGCGTGGTCGTCTTCTTCCGTGTCGACGGCCCGTTGAAATCCTCAACTAGAGAGATATTCTGAGTTCGGTGCGGTCTGTACAGACACAGCGACGAGCGATGGCGGGAGTAAGTGTTGCAGATCGGTCGCAGCGATTCAGTATTTAAACAGCGGTAAGCGACGGCGATAATTGTTTATAAATGGATGAGGCGGTGGCGCGCGCCTCCGAGCGCCTTTTGGGCGCGAGGAGCGCCGCGCGAGGGAGTCGCGAGCAGAGAGGGACCGAAGGTCGCTCATGCAGCCGGCGCGTAGCGCCGGCGACGCAGCGAGCGACGAGGCTGGGGAGGCGTGAGGCTGTGCGGTTGCGGTCCCGCGAGTGAAACGAGCGGGAGCACGGAAGTCGCAGCCCGCGCAGCGAACGGAGTGAGCGAGCAGGACCGTCTTCCGGCGGTCGGGCGGGACGCAAAGGGGCAGTCGCCGGCGGCTTCGCCGCCGGCTGCCAGAGGCGCGAAGCGCCTCGCTGCCGTGAGGGCGGCGCAGGCGTTCACGAGAGCTCTGCTCTCGTGAGCCAATCAGAACGCGAAGCGTTCTGATGACGATGTAAGCACCGCAACGAGGGAGCGATAGCGACTGAGTGAGGCGCACAGCGAGCGTGCGCCGCCCTTGCTGCTGGGGCTTTGAAGGTGTTCACCGTGCTGTCTGAGACATATAAATAGCCGACAGCAACACCGCTCGATCGCTTATAAACAGTCGATCAACCGAATTGAGACACGTACTCCCGTAGCCGATCAAGACTCTCACCGACCGCGGGCGTACGCCTCGAACTCCTCGCCGAAGACGAGGAAGTAGCCGGTTCCGACGACGCCGATCACGGCGGCGACGGTGAAGGCGACCTCCGGACTGACGAAGTCCCAGAGGTAGCCGCCGATCGCGGCGCTCGGGATGACGATCGTGTTTCGCAGCAAGTAGTAGGTCCCGGTGACTCGGCCGCCGGCACCCTGTTTCGCGGGACCGACGATGAGCGCCTTATGCGAGGGGAGGCCGGCGAACCGAAGTCCGGAGAACGCGAAGACGAGAACCAGCGCCCACTGGGTCGAGACGAACGGCGAGAGGAGTTCGGGCCCGAAGACGAGGACGAGAGGGAACACGCCGTACACGAAAAAGCCGAGCGCGACGATCGGCTTGAGCCCGATTCGCTCGGCCAACTTCGCCGCGGGGACCATCGTGATCAGCGCGACGACCATCTCGACGCCCAGCAGGTAGCCGAAGAAGGCCTGCGGCGAGAGGTCCACGGCGTAAGAGGTCCCCCCGACACCGACCGTCGTCTCCAGCCCGACCGAGAAGATCCGCGTGACGACGAGCACGAAGAAGACGTACACCATCCCGTTCGCGAACCGGACGAGGGTGTCGCCGATCAACAGCGGCCGGAGCGGGTCAGGCATCTCGCGGAGGTCCGTCCGGATCTGGGCGACGCCCTCGAACCGTCCGCCGCCGACGGCGTCTCCGCTCGCGTCGTACAGGACGTGTTGCACGAGCGTCCCGACGACCCCGAAGACGACCGCCACCGCAAGCACGTACCGGAAACTCACCGTAAACGCCGGGTGGAGATCGATGAGAATCGCCGCGAGGACGGGACCGATCAGGAACGCGGTGCGCCGGAACGTCTCCGTGCTCGCGAACCCGGCCGCCAGCCGGGACGGGTCCGTCGCCTGCTTGACCACGGCGAAGGTCGCGCCGAGGCCGAACGACTTCCACGCCTGCGCGAGGACCAACCCGACGAAGATCCAGATCCACGGTTCGATCGTCACGCCCGCGACCGTGACCGCCCCGACGTTCGGGGCGACCAGCCAGACGGCGAAGCCGACGGTCGAGACCAGTCCGAAGGCCGTCAGCGCGTACCGCGACCCAATCCGGTCGGATATCGCGCCGCCCGGGTACGGGTACAGCGCGGAGATGACGTTGCCGAAGGTCCCGAACAGGCCGACGACGAAGCCTGACGCCCCCAGCGCCACCATGTACTCCGGGAGGAATCGGCTCGTCATCTGGAAGCCGAGACTGAACGCGAACATCGCTAGCGAGACCACCAGCACGTCCCGCTCTAAGGCGAAGAACTGACGGAACGTCTCTAACGGGTCCGTTTCCTCCGGGTCGGCGATCGCTTGGTCCTTGCTCATGTGAGGGAGATCGACGCCGCGACCGTCGTGTCGGTGTGTTCTCTCACGGCGACAAATAGGTTCTCACCCGATCGCCGCCCCAAGGTTTACTCTCGGCTCGCCGTAGCTTCGACCATGCACGCCGACGAGATCGATCCGCAGGCGAAGGCGGCGATCGAGCGCCAAGAGCGGGTCCCGCTGCCGCACAGCCGGTGGGGGTTGAAGCTCGCGCGGCTGCTCACCAAGCCGGCGATGCGGGTCCGGAACCGGAATCCACCCGCGGTCGGGAAAACCGTAGACGGGACGATCCCTGGGCCAGCGGGAGACCTCGACACTCGGCTGTACCTGCCCGACGGCGACGGCCCGTTTCCCACGATCGTGTTCTTCCACGGCGGCGGGTTCGTACTGGGCAGCATCGCCACCCACGACTGGCTCTGTCGCCACCTCACACGGGAGAGCGGCTGTGCCGTCCTCTCGGTCGATTACCGGCTCGCGCCCGAACACCCCTTCCCCGCGGCGGTCGCGGACGCGGACGCGGCGGTCGAGTGGGCGGCCGCCAACCCGGACGCGATCGCCGGGACCGGCCGGATCGCGGTCGCGGGCGATTCGGCCGGCGGCGCGCTCGCCGCCGTCGCCGCGCTCATGGCCACCGAGCGCGACGGGCCCGAGATCGCGTACCAGGCGCTGTTGTACCCCGGCGTCGGCGTCGAGGCCGGTCAGCCGTCGGTCGAGGAACACGCCGGGGTTGTCCTCAGCGAGGCGGATTTCGAGTGGTTCACGGAGTGTTACTACGACCACGAGATCCACCGGCGCAACCCGTACGCCGACCCGACGAACGCGGGCGACGTGTCCGGCGTCGCCCCCGCTACAGTCGTCACCGCCGGATTCGACCCGCTCCGCGACGGCGGGCGGGCGTACGCCGAACAGCTGGTTCGAGACGGGGTGGCGACGCGCTACGAGAACTACGCGGACCAGGTGCACGGATTCATGACGCTTCGCGGTGTCGACCGAGCGACGGAGGCCATCGCCGACGTGGCCGACGATCTCGCCGGCGCGCTCCGGGCGAAGTGATCGGGTAGCGGCTGCGGGCTGTCTCCGAGGCGAGCGCACCTTCTTGACGTATTTATATATCCGACGGCCGAGAACCACCGATCGATGCCCGCTTTCACTCCCTTCGCAATCGCGCTGTTCGCCCTCCAAGCCGCCGTGGGATACGTCGCGTACAGGTCGCTGCGCGGTACCGGGCCGACCGCCGCGATCGTCGGTGTCTGCGTGACCCTGCTGGGGACCGGCGTCCTGTTCGAGGTCGGCCTGATCGCCGCGCTCGTCGTCGATGTCGTGGCGGCGGGACTCGCTACGCTCGCAGGCGCGCGGGCCGATGCACCTCCCGTCCGAACGTAAAAAGGAGCGCGTCGGACGACCCGTCAGTCCCGCTCGCCGGTCGCGATGAACTCGCGGATCACCGCGGCCTCGGCCTTTCGCACCAGTTCGCCGGCCGTGCTCGTCGAGCAGTCGAGGGCCGCGGCGATCTCGGCGACGGTCCCGTCGCGGGGCAGCTCGTAATACCCCGCCGCGACCGCCGCCTCCAACGCGGCCTGCTGCCGATCGGTGAGCCGCGACGGCGACGACGACCGTTCGAACTCGTGGACCCGCTCGATGGCAACGTCGCCGAGGTCGGTGAGCGTCTCGTGGAACGCGCTGAGCGCCGCCCCTTCCCCCACCGCCTCGAACCGCACGTCGCCGGTGTCCAGGAAGACGACCGGCGGGAGAAAGACCACGTGTGCAGCCGCAATCGCGTCCAGTACCGCCGGCGCGAACTCGTAGCCGTCCTGTCGGAGGAACGCGTACGTTCCGTCCCCGTCTTCGACGAGTTCCTTCTCCACGAGCGAGTCGACGCCTCGGACGACCGATTCCGTCGCGTCCGCATCCGCGTCACACCAGAACAGCGTCGTCGCGTCCGCCGTGGGGCTCCACGTCAACAGCTCGGCGCGGGTGACCGGTCCGGGCTCGATGACCCGCCGGTGAAGCGGATGGACGAGCCGCTCCGGATACGTCGCCGCGAACTGGACGCGTTTCATTCTCTCGACGCGAATTTCGGGCGTCGACGCTTTAAAATCCGGTTTCGGTCGACGTCTTCCGTCGCGCAGGTGACGAGGAGTCGTTCAGAAGTTCGGGAACGGAGCGAAGCAGCGTCTGGAGGTGGTCCGCGCCGTCGAGCACCGCTAGTTGGGCGTTCGGAAGCGTCGCCTCGAACCGTCGAACGGCGGCGATCGGGACGTTCGCGTCGTCGCCGCCGTGCCAGAACCGAACCGTCGCGTCGATCGCTTCGAAGTCGACGTTCCAATCGGTCGCAATCTGCCGGAACTCGGTCACTACGCCGCTGCGGTGCCGGGAAAGCGCTTCGAGGAAGTCCGCCCGGACGATCTCCGCCGCGCTCTCCGACACGCCGGCAGTCGGATCGCCGGTGGTGTACTGGGCGACCACGAACGAGGGGTCGTGGCGTCGCGCGACCCACCGCTGGGCGCGGAACAGCGCGGCGAGCACCCGGGGCGCCGTCGACCCGATCCGGTTCAACACTCGCTGTGTCGTGGGACGCTCGCGAGCGTACTCCGGCGGAGTCGCGCCGGCGACCGCGTCCACCCGCTCGATCCGGTCCGGCAGCGCCGCCGCGGCCGCGAACGCGTACGGGGCGCCGCCCGAGAACGCGACGAGCCGCGCGGTGTCGATCCCGGCGTGGTCGAGTACGGCGCGGACGACTCGCCCGCCGTCCCGTATCGATCGGTCGGGCCAGGGGTCGGATCGTCCGTATCCGGGACGGTCCGGTGCGAGTACCCGAGCGTCATTGTCCCGCGCCGTCGGCTCGAACAGCTCCGCGAGCCGGCGCGAACCCGGCGTCCCGTGGAGAAACACCATCGGAGAGCCGCTTTCCGCCCCGTACTCCGCGTACGCGAGCCGTCGGTCGCCCTCTTCCTCGACCGTCGCGAACTGTCCGTCGTCTCTCGTCGACGACCGACCCGACGCGGGAGCGGTCTGTGTCGTCATTGTGTCGAAAGACGGGGCCGCCCCGTGAGGAACTGGTGCCGGATCCATCCGGTGGGTTTTAACTGACGGCTCGGTCGGCGTTTCGATCGACGCTCCGCCGGCTCACCCGATGCCACGGCAGCTCACGGAACCGCAACGCTTTCGTTCAGACTCGCTGTCAGGTACCGCATGCGTCGCCGCCGATTCCTCGCGAGCGGAACCGCCCTCCTCTCCGTCGCTCTCGCCGGCTGCGGCCACCCCTCCGTCGTCCTCGATCTGACCGAGGCGACCGCGGACGATATCGCCGACGAGGTGTCGATGACGGCCGACCCCGGAACGGAGGAGTACGAGGTCGTCGCGTCGGCGCTCGAAAACGGGTCGGCCACGCGCCGCGGGCGGTACGAGCTGTTCGACCGCACCGACACCGTTCGGGTCGACGGGGCCGTCTACGAGGTCACGGAGACCCGGAGCGCGAGCAGCGAGGTGACCGTGTACGAGGTGCTCATCGATTTCGATCCGGAGAACACGACGCCGGAGCTGGGCGAAATCGCGTTCGACGATCTCCCGGTGGTGGATCGCGAGCGTCTCGAACCGATCGTCTCCGAGGATGACCCGCCCCAGCATGACGGGTATGACCTCGGCGTCGGCTACGGGAGCGCTGCGGAGGTTGGAAACGAATCGGTGTTCGTGCCGGAACGACGGTACGACGTGCTCGTTCACGACGGGGAGCGGTACCGGGTCGCGGTCGATTCGCGCACCGCGTCGGAGGCCGAGTATCGGTACGAGGCGACTGAGGTGGCGCCCGACACGGAAACGTTCGCCGACCGCGTCCGAGACCGGTATCTGTTCGTGCTCGCTGGGCTCTTGGACGCCGAGCGCGAGGTCGTCGAGGAGTCGATCGACGGCGCGTACTTCGAGGACGACGACGCCTTCCGATCGGTGGTCGATCGGATCCGAGCGCACGACGGGATCCGGGTGGACGACTTCTACGGGACATGGCTGTTGGAGTACGAGGGCGCGGCGTACCTCACCTACGTCGAGTGGTAGCCCGTTATCAACGGGGCTCGGAACGCACCGACTTTACCCGGCGGCGGATCAACTGACCCCCGATGAACGAGATGACGCGCGAGGCGGTTCGAACGCGAGCGCAATCGCACCGGGCACGGCTGCTTGCCCTCCTGCGCGTGCAGTACCCCGACGCGCTGGCCGACCGCGGGTATCGCCTTATTCACCCGGCGACCGGAGACCCGTACGCCGAGGACCGGCGGCATCTCGTCGCGACCTGCCGGTCGGTCGCCAACTTCGCGGTCGGCGCGCTTGCAGACGGCCCCGACTGGTGTCTCGACGCCGCCGAGCACGGCCTGCGGTTCCTCCGGGAGGCGCACCGCGCCGACGACGGTGGGTATCACCTCGTCGTCGACGCGGAGGGCAACCCGGTCGATCGGACGCGGTCGGCGTACGGCCACGCGTTCGTCCTGCTGGCGTACGCCCGCGCGGTCGACGCCGGGATCGAGGGCGCCGAGCGCGACCTCGACGCGACCCGAGAGCTGATCGACGACCGCTTCCGCGACGACCGGGGACTGCTCCAAAGCGACTGCGACGCCGATTGGACAGAGCGGGAGTCGTACCGCGGTCAGAACGCGAACATGCACGCCTGCGAGGCGTTCCTCGCCGCCTACGAGGCGACGGACGAGGCGAGGTATTTCGACCGCGCGCGCCACATCGCCGAGGCGATCACGGTCGACCTCGCCGCCGAGACCGACGGCCTGCTGTGGGAGCACTACACCGCCGACTGGGAGCAGGACTTCGCGTACAACGCGGACGAGCCGCGCCACCAGTTCCGACCACCGGGCTATCAGCCGGGCCACCACGTGGAGTGGGCCAAACTGCTCGCGCTGCTCGACCGGTACGGGGACGGGGAGAGCGAGGAGAGCGGAGAGGTCGAGGCCCCGACGACAACCACCGACTGGTACGCCCGCGCCCGCGAACTGTTCGACGCCGCCGTCGACCACGGCTGGTCGGAGAACGGGTTCGTGTACACCCACGCGGCCGACGGGTCGCCGATCGTCGCCGATCGGTACGGCTGGGCGCTCGCGGAGGCGATCGGCGCGTCCGCCGCGCTCGCCGAGCGCGCGGCGGCTCGGGGCGACGCTGACGAGGTCGACCGGCTCCGAGACTGGCACCGGCGGTTCCTCGTCCGGACCGACCTGTTCCGCGGCCCGGCGGGCGTCTGGTACGAGAAGCGCCTGCCCGCGGACGCCGAGGGCGACCGCGTCGCGCAGGACCCGCCCGGCGTCGAGCCGGACTACCACCCGGTCGGCGCCTTCTTCGAGGGGTGGCGGTCCGCGCGGGGAGAGCTGTCTGACGGGTGAGGCGGCGCTCCGCGATCGGGGCCGGCGAGTTCCTACGGCCAGTCGAGGTCGATCCCGACGAGGTCGGCGCTGACGCTCCAGAGCCGCTCGCGCGTCTCGGGGTCGGCCGCGTCGTCCGCGGGCGTCATTTCTTCCTCGCCAACGTAGCGACCGGTTCGCTCGGCGTACTCTGGCGACGCGACGAGTCGTACGAGGCGGTCGGCCGCGGCCCGGCGCGTCGTCCCGACGCCGGGCAGGAGCCCCGCGACGCGGACCGCGAGCCGGGTCCGGAGCGCGGCGTCGCGGAACAGGTTCGTCGAGGGGACGAACCCCGGATGGAGGCAGTTCGCCGTGACTCCCGCCCCCTCCGGGATCCGGTCGGCGAGTTCGAGCGTGAACGCGACGTTCGCGAGCTTCGACCGGGCGTACGCCTCCAAGGGGTCGTAGGCGTCGGCGAACTGGAGGTCGTCGAAGTCGAGCGTCGCGCGCCGGTGGAGGTCGGAGGCGGTGACGACGACGCGGGCGGGCGCCGAGGCGGCGAGCCGGTCGAACAGCTCGCGGGTGAGGAGATACGGCGCGAGGTGGTTCACGGCGAGCGTGAGCTCGATTCCGTCCGGCGTCTCCGTCCGCGACCTCACCGAAAGCCCGGCGTTGTGCGCGAGAACGTCGAGCCGATCGTACGACTCGCGGAGCTCGGCGGCCAGATCGCGGACCGCCGACCGGGTCGCCAGATCGGCGCGGTGAAACCGGATCGTCCCGGCCGCCGCATCGCTCTCGGCGGCGAGCGCCTCGCCACGCTCCCGGTTCCGCCCGACTGCGGCGACGGTGGCTCCGCGCTCGGCCAGCGTCTCAGCCGCGCGACGGCCGATACCGCTGGTCGCGCCCGTGAGGACGATCACGCGGTCGGAATGGTCGTTCGGTGACACGGGTTGTTAGCTGATCGCGTGCGAACGGGTTAGCGGTGTCGACGTTCGAAGCGCCGTGGCGGATCCATCCTCACAGTACCGTCGCGATGTGGCGGTCGATCCGATCGACCAGCGTCGGGCGGAACGTCCAGAACCCGTCCCACACGTTCGGCTCGTCTTCGAGGGCGACGAGCGCGGCGTGGCGGTCGGAGTTCGCCTCCGGCGGCGGATTAAACACGACGAACCACGACCGCCGATAGGGGTACGATCGACCCTGATGGACGGTCACCGGGAGCGACACCGCTGGGTCGGCATCGCCGACCCCGTAGACGTGGACATCGACGCCGCTGTTGCCGACGGCTTCGTACACTTCGTGGGTTCCTCGTTCGTCCTGAAGTCGGGAGAGGCGCTGGAAAGACGCGCGGAGCGTCCCGCCGCCCGCCTCGGCCGCGATCCGCTCGATGACACGGGAGACGACGATCAACAGCAGCTTCTCCTTGTTCGACTGAGGGTAGCCGCGGAGCCGGAAGGGCACCTCGTCGAGCCCGGAGAGCACGTCTGGGAGCGTGACCTCGTTGAGGTCGATCGCGCCGGTCTTGTACAGGTCGGAGTTGATGAGCAGTATCGATTCGAGCAGCTCGTCGAGCGTTGACCGAGCGATCACCTCCCCGTCCTCGACGAGGAGGACGATGTCCGTGTCGATGTCCGGGAGATCGCGCTCGCGGATCGCGACTGACTGGTCCTCAAGCAGGGAGTCGAGCAGGTTCCGAACCGGCTCCGGCTCGGACCGGTTGACGACCACGAGCGAGCGACTTGGAGCGTCGATCTCGCCGAAGAATCCCCGAAACGACTCCGTCATCGGTCGGTACCCGGCGCGAATTGTCGATCCAGCGCGGATTGTCGATCCGGCGAGACGCGACGGTCTGACGAGACGCGACGCTCCGGCGACACGTTCGTCGTCTCCCTCGCCGTGCTCCCCATCTCTACTCTCTTTCCGGCGGTGTGCGTCGTCGACATCGTGGATCCGTGGGTGGTTCGCGTGAAGGTAGCGGCGCCGAGTGAAATAACTCCCGCACCACGGTCGGCGTCACTCGCCGCCCCAGTCGCGCCGCACGGGTGTCTCGCTGGCGTCGACGTTCGCCAGCAGCCACGCGGCTGCCTCGTCGAGCGCGTCCTCGTCGGTCGCGGTCAGCTTCAGGCGGTTGTGCTCCGCCTCGCGGTCGGGGTAACAGCCGACGGCGACGTCGAACCGCTCGCCCGCGGTCTCCAGCGCGGGGACGATGTCCGACTCCGGCTCGACGGTGTAGAGGAACCGCGACCGGCGATCGCCAGCGAACTCGTCGGCGACGGACGCGAACATCGCCTTCAGCTCCTCGGGGATCCCGGGCATGACGTAGACGCCCTCGACGACGCAGCCCGGCGCGAGCCCGGAGTCGTTGAAAAGCGGGCGGCTTCCTTCCGGGATCGCGGCCTCTGCCTCGACAGCCACGTCGACATCGCTGTCGGGGAGCCGCTCGCGGATCTCGGCCAGCCGCCGCTCGACCGCCTCGCGCGTCAGGTCGGTCGGGGCCAGTTCGCGATCGAACGCGTCGGCGACCGCCTCCAGCGTCACGTCGTCCGGAGTTCCACCGAGCCCGCCCGTGACGATTACGGCGTCGAACGCGTCGGCGTACGCCCGGACGTGATCCGCGATGACGGCGCGGTCGTCCGGCACTGAGAGGCTCCGTTTCACGGCGACGCCGCGGTCGCTCAGCTCCGCGGCGAGCCAGTTGGCGTTCGTGTTCACCGTGTCGCCCGCGAGCAGTTCGTCGCCGACCGTGATCAGCGCGACCTCCATCGCTCAACCGTAGGGGCGGCGCACGGATGTGCGTTTCCCGTCGGACACGACGCGCGAGTCGTCTCCGGAGTCCTATTGAGCGCTCCACACCGGTCTTGCGCGGCCCGTATCGCTATTATAAGCGTTTACGTGAGCGATACGCGATCGATGCGGTATGGCAACGACGACCGAGCCGGCGGACGGGAGCCCGGACCTGCTGGACGACGCGCGGGAGGCGCTCCGGACCGAGCACCGGCGCGTCGGCGACGAATGCGGGGCGTTCCGCGCCTTCCGCGGGCGCGTCGCGTCCGTCCCGTCGGAGCCGATTCGGACCGACGGCGGCGCGGGACCGATCGCGGGCAGTGGCGGTTCAATCGGAGTCGCCAGGGGAGCCAGCGCGGTCGGAACCGCCGGCTCCTC
>Ga0208283_10408_pt1 | contig 12832 bp, 10 predicted proteins | sample AntRauMetaRauer1_FD_184785 | JGI IMG/M metagenome (GOLD analysis project Ga0208283, IMG submission 184785) | Saline lake microbial communities from Rauer Lake, Antarctica, in enrichment culture - Antartic Rauer Lake 1 Metagenome Rauer1 (SPAdes)... ...
TCGATCGCCTCGTACACCGCCGTCGCACTATCCATCCCGCCGGACACCAGAATCACCGCGCTTTTGTTGCTCATGATTGCTCAGTTGCGTCGAATCGATTTTCGCTCTGTACACCACGCCGACTGCGACGCTCCCATCGCGTTGGGAGTACCGCACTACCTCGACCAGACTGGCCCAGTACAACGCTCATGTTCCCGGGGCGTCGTTCCACAGGTCAACGTGGAGGCGCGGCGTGTACCGGTAGCCGTACTCCATCGCTAACTCGGCGACCTCACTTCGTGTTCCATCAAGTTGCTCCCGCGTCATTCCCTCCGGCATCAACAACACGTCATCATCGGCGACGGTCGTCGCCGTCGCTTCTCGCACCCGATCAACCAGGTCCGTGATCTGTGGGAGATCCGACGCATCTGTCACGACGAACTTCAGTTGCGTCTCGTAGTCGTCGACCATCTGGGACAGCGCATCCATATCGATCCGGTTCTGTTCGTGTTTCTCTTCCCACTCACCCTCCCCCTTCGGGTCACGGTCCGGTGTCGGCGTGCTGCTCGCCAGTTTCGGGCTGATACTCGCCAGATCGATCGGCGCGTCCCGGTAAATCGTCCCGTTCGTCTCCACCGTCGTATGATACCCGTCTGCAGCCAGTCGTTCCAAAAGTTCGATGGACTCCTCGTGGATAAGCGGCTCTCCGCCCGTGAGAACGACATGATTCGCCTGCTCGTGGGAGTGAACCTCCTCAATGATCGAGTCGACGTCGCGCCACGCCCCGGTCGGCTCCCACGACGTATGGTACGAGTCACAGAACCAACACCGCAGGTTACACCCAGACGTCCGCACAAACACGGAGGGCACACCAGCAAGCGTTCCCTCGCCCTGCAGCGAGTAGAACACCTCGTTGATCGGGAGCCCCTCACCAGCCGCGTCAACATCCGTTGCGGGCTCCTCGACATCGCTAGCGACCGGCATCAGTACGATGCACAGAGCTCGCCGGTTTCGCTCACCGACACCGATACGTCCGAGACGGTGTCCGGGAACGCGTCGAGCATTCGCTGTTCGAGGAGGACGCTCATCACCTCTGCCGTCGGTGGATGATCGAGGACGACGAGGGCATCGCTGTCGCCCGACGCTTCGAACGCGTCGACGAGCGGATCGCCTTCTTCGACGAGGAACCGGTGGTCCCACGCGTCGATGACGTCCGTGACGTCGCCTTTGTCGACGACCCACCCCTCCTCGGTGAGTTGGCCGGTCACTTCGACGGTGATCTCGTAGTTGTGCCCGTGTGGCCGTGAGCACTTCCCCTCGTGATGGAGGATTCGGTGGCCCGAGCTGATCCGAATCGGGTTGCCTGCTCCAATTTGGAGTGTTCGTTGGCCTGCTTCGGCCAGGTCTACTATCGTAGAATCATCTCTTGATATGCTTTGAGACATATCCGAAGAATATAGGGCGAGGATATAAGCATTGAGTTTCATCGGCTCTGTCGGATCCTACTCCTTCAGACCGGTTCGCAAGCAGAACAGTCGCTCAGCAACGAAGCCATATTGACCACCGAGTGTTCCACCAATTCAAAGAGGAGTTCCGATAGCCGTGCGAGATACAACGCGCGTATACAGCAACAAACGACAAGTCAATTCACGCGATACCATCGTTGAGGCGTTCGATTTCGGCCATAGACACTCTGCAGTCGAGCGCCTCGTCCTCTAACTTAACGCGACCGCGTCCAGCTGGCGAACATTGATACTCCAAACAGAATCACGAGTGCGACGGTCCATGCTGTCCACCCGAGCCAGAACGTCCAGTTGCGGGTGCCGTGGGGCCAGAACCGGCCTGACTGGCTCCGGATACGAACGAGAAGCCCACCGAGTAGTATCCCTCTGGACAGGAGTCCAAGCCCGAACAGCACTGTCGTAGTGACTGACATGGCTGAGATTGTGGGTTACGCAGGTACTGAGAGGTCGACGTTCCCCAGTCTGCGAGCGTTGATCGCGACGATGATCGTCGACAGCGACATGAACACGGCGCCGATCGCCGGCGACAGGAGGATGCCGATGGGAGCGAGGATTCCCGCCGCAAGCGGGAGCGCGAACACGTTGTAGCCGGTCGCCCAGACGAGGTTCTCCTGCATCTTCCGGTAGCTCGCCTTCGACAGTCGGATGAGCCGCACCACGTCCAGCGGGTTATTGTCGACGAGGATGATATCCCCCGACTCGATGGCGACATCGGTCCCCGAGCCGATGGCGATACCGACGTCTGCTCTCGTGAGCGCCGGTGCGTCGTTGACGCCGTCGCCGACCATCGCGACGAATTTTCCTTCGGACTGGAGTTGTTCGACCTTCGTGTCCTTCTCCTCGGGCAGGACCTCCGCGAAGTACTGGTCAATACCGAGTTCCTCTGAGACAGCCCTCGCGACATCCTCGGAGTCGCCGGTCAGCATCGCCACCTCGATGTCCATCGCGTGTAGCGCCTCGATAGCCTGCCGACTTTCGTCCCGGATAACGTCCGCGAGCGCGAATGCTGCGACGACTTCGGATTCGTCGTGAACCAGATAGATGACCGTCTCTGCGTTCGAACCGGCTTCCTCAGCGAAGGCAGCGATGCCGTCGGATCGTTCGATACCGAGTTTCTCAATCAGGTTCGGTCCACCGATATGAACCGTCTCACCGTCCACGGTGGCTCTGACGCCGAGACCGCGAAAGTTCTCGAAGTTCGAAACGCTCGCTCGCTGGACGTCTCGTTCCTCGGCGGCGTCCCGGATGGCGCGAGCGATCATGTGTTCGGAGTCACCCTCGACACCAGCGGCGACTTCGAACGCTCGCTCCTCACTCCAGTCGTCTGCCGTCTCGACGCCGACGACACCCTGCTCGCCCTTCGTGAGCGTCCCGGTCTTGTCGAATATCACCGTATCGAGGTTCCGGGCTTCCTCCATGGCAATCCGGTCGCGGATGAGCATCCCGTTCTGGGCAGCCGTCGAGGTGTTGATCGCGACCACGAGCGGAACTGCGAGTCCGAGCGCGTGCGGGCACGCGATGACGAGAACTGTGACTACGCGTTCGAGAACACCGATGTTGAACCCCGTGGCGACGACCCACGCGACGGCCGTAATCGCCGCGACGCCGAGTGCCACGTAGAACAGCCAGCCAGCTGCGCGGTCTGCGAGCAACTGGGTTCGAGATTTCGATTTCTGGGCTTCATCAACGAGCCGCATGATGCCCGCCAACGTCGTCTCCTCGCCCGTCTTCGTGATTTTGATGCGGAGACTTCCGTCTTGGTTGACCGTCCCGGCGACGACCTCCACTCCGGGCGCTTTGTCAACGGGACGGGACTCGCCCGTGATCATCGACTCGTCGACGGACGACTCGCCTTCGACGACTTCGCCGTCGGCAGGCACGCTCGTGCCCGGACGGACGAGTACGACATCGTTTTCGCCGAGTTCGGAAACGGGTACTTCCTCGGTATCCCCGCTCTCGGTGATACGCTCGGCGGTGTCAGGCATGAGTTTCGCCAGTTCGTCGAGCGCGCCGGAGGCCTGTCGGACCGACCGCATCTCCATCCAGTGGCCCAAGAGCATGATGTCGATCAGCGTAACGAGTTCCCAGAAGAACGGCGTCGTCCCCTCGAGGAACAAACTGCCGATGGAGTAGACGAACGAGACGGTGATCGCCAGCGAGATGAGCATCATCATCCCCGGCTCGCGGTTCTCGAGTTCCGTCCGGGCCATCGAGAGGAACGGCACGCCACCGTACGCGAAGATGATCACCGAAAGAACCGGCGTGATCCAGACGCTTCCGGGGAACGTCGGCGCTGTGTAGCCGAAGACATCCTGAATGAACTCGCTGAAGAAGATGACTGGCACCGAGAGCGCGAGCGATACCCAGAACCGCCGCCGGAACATCCGCTCGTGACCCGAGTGATCGGTGTGGGCCCCGTGATCTTCGTGCTCTCCCTCGTGAACGTCCGCGCCGTGGTCGTGGTCGTGTTCGTCCCCCCCAGTATGGGCGTGGGTAGCCTCGGCGTGGCTGTGTCCGGACTCGACTTCGTGATCGTGGTGTGAGTGTTCGTCGGTGCCTCCGGGTTCCGTGGTGGTCTCGTCCGTCCGGTCGTGGTTCGCGTGCTCGGAGGAGTGGGGAGGCTCCGTGGCGGATGAGGAATCTGGCGCTCGCCTCCCTCCATTTGCTTCTAACTGGCAGATACGGCAGCAGTAGACGGGCCCCCCGGAATCAGTTTCCGACGAAGAGTCCCGGATACGCTCGTGGTCTGGATGCTTGCTCATAGATTGTGTGTTGGTACCGCACCTCATTATTCTATTCGGAGCCTGATACTGTGCGGGACGATCAGGGCAAGCGGACTCGGAAGAGAACGACGGGGCGGTCGTCCGCGAACGTTCTGGGTGCTCTCAGGCGTGGGCGGTGTATCCAGCCTCTTCGACGATCTGTTCACAATGGCTGCAGGTCATTCCCTCGACGCTGATCGTGTGACTCATGCCAGTGAGAGATACGGACGGCTCCTCTTTGTCGTTTGCTGCTTCGATACTGCTGTTCGAACGGCCATGAAACGACGTATTCCAAAGTGTCTTCTGGAGAATAGTATCGCATCTTGCGTCCTTTTCTGCCAGTATGCGGGACTTGGACGAAACAGACATGGAGATTCTCTCGCTGTTAGCCGAGAACGCCCGTCGCTCGTTCAGCGCGATCGGCGAGGAAGTCGGCCTCTCGGGACCAGCCGTCTCAGATCGCGTCACACGGCTCCAAGAGACGGAATCATCAACCACTTCACTATCAATGTCGACCGTAGCCGACTCAGAGCTGGTGTGCCGATACTCGTCAAGCTAGATCTCCCGTCCGAGTCGTTCGATGCGGTACGCGAGCGGGTCAGAAACGACGACGCCGTCGAGTTCGCACTCACGTGTGCCGAGTGCAGCAATACTGTGGATTCTGAGGGGGAAACGAGTCGTGTCGGCGGAGAGCTCTATCATTTCTGTTGTCCATCGTGTCAGAGTCGATTCGAAGAGCGACATCAGCGTCTCGAAGAAGGCATGTAACGCTGACTTCGGTTTGGAATCGAAAGTAAACGCTGTTGATTACCCCCACTATCCAAGTAGAAACTCATCTAATGGAGTAGCCCCTATAGTACGATATGGAAACACGCACAGCACATCTCGACGTCACGGGGATGACTTGTGCCAACTGCTCGGGGACAGTTGGCGACGCCTTGGAGTCACTCGACGGCGTCATCGAAGCGAACGCCAATTTCGCCACGGACGAAGGCTCCGTCGAGTACGACCCTGACGAGGTATCGCTTGCAGAGATCTACGAGACGATCGAGGACGCCGGCTACGGTGCGGTGTCTGACACGGTGACCATCGGCATCTCCGATATGACCTGTGCCAACTGTGTGCAGACGAACGAGACCGCACTCGAGGACACGCCAGGTGTCATCGCGGCCGAGGCGAACTTCGCCACCGACGAAGCGCAGGTCAGGTACAACCCCGCGGACACGTCACTCGACGCGCTCTACGACGCTATCGAGGACGCTGGTTACTCGCCGGTCCGTGAAGACAGCGACAGCGGTGAATCGGGTGAAGATGCTCGAGACACTGCACGACAGGGTGAGATTCGAAAACAGCTCCGTCTGACACTATTCGGAGCCATACTGTCGGCCCCGATGCTGTTTTTCCTCGCAGAGAAGTTTCTGCTCGGCGGGGGAATTCTCCCGGAGACGGTCTTCGGCGTCGAATTCGGGTGGGTCGAATTCCTGTTGGCGACACCCGTTCAGGTCGTGCTCGGCTGGCCGTTCTACAAGAACTCGTACAACGCGCTGGTCAACAACAGGCGCGCCAACATGGACGTTCTCATCGCACTGGGTTCGTCCACTGCGTATTTCTACTCAGTCGCGGTACTTGCCGGATTGATCGCGGGGAGTTTGTACTTCGACACTGCCGCGCTGATCCTCGTGTTCATCACGCTCGGCAACTATCTCGAAGCCCGCTCGAAAGGGCAGGCAGGTGACGCCCTTCGGAAACTCCTCGAAATGGAGGCCGAGACGGCCACCCTCGTCGACGAGGACGGTATCGAAGTGGAAGTGCCACTGGAGGATGTCACCGTGGGCGACCGCATGAAGGTCCGTCCCGGCGAACAGATCCCGACCGACGGCGTCGTCATCGACGGGCAGAGCGCTGTTGACGAGTCGATGGTCACCGGCGAGTCCGTCCCCGTCGAGAAAGGTGAGGGCGACGAGGTCGTCGGGTCCACCATTAACGAGAACGGTGTCCTCGTCGTTGAGGCGACGAAGGTCGGTGCGGACACGGCGCTCCAGCAGATCGTCCAGACAGTCAAGGAAGCCCAGTCCCGCCAGCCAGACATCCAGAATCTCGCCGACCGCATCTCGGCGTACTTCGTCCCAGCGGTCATCGCGAACGCGGTCCTCTGGGGCGTCGTCTGGTACCTCCTCCCCGCGACTCTTGCGGACTTCGTCGAGGTAATCCCGCTGTGGGGACTCGTCGCAGGTGGCCCCGTCGCCGCAGGAGGGGTCTCAGTCTTCGAGTTCGCGCTCATCGTCTTCGCGTCGTCCGTGTTGATCGCCTGTCCCTGTGCGCTGGGGTTAGCGACGCCTGCGGCAACGATGGTTGGGACGACGATCGGTGCCCAGAACGGCGTTCTGTTCAAGGGTGGTGACATCCTCGAACGCGCGAAAGACGTCGACACGGTCGTCTTCGACAAGACGGGCACGCTGACGAAAGGCGAGATGGAACTGACAGACGTCGTCGTCTTCGACGGTGACGGTCAGCCGATCACAGACGGCGGCCAACTAACCGGACGTGACCGTCTCAGCGAAAACGACGTGTTGCGGCTCGCAGCCACGGCCGAGAGCGGGAGCGAACACCCCCTCGCCCGGGCCATCGTCGACGGAGCCAGAGATCGCGGCATCGACGTGAGCGACCCCGACGACTTCGAAAACGTCCCCGGCCACGGCATCCGCGCAACCGTCGGCGACAGCGAGGTGCTGGTCGGTAACCGAAAGTTCCTCCGCGATAACGGGATCGACCCCTCGCCCGCTCAGGAAACGATGGAGCGCCTCGAGAACGAGGGGAAGACGGCGATGCTCGTCGCCCGCGTGCCCGCTGGCACGGACGAGGGCGAACTCGTCGGTGTGGTCGCTGACGCCGACACGGTCAAAGAAAGCGCGAAGGACGCTGTGAGCCAGCTGCAGGAGCGCGGCGTCGACGTGATGATGATCACCGGCGACAACGAGCGGACCGCTCGTGCCGTCGCCGAGCAGGTCGGGATCGACCCCGAGAATGTCCACGCTGAGGTGCTCCCCGAGGACAAGTCTGATGCCGTCGAGGCCATCCAGGATGAAGGCCGCAAGGCAATGATGGTCGGGGACGGTGTCAACGATGCACCAGCGCTCGCGGTCGCGTACGTCGGAACCGCGATCGGGAGCGGGACGGACGTCGCCATCGAAGCGGCGGACGTGACGCTGATGCGCGACGACCCGCTGGACGTGGTGAAGGCCATCCGCATCTCGGACGCGACACTCCAGAAGATCAAGCAGAACCTCGTGTGGGCGCTTGGTTACAACACGGCGATGATCCCGTTGGCTTCACTCGGGCTGCTTCAGCCCGTCCTCGCCGCCGGCGCGATGGCCTTCTCGAGTGTGTCGGTGCTGTCGAACAGTCTACTGTTCCGTCGGTACACTCCGGATCACGATTACGAGCTCCTCGGCCGCCTCCGGTGAACTACCCCACCCTACTCGCTCACGGCTGACGCCGTTCGCTCCTTGAGGGTGTCGTCAGAACTCTCCGAGTTCTGACTGCTAACCCGAAGTCTTTGACTTCTGGTGATGGGGCTTCCTGTTTCGATGACGCGCTTTGCAGACACAACGGTGTCCGTAGGGAGCGCAGTCTCCACAGGCGTTGATTCGGAGTGAACCACTCCTATATTTTTAAGACCGCGAGAAAGAATGTTCCACGCTGCGTTCGCGTCCCTGTCCGCCTCAAACCCACACGAGGGACACGAGTGTTCACGAACCCACAACGGCTTGTCCGTCTTGACGCCGCAAGACGCGCACGCTTTCGTCGTGTTCCTTGGATCGACTTCGGCAAAGTGTGTTCCTTCGCGTTCGCACTTGTACTCAAGCATTCGAAGGAACGTTCCCCACGCCGCTCCCGCCCGATTCCGTGAGTTTCCGGGGAGTTCGACCAACTCCTTCGCGTCGAGGCCTTCGACCGCTACGAGGTCGTATTCGGTGGCGTAGTAGTTCGAGAGTTTGTGAAGGAAGTCACGACGCTTTCGCTTGAGATCGGCGTGGCGCTCGGCCACAACTTGCCGTTGTCTCTCCCAATTCGCGGAACCGCGTTCCTTCTGCGAAAGATCATGCTGTGCGCGTTCCAACCGCTCGCGTTCGTCAGATAAGTCGAGCGATTCGACGGCGGTGCCGTCTGTGTCATGGGCGTACTTCAAGATGCCAACGTCAATCCCGACACATCGATCTGGGTCGGTCGGTTTCTCAGGAGTCTCTTTATCGCCGACGGTGAATGAAGCGAACCATTCACCGGTTGACTCCTTCTTAATCGTGATTTCTTTGACAGTCTCGGCGTCAGGAATTGCGCGGTGTTTGATGAGGGGAATATCCGCAAGTTTCGACAGCGACAGTACGGGTTGGCCGTTCTTACTATCGAACTCGAAGCCAGACTGTATGTAGGTGAAACTACGGAAATCCTTGGGGGCCTTCCAATTGAGACTGCCCACGTTGTAGCCGTTCTGCTTCAACTGAGAGAGGGCTTTGATGCTGTCTTCGATACGCATGACAGCAGCTTGTGCGACCGTTGAATAGACATCGTTCAGCTCATCCCACCAGTCTTTGAGGCTGGTGAGCTGATCGCGTACTTGTCGCACTCGTTGGTTAAGTGTACCCGCCGATTTGGGAATTTGCTTGAATTCGTTGAGTGCGTGGTTGTAGAGTTGCCTACAGGTATCTCGGTGATGATCCAACAGTTCACGCTGTTCAGGCGTGGGATCAAGCCGAAATCTGTAGGTGTAGTGCATTGGCTATTCGTCGGGATCAGACGTTCGGACGATTTTCACGTCAGCTCCTCGCCACCGTTTCGGGACGAGAACGTGTGCGCCGTTCCCGGTCGGCTTCACTTCTCCCTCGATGACTTCGTGGCCTTCTATTTCGTGCCTATCCATCACCTGTGTTTATACATTATATCAACTTAACTGTATCGATGGGATGGTTGGGTGGTGGGGTCGAACGTGTTTGTAATATGATGACGGCGTGGACGAATCGCTGCGCGATTCGTTCGCACACCAGAAATCGAAGATTTCTGGGGACGGTGTATCCCTCCCTACTCGCTCCCTCTGGTCGCTCCTTGAGGAAGGGGGCTTACCGCCTACAAACTGCTAATTCGCTGGTTTCACCACCAGCGTTCTTCGCAGTTCCTGAAAAAGGCGACTCTCCGGAGAGGTGGCTACTCCTCGCTGAGTAGTCGACGGAGCACCAGATGGAGGATACCGCCATTTTCGACGTATCGAACGGCTGCAGGCGTCCCAACCTGTGCCGTGACCGGGAATTCGACGGTCGAACCATCGGCACGTTCTGCGACGGCGGTGAGATCGTTGTTCACGTCGAGGCCGTCGTCAAGTCCCTGGATCGCGACCCGTTCCGAGCCGTCGAGTTCGAGCGATTCCCAGGAGTCGCCCTCGTCGAACTGGAGCGGCAAGACACCCATTCCGACGAGGTTGTCGCGGAAGATGCGCTCGTAGCTCTCGGCGATCGTCGCACGGACACCCAGCAGATCCGTTCCCTTTGCCGCCCAGTCACGACTCGATCCGGTTCCGAGTTCTTCACCCGCAAACACGACCAGCGGCGTGTCGTTCTCGCGATACCGACGGCTGGCTTCGAAGACCGTCGTCTGGTCGTCGGTGGGGTGATGGATCGTGTAGCCGCCTTCGACGCCGTCGAGCATCTCGTTCTCGATGCGGACGTTCGCGAACGTCCCACGCATCATCACCTCGTGGTTCCCGCGCCGGGCGCCGTAGGTGTTGAACTCGTGGGGTTCCACGCCCTGTTCGGCGAGCCACTCACCGGCGGGTTGCTCACGGCTGAACGGGCCGGCCGGGCTGATGTGGTCGGTCGTGACCGTATCACCGAGCAGCATCAGCGTGCGGGCGTCGTCGATATCTGTGACACCGGGCTCTTCCAGCGGGAAGTCCTTGAAGAAGGGCGGCTCGCGGATGTACGTCGAAGAGTCGTCCCACTCGTAGACCTCACCGGTCGGCGCATCGAGTGCCGTCCAGCGTTCGTCTCCCTCGAACACGGAGGCGTACTTCTCTTCGAACATCGAGGAATCGACACTGTCGTGAACCGCCGCGTGGATCTCGTCGGCGTCGGGCCAGATGTCCGCGAGATAGACCGGATCGCCGTCGGCATCCGTTCCGAGCGGGTCGTGTTCGAGGTCGATGTCCATCCGCCCGGCGAGGCCATAGGCGACGACGAGCGGCGGGCTGGCGAGGTAGTTCGCACGAATCTTCGGGTGGATGCGAGCCTCGAAGTTGCGGTTCCCCGAAAGGACGCTCGTGGTCCAGAGATCCTCGGCGTCGATCGCACGTTCGATCGGCTCGGGAAGCGGGCCGGCGTTCCCGATACAGGTCGTACAGCCGTAGCCGACGACGTTGTAGCCGAGGTCTTCGAGGTACGGGAGAAGCCCCGACGCTTCGAGATATTCGGTGACGACGCGGCTTCCGGGCGCGAGACTCGTCTTGACGTACGCGGGGACGTCGAGCCCGCGCTCGACAGCGTTACGAGCGAGGAGGCCCGCCGCGATCATCACGGACGGATTCGACGTGTTCGTACAACTGGTGATGGCGCTGACGACGACACTGCCGTGCCCGATTTCGGTTGTCTCGCCGTCGCCGGGCTCCGCCGGGCTGCCAGAGGGACTTCGTCCCTCGCTGTTCACGTCGACTGCGACTCGTTTGTCGAGGTCGCCGACATCCGGTTCCGGAAGATCGGGATCAGGTCGGTCGTCGGAAGCGCTGCTCTCGCCGAGCCATCGGGTGATCGCTTCCTCGTCGATATCGTCGAGTTCCTCCTCGAATTCGCCGTGGACCAGTCCCCTGAAGTGCGTCTTCATGTCGCCCATCGCGACGCGATCCTGGGGCTTCTTCGGACCGGCGAGGCTGGGAGTGATCGTCGAGAGGTCGAACTCTACCGTTTCAGAGTATTCGGGATTCTGTTCGCCGAATAGCCCCTGTGCGTCGAAATATTCTCGAACGAGTTCGATGTGCTCTTCGTCGCGTCCCGTGAGTTCGAGGTAGTCGAGCGTCGCCTCGTCCACGCCGAACATCGAGATGGTCGAGCCCTGTTCGGGCGCCATGTTCGCGATGGTCGCCCGATCCGGAACAGTCAGGTTCGACACGCCGGGACCGAAGAATTCGACAAACCGGTCGACGACGCCGACCTCTCGAAGCTGTTCGGTGACGTGAAGCACGAGGTCAGTTGCGGTCGCGCCCTCGGGGAGTTCTCCAGTAAGGCGGACGCCGACGACTTCGGGAAGCTTCATCGTGATGGGCTGGCCGAGCATCGCGGCTTCGGCCTCAATACCCCCGACCCCCCAGCCGACGACGCCGATGCCGCCGATCATCGGCGTGTGGCTGTCCGTCCCCACGAGGGTGTCGGGGAGGAGCCACTGTTCGCCGTCACGCTCGCGGGCGTGGACGACCTGTCCGAGGTATTCGAGATTCACCTGGTGAACGATACCCGTTCCCGGCGGGACGACACGGAAATCGTCGAACGCCTGTTGAGCCCATTTGAGCGCACGGTATCGCTCGCCGTTGCGCTCGTACTCCAGTTTGACGTTCTTCTCGTAGGCGTCCGCGGAGCCGAAGTAGTCGACCTGCACGCTGTGGTCGATCACGAGGTCACACGGTACATCTGGTTCGACGATGGCGGGATCCTTGCCTTTTCGGTCGGCCGCAGACCGGAGCGCTGCGAGGTCGACGACCGCGGGGACACCGGTGAGATCCTGGAGAACGACCCGCGACGGTGTGAACGGGAGTTCGACATCCGGAACGTCAGGTTGCCACGACGCGACGTTTCGAACGTCTTCGACGGTTATCGTCTCCCCGTCGACGTTGCGGAGAACGGACTCGAGGAGAACGCGGATACTGACGGGGAGCTGGTCGAGTTCACAGAGACCCTCCTCTTCGAGGACTGTGAGGTTGGCCATCTGGTAGGATGTGCCGTCGAACTCGAATTCGCGGATTGCGTCGAATGGAGACGGTTCGTTCATACCTTGTCCTACGGTGACGTGGCTCTTGAATTGTCCCCCCCATGGACGGGGTGACGGTGTGGAAGGTCACTTCGTCGGCTGGGGTGAGATGTCGGTGTACACGATTCGGTTGGTAAACTGATTCTGCTACGAACTCGCCCCTAGCGGCTTCGATTTCTCAGGTGCCGCTGATTCGATGCGGTCCTTGAAGAAGACGAGTTCCCTGTTCGTATGGTCGTAGAGCTTTGCCTTTCCACCGAGAGCGGTCGTGAACACCCATTTCAGCGCCCGTCCCCGTCGGTTGTTCGGGAAGTCCATCCAGACGGCGTGTGACATCCGAGTCCCGTCTTCAGTCTCTTCGAGTCGAATGGTCCCTCCTTCGGGAATCCGAACGGTGACGAGTCCTCGAAGGAGCGGATAGTACGCCGTCCCCGCCCAGACCGCCACCTGATGGTCGATATACTGGAATCGGCCATGCAGGTCGGCGTACATCCCGGCAACCTCTTCGGCCTGGTGGAACGTTGCGCCTTCTCGGGGACGGTTATCGGGCGTGTCGTATTCGAGCCC
>Ga0208283_10411_pt1 | contig 12663 bp, 23 predicted proteins | sample AntRauMetaRauer1_FD_184785 | JGI IMG/M metagenome (GOLD analysis project Ga0208283, IMG submission 184785) | Saline lake microbial communities from Rauer Lake, Antarctica, in enrichment culture - Antartic Rauer Lake 1 Metagenome Rauer1 (SPAdes)... ...
AGAGAGGATACCCCTGAATAAGCGTCGAACGTGGTTTGTGCTGTGGAGTGTCGGATTCACGCCCGCCGTAAACGGCGGGACTCTCTCCTTGATTCAGGTAGTTCAAAAGCACAAACAGCACAGAGAATTGGTAGAACTATGCGACCCGTTGGAGCCGCGAAAGGATATTTATTAGCTACAAAAGGTTCAAATGAAGAAGATTTCATTTTATCTAGTACAAAATATCTCGCTCAACAAGGAATCCAAGTCACCGTTTCAAACTAGAATCATTGTACTATTCTTGTTAGTTGTTCTTGAATTAACCAATTTCCATCTTTATGACAATCATAAACCTCAGCAAGATGACTTTTTACACTTTCAAATGAATCATTCCATATTCGGTTTTCACGCAAGTTTAATTTTTTACCGTCAGAATTAATAGGTATTTTTACAATTTTGTTATCGTCAGGGTATGAATACATAATACGCATATCTGTTTCGCGTATATATGTATATCCATTATCCTCTAACAGTTTTTTACCTTCATCTAAGTCATCAATAATTAATTTTGAAGCTTCTTCAATTACACTTTGTACAGTCATGTATATACATATATTATACAAGGACATATATGTTTATGTCTATTGTATTATCAAGTTTGTAGAGAACAGATAATAACTTTTATTATGCCTAAGTGAGAAGTATTACGTATACAATCGGTATCAGGATAAATTTATGCAACATACAAAAGATAAAACCGTTGACCATCTTTCAGAAGAGAAGTTATATCAAAAAAGTTTGAAGGATGTAAGAGAATCATTTAAAACCGCAAATGTATTATCTAAAAAAGTTGCAGAGTGTAAAATTGTAAGTTAGGATGCTAACTTCGGTGTTTCTAATGCACACTATGTTATGTCTATTGGCTCAGAAAGATTTCCAGTCCAATTTGCATACAAGGATGATTTAATTGATGATTTAGAGTTAAATTCAACAACTCTATATGTTACAATATACGAAATAGAATATAATAATATCCGTAGGACTCTAGCCTCTACAGTATATCATACGAAAGAAGAAGCTGCCGATGAGATAAATTCAGATAATCGTGAATTTAAGTTTTCAATGAATGAAAAGACAAGTAGATATAATAAAGAATCATTCAAAAATCAAGAATATGTCGCCCGAAGCTTAAAAGGTAAATCAAATATTGCTTCCGCATATCTGTCTGAATTAAAACAAACTCCGAAAGGGACTTTTCCCGTAATATCTTCACTAATTGGTTTTTCACTAGCATCTTCGTTTACAATTTTATATCTAACAAGAACATCATTGGTATTCGAAAATATTCTTGGTGATATACTTGCATTTGTAATGCTTTGTGTAATCACATTTCTACCTTTATTCGTCTTATGTATAGCAATTAGTCACGCTGATGGATATACATGTGTAGATATACCAGAAGACGTTCTGGAAACACACACCGTTGAAATTGATGATTCTGAAAACGTTTTGGATGAAATGGATTCGTATGAATCTGTTAAATGTTCGATTACAAGAAATGAAGATGGAATTAAATTTACGTCTGTAGATGAATTAGATTGTGAATGGGTATACCCTCGAAACGATAATGGTTTACTATCTGATGAGGGACAGGAATTTGTAGATAGTGTTTCAAGTGTAGATAACTATTGTATATTTACTGTTGTTGACTCTGTTAGTGACGATGATAAATTTGTTAGTACAAATGGAGAATGGAAAATGCTTAAAGATAATTAGATATTATTTATCTGCATATTTTCTAACGTAATTAGCCCAATAATCGGTCATATATTCTGGACTAGATTCTTTAGGTTTTATAACTTCAACGGGAGCTTTTTTAGATTTCACTTCTGTTACATCATATTCTCTTGAACGTTTTGCTGGTCCAGCACTCGTCAGGTCTGGTCCGGGGTCTGTCCATACTTCTGTGCGCCGAGATACACGAAAACTATGTGATGTAACGCCGACAGAGGATTCGACTATCAAACAAATTGCATCTTCTTCATCATACAATTTTGGTTCACCTTCGAATAATAATTCACCAATATGCGGAGCCTGTATATCATATTCTAAGACACAATTTAAACAGAATGTTTTATCATGTTTCTTTTGTGATTCGTCTTTCCAAAATCCTATATTATCATATTTCCCTGTTTTCAGACCACACATTTCACATGAATCTGAGACTGATTCTACGTATTCGTATTTCATAATAAGATATTACGGACTAAAGGTTAAAAGTCTTTTATATATTTATTCTACTACAGGTTACTGGATTCAGTATCGGAAATACTTATTATGTCACCTCCTGTATTATATATTGTAATGTCCCGAAGGGTCACAGCAGGTCATATTTCCATGAGACAAAGTGAGCATAATAATGACAGTTTTAAAAAAGAGAAAGAAATATTAAATAAAAAATATGGTGAGCCATGTCCAGAATGTAAAGTTCGAATTGAGAGAGAAGAATTAGATGGTTTAGGTAATGTTGAGTACCCTAAAGGATGCCATGCGATTGGATGTTCACTAGCTTCACAGGGGAGTTATCATCCAAAAGACGCAAGAGCAAATTAATAACGTTAATAATCGATGTAGAATAATTAATTACCGTTGTTATTTATCAAACGAAAATCTCTAAATGGAGTAAAGAGCGTTCGTCTCATTACATGGAACGAGTCTATTCTCGGAGAACCATTTTCCAGATTCATGCATAACTTCTTTATTACCAATAAATCGGTCTTCAAATGCATCCCATGCGATAGTTTCCCAACTTTTATCTGTATTTTCATAAACAGATTTCCAATACTTATCAGTTTTAATATGACTAATGAACGTAGTTATAAATTCAAATAGTTTACGATGAAATCCGGTAAGTCTATTTGTATATTCTTTTGAAATATATCCATCTTTTAGGGTACGTTTCACAGGAATAATATTAACGTGTACACTTGAATCTTCAATGTTTTCAATTTTGAAAAACGTTTTAAAGATTGTTAAGTAATCAACCTTATGCGTGCTATTCCCAACAGATACATACACACAATTTTCGTGAGAAGAAAATTCTACAGTGCGAATGGAATCTGGAACACGCGTCATATTGTGACTCATGATTATATTTTTGAGATAGGTTATATTAAGTGTAACTATATCGAATTCTACTCACGGTATTGTATTATTCAAACATCCATTAAATCACTGATGAAGAAACTAAATTCCGCGCCGAATTCACCGATAGAATCATGGTCTGAATAGAAAAATTCTACAGGATAATCCTTAACGTATCCCTTTTTCGTAACATTATATGAAGATAAAATCTTATTAACACCCCATGACAGTTCTTGCTCATCTCGATTAATTAAATAATTCGCATCTACATCTTCCTCTCCGTCTCTACCTCTATCCTGTAATCTATCTAGACGAGTGCTAAATGGTGTGTGAAGGAAGATAAGTTTAAATCTACTCGCAACATCATCAATACACGTTACGTCTGGTACACTCCGAATACCATCTACAACAATTACGTCTGCGTCCTTCATACGCTGAATTTTATCTGCTGCATTTTTAGCAAAGTAATCGTTTTTAATTGAAAGAACAGTATCTACCCAATCACCGATTTCAGAACCGATATCTCCATTAGGTAATACCTCACTTTCTAAGCCTTCTGTAGTAATCTTTGACTGCATCTCATCAGGGAAATAATCTAATCCATGTTCATCAACGCCCCAATATTGTTCTGTTGCTACATCTTTCATTTTTAGAGCTTTGAAGTCTTTATCTACTCTCCCGGTTAAAGATTCTAAAGCTGTTGTTTTACCCGCGCCCGGCATACCTAATAGTCCAATTACATCCATATCTATACCTTTGATTATGTACACTTAATATTTACTATATTAAACCCGTTTATATATAAGGCTCAACAAGGACGATAAATTCACCATTCTTTTTTATTATTCCTTGCACGCCACTGTCTTTTTTCGTTACCGCTTTATCAATATTTTCTGTATCAATATCTAAAACATTATATACTTCATCAACAATCCATCCTGTATCTTTTGAATCTAATATAATAATACGGTTTTCATTTCCATTACTTTCAATATCGAATAACTTCTTTGGATTCACAATTGATGTTGTATTTCCACGCAAATCCATGACGCCTTCTACTTCAGGTGAAGAATTAGGAACCCGCGTAATTTCGGACATTTTTGTGATTTCATTCACGTTATCAATATCTATACCATACATATCTTCACCGAGACTAAATTTTAAAAATTTCATTATTATTTAAGTATACGTAATATGTAGTAAAAATACTTAATGTTTACTATATTAGAAATGAAACGATATCAACGTGTTTAAATATGACATGCTCTTATTAATTTGTATGGGTGAACTATTCGATGTCATCGATAAAGATAGAGCCGGACATGATTCGTACATTTGGACATTAAAAAATGATTCAGATGAAATCCGCATTAGAGGAAATAGTTTTGACAAAGATGTACGTATTGTTGAAGATAATGGGGCAGACAAATTAGCGATAGAACGAGCAAAACAGACGCTTGACTTGTATCGACATGGGCACAGTCCATAAAAATTAACTGTCTTCAAAACGGTCATTGTGGCACCATAGGTTCATTATATCATCTGCCCTATGAAATACACTAGGAATCTTGTCCTGTTTGTTTAAAGGGTCATTCCAGTACACTCTGGTGTTATCTACCAGTGGGTCGGTCAACATCTGCCTTGCTTCCTTAAATGCTGATTCAACATTCTGAGGTTCTTCTTTATGTGTATATACTTTACTCATATTTATTTACGTTGTATTTCTACGTATTTTAACTTTATCATAAAATGTCATTTGAATTATATACCATAATTCATTAATCACAAACTATTAAATTAGATATAGTCAATCCCAGATATATTCGTATGAACCTGCTATGTTATGTTCTTCTTTAAAATATCCTCTTACATCCGCACCTTTCGCACCACTATACCCAGACCACTTTTCAATACGTTCAATATCTCCGTTATCTTTTACGTTGAATAAAATACCACCACCAGCATGCGTTGAGTCACTAATCATAATTGCAAGGATACGATTACATGGCATTTTATCTGAAATTTGTTTTACAAACGCATCCAAGTCTTGTTTTTGTCTCATTTTGATTGTTGGTAGAGCGGCATCGGCAAAATCGACAAAATCACCACATTCCTTTAATTTATTTCTAACAATTTCATCTGAACTTGGAGGTGAAGCACTAGCTAGATATTTATCAGGCGTATCAAGGGTAGGTTCAACGGTTAGATTCATCCAATCTGTTCCCATATATAGTATTTGTCGTCTTTGTATAATATATGTTCTGGTTTCGTTTTTTTTTATATTAAAATAATACAGTTATTTAATAAAATAAAAGCTTAATACGCTATAATACTATGGATTAAAATATGAGTAGAATACCAACATATTCTCTTCTTGAAAAACACGAAGAAATTATTTCATATAGGATTCCAGACCCAACGGAAGAAACAAGCTCTTGGATTAAATTAGGATTGTTTAGTTGGAATTTAGAAGAAAAATTAGATGATGTAAAAGAAGAATTCGATGATTCACGTCATAATGAAGATACGATAAAAAGTCTAGTAGAATCTGAAGAAGGAATTGGGATGACTATAGAATTTAATCGACCATCAAGACATTACCCATATCCTACAGGGTATGATGACTATTTAGCTGATAAAATAGATATTTTTTCAAAAGGTGGATTGGGAGACCGGAAATTTAGAGTACAAAATGCAACAGCATCTGATTTGCGTGAATTTGGGAAATGGATATCACTATATGCATTTTGTTACTGGGATTGGGTAGATTCAAAAACAACATACCCTATAGGAAAACAAGGAACAATGGAAGAAATGAAAAGTCCCGTTCCAAATAGTATTTTTCCTGATGGAACGGTAACTTATAATACGGATTCTGTACATTCAACACCATATTGTATGGATAATATAGAAATATATAGTCCCGCCGATTGGGAATCTCCAAATGAAATTGTTAATGATAAAATTAAATCTGCAATTGATAATTTGGATAAAATCCCACAGTACGTAATTGATGAAGAATTGTCAAATATTAGGGAAAATATATTTGATGTTAAAACAAGAACAAAAGCGAAAAGAAATAGAGAAAATCTTAAAGATGCGTTAGTAAGTATAGATAGCATTGGAAAAGAACAATCACGCAAGATATCTAATAAATTCAATTCCATATCTGAGTTATGTGGTGATATTCATAATGGTGGTGATAAATTACGTTCGATTAGAGGCATAGGTGATGTAACAGAAGGTAATATAATTGATGGCCTAATCCAATCTGGAAAATGGATTCCAAAAAATGAATTATAGTAAATCTCAAATAGCGTATAATTTATCTGAAATCAAATAGTTTAAATATCTACGGTATAATATAATATGAGCAAAGAAATTCATATTACCTTTTCGAATGGCGTTGTGTATAGTGTTCCTGCAAAATTTGTGGCAGAACATAGGGCAGATTACTATGCATCTAAATTTGAGGGTGAAGAAGGAACGTACGAAGAAATCTTTGATGACGAAATGTGGGTTCTAGATGATGAAAAAGAACTTGTAGATTGGATGTCAGGGCATATGGATTGGGTTGATGTTGAAGAAAAAGCAACGCTATCTCACGTCGAAGGCGTTGATAAATCAGATGAGTTTACAAATTCAAAAAAGAAACTTATTGAGTAATTTAAAAATAGATATTTTTGTTATTCTACATCTCGAAAAACCGTGAAACTCATATGTAAATCAGAAGCTAGTTCTCGTAGTGAATCTTCATCTACAGGACCTTGTTTTTCACCATCTAATAGTAAAATATATTCTTCTGTTTCATTATCATATTCAATATCGATATCTTTAGGCATATATAATATATCGGGATGAGACTATATAAAATTTTTGAAGTTATATATTTAATCGTCTTCAGATTTTTGATTTATTTCTAAAATATTTGAAAATATACGTCTAGATTTAATGTTTGAAAATTCTTTTTTACAATTGGGGCAATAAGATTTATCTAGCGACATAATATCTATTTCTTCACCACATTCGTCACAATTTGCTTCATATACAGATTTATGATGTGCTTCATTTTTTAAATCTTGTACCTCTAAAAACGATTTAAATTCTTTCTTTAAAGATAGATGACTATATGCAAGTCTCGTCATTTTATCATATAATTCTTCATTTTTTTCTTCTAAATTATTTATCGTAGATTCTATATCATTAATATCTTTAAGTATTTCGTCAACTTGTGATTGCAAATCTCCGTCTTCATTTATTAATTTTTTTATTTTAGAATATATATCTTCTGTTTCATTTTCTAGTTCGTATAATTTATCGAATTCATCATGTTCATGGTCTTTCTTGGCTCTTGATTTCGTTATTCCTACAAGTTTAATAATTTTTTCTTTTATAGTTTCATAATTTTTATCTATATCTTCTTCATTCTGACTAACTTGCTTTCGTATTTTGTCTATTTCTGTATTAAAATTAGATGTATCCTCTTCAAATGTATCTTCTAAATCATCGATAGTACTGTTTAATTCATTAAATTCATCTAAAAGTGGTATATATGAATTTAATACTTTTTCAAGTATCTCTCTTTTACTCGGTGATTTTATATTCTCGGATGAATTAAAATCAAATTCGTTTTTATTATTTTCATCCGACATAATAATATATTATATATCGGGAAACATATATCTTTTGACTATTCAATATAGAAAACATATCTTAAACACTTATATATTATATATAAAATATATGTAATAAAATAGATACCATAAATTTATTATATATTAGTTTAATATACAATTATGACTACAACAGAAACGATTCAAAATGAAATATCCCTTGATGAATTTGAAAATCATCGAAAAAATATTAGAGAAAAAAGAGCCATTATATCTAATGTAAAACCAATAAGTAAATCTAAAGTTAAATTAAAATATAGTTTAATTTATGGTGATATAGATTGTGAAGAAATATTATCAATATCAAAAGCAGAAAAACTTCTTGAAAAAGTAGGGTTTAAACGTAATTATAGTATTAATAAATTAGAAAGTGAAGTTATTGATGTAGAATATAAAAATGATACATGGGCAATTACAATAGAAAAGTCTAATTATCGTGAAATAAATTATAAGAAAAAATATAAAGAATCAAAAATATTTACTCTTTGCACCGTTATAATTAATACAATATTCGTGGGTTAGATAGGATGGATGTTTTATAACGAATTGATTTCCATTGGATTATTACTATCTAGTGTACTTATGAGTTTGACATTACAATCTATGGCTGGCATTAATCATCAAAATATAACCGAAATTGGTATTGATAATGATATAATAAATTATAATTCTATTGCGCCGGTATCTAAAAATGCGTATGATGCAAGTAAACTATCTTTACAAAAACGAATAATTGATGCACTATCATTCCATACGATTAGTTATTTTAAATATTAATCATTCAAGTGAAAATTCAGAATAATCGCCTGTAAGTCCAGCACCACGATTATTATATACACCAAGTTCTATCGGAACATTACCTGAATATCCAGATATATCGATTGTAAACTTAACCCACCCATTTTGTGTTGTTTGTCTGACTAGATTATTATCAATATATATTCTTAATTCCATTTGTGACCTAATTGGTTGTGATTCTCTTCGTCCTTCACCCCAAACTGTAAGCGTATCATAATTTGTCAAATCAAACGCTGTTGTTTCAAACCATGAACGTGTATTTGAACCCGAATCACGATATTCATCTGCAAATGGTGCGATTGAATTTAATGCACCATGACGATTTTCTGTAAATGAATAGTCTGCTCCGAAAGTTGCGTCATCCGTTTTGAAAGTCCAATTTTCAGACCACCAATTTTTTTATTTTTTGTTCATCACTATTCGTCGTTGATTGCCAAAGCGTGTCATTCGGTATATCATAAACATTAACGATTAAATCTTCTGATTCACCTGCTATATCAAATACATATTCTTCATTGAAATCAGAATTTGACGGTGAAAAAGTAAATGATGATACATCATTAATTCATATATTTTGCAAATCTTTGTTCGAACCATCCTGTACAACAGTTAATATCTGTTCTAATTCTGTTAAATCATCCGTAGATGAATAATTAAGGTCTAAGGTTTCATTTATATTAATTGATATATTTGGCATTATATATTATGACATTTATAACCATAAATATTTATTGTATATATCCTGAACCTTGGTCTCCGCGTTTTATTTCATCATACCATATCTCACCAGTAAGTGGATTCGTTTCATCATGAGAATTATTTACAGATAAACCACTACCACTATAAGATGTATCAGATATTGATATTTGGTCAATTAGATTTAATTGGTCATCATAGTAGGCAAGCGTTATGGTACCGTCATTATTTGAATCATAATCAATAACATATAATGTCCACATATTTTCTGCAGGAAGTGTACCAGATGCATAATGACCGTCACCATATAATCGTATCGTATTTTCTTGATACCAATGTAAAATATTATATGAATCTCCAATATTACTCTTATTATCCCATCCAAAATATGTTCTATTTCTTGGCCCTCTACCATCACTACTTGTAACATTTATATAATACCAAAATGAAAATACCTGTCCTCTTTGAGGGTAATATGATAGACCATCTCCAGCATTTGTTGATAATGTGGATGTTGTATCATCTGTAGTTGTAGCATCTACAAATAACGAATAAGAGTCTTTGTGAACATTATCTTGAACTCGTGAAAATATATTTGAATTACCACCAGTTACAGTCCAGTAATTAAATATATCTTCTGTATTATCATATAGACCCTGCGGTGAATATTCAAAGTTATCTATTATATTTGCAGATACTTCAACAATCAAATCTTCAGAATCACCTGTATGAGTAAATTTATATGTTTTATTTTTATGTTCACTAGTAGGTGACCACGTAAACTTCTTCACATTTTTAACGTTTACATTAGTTAAATTTTGTTCTGTATTATTTTTCTTTATATTTAATATTTCATCTAAACTTCCCGTATCGCTGGATACACTGTATGTAACTTCCAAAGTATCGTCTGTAGTTATAGATATGTTTGTCATTACATTATAATATACATAAAAGAATAAATATATACCCCAATATTAAAAATTTTAATTTGAAGTAATTTTTATATTTTCGTATTATTATAGATATCCATAACATCTGAATCAAGCAAATTTATATTATATATTCTCACGTCATCTTGCATACCCAACCAACTCTCATTTGACGGCCCCCCATATTTTTGGTCACCTCGCCCTCCAATTTCTCCATTAGTATTAGAATAAACATTTGAATCTGTTACGACTGTATCTACTTTTGAACTGTCAACAAAAAATCTAGTCTCGTTACCATTTTGGACTATAGCATAATGACGCCACATACCATCTGTTTGAATATTATAACTACTTTTATAATGTGTTCCATTAATATACAGAAAATTTACCTTCATAATTTCTTATAATAAAACCCCCATTATTTTTATAAAAACCCAATAAATTTTGTGATGAGTGAACAAATCATGTTACGGTTGCCCAACAACACCATGTAAATGTATTGGAATTTATCTGAAACGGTATATCTATTCTACCTTTATTATCTGATGAGCTAAAATCAAACGCACCACTGTTTGTACCGTTTTGAAAATCCGTTACACCTCCGGTAGAATTATAATTAATGTTTTGTGTCTGTCCATTATAGGATGTTGAATCACCCCATTTAATATGAGAATATTCTTCTGAAGAAGTATAATCTCTAGCATCTCCATCTTCGAACCGATACCACGCTACTAAATCTTGTGCCTTTACACTTTCAGGTATGTCTAATACATTAACAATTAAATCCTCTGATTCTCCTTCAAGTTCAAATGTATATGTTTCCCCACTAGAATCATTTGGTGGTTCCCACGTAAATTTTTTAATATCTTTAAATTTTTCATCACTTAAATCCTTATATATCACCCCTTTTTTTATATCTAGTATATTATTTAATTTTGTAGTATCATTTGATACGCTATATGTGAGTTCAATTATATCACTTGTTTGTATAGATATATTTGGCATTATAGTATAATATATCAAAGAATAAATATATATGCTTAATTCATTTATAATTATTAATCAATTCTTGAATTTCATTAGACAAATTCTTCCTATTTTTATTATCGATTGTAAATATATCTTCAAATGTATTTATAAATTCAGGATATGTACCTTCTAAAATAAAAGGTTGTAATTCATTTTTTGTATATGTATTTTTAGATGCATATACAGTTAATCCATAAGATACAGATGTTATATATTTTGTTAAATTACGCATAATTCGGGGAACATGGTCTTTGCTACTTACAGATACTACAATATTTGGATTTATACTGTTTGCAAATTCAATAAATGATTTTAACTCTTGCGTTGTATCTCTACCATACTTATCAGCTATAATCTTGTCGAAATTCTGAACTAATTTATGATTATTATTATTAGCAATTTCGACAGTAATTTCTGCTGTTGTTTTTCCGTCTCTCACATACCCACCTAAGTATACAATACCAACATTAGAACCTAATGACTTATATCTATTTGCAGCATCAAGTGCTCCATCTAAACGGTCGAGCATGACTTCTTTTTCGTCTTTACCATAATTAGATTTTCGATATGAATGAACACCTATTAAGACATCATAATTCATATTAATATATATAGCAATTTATTATATATAAATATATTACTTGATTGATATTTTTATTAGGTAGCCGAAAGTAAAATAAGATACATATATTAATAAAAATATAGTAATATACTTTTCGATGAATTTATTATGATAAAGTTATAATATAGATTAGAAATGCAATTGCAAACAGAAAAGAGCACTTCACAAGAAGAAAATGGTACTGTTATTACAGAATCTAAACCCCCTAGTTGGAACAAAATTAAAAATAAATATAAAAATATATGGTCTAATGAATTAAAAGAAAATGGAAAATGGATGTTCATATCATCCCTACTTGGGACTACATTTGGAGCTATACTTGGAGCTACACTTACGACACGAACAGGCGGTGGATTTATACTGGCGACATTATTGTTTGGACTACTTGGGCTGAATTCTGGGTTTGGATTTTGTAATAATAAAACAAGTACTTCATTTTTATTATTTCATAGTTTAATCGTATCATTTATAATTCTTAATATTTTATTTATATTTGATATGGTTATTTACTCTACATTTGAAATTACAGCACTACCATCATTACAGAGAATCGAGGAGAATGCCTGACCCTTTAGGGTCAGGATGAATCCGACAATCGATGACACAACCCACTATCGACAGATACTTAAGCAACCTCGTACAATTACAAGTATGCACGGCCTAACATTTCAGGTGAGGCGAACCGTGCTACCTCGCTGGCTGAACAACCAGCCGTCGTTGACGCCCGCTGTATGCGGGGAGGAAGGCCGTTTTGACACGGCTCTACGCGCTGTAACGCACACCGCCGGTCACA
>Ga0208283_10414_pt1 | contig 12372 bp, 13 predicted proteins | sample AntRauMetaRauer1_FD_184785 | JGI IMG/M metagenome (GOLD analysis project Ga0208283, IMG submission 184785) | Saline lake microbial communities from Rauer Lake, Antarctica, in enrichment culture - Antartic Rauer Lake 1 Metagenome Rauer1 (SPAdes)... ...
TCGAGGGTGAGCTCGTCGTCATCATCGTATGCCTCGTTGAACGACCAGTTCGCGAGGGTGTAGGGCCCCGTGATCGGGACCTTGACCGGTCGATCGCTGGCGGCGGCGGTGAACTCGTACTCGTCGACGAGCCAGCTGTCCTCGTACTCGACCTCGCTGACGACGCTCGGCTTGTCGAAGTAGTTGTGGCCCCAGACCTTGACGGGGCCGTTGAACTCGTAGCCCTCGATCCGGTGGGCGAAGAACTCGACCATCTCGTTGCGCCGCATCTCGCCGTCGACGACGACGTCGAGGCCGGCGCGTTCGTGCTCGTTCGTGATGAGACGAGCCGCGTCGTCCTTCGCTTCCTGGTAGTCGTCCTCGTCGAAGCCGTGATCCTCGTCCTTGTAGAGCTCCTTCGCGCGGTTGAGCCACTTGGGCTTGGGGTACGAGCCGACGACGGTCGTCAGCAGGAAATGGTCGTTCTCGTGGTCGGGCCGTCGGAATTGGTCTTTGTTCTCGTTCGTCATGCTGCTTTCACCTCCGCGAGGTCCGCGGCCTCCGCAAGGACCTCGAGTTTCTCCACGTACTTGCCGTAGGGCAGGTAGAACGTCTCCGTGTTCGTCGTCAGGTAGACCGTCTCGAACTCGGTGACGCCGAGTTGCCCCTCGACCCACTCGGTCCGGTCTCGGATCGCTTCGGGGTCTTCGACGAGCGTGTTCTGGCCGTCGGCGAGACCCAACGCGATGTCGTCGGGCGCGCCGTACTCCTGAATGTTGTAGAGGTTGTCGTCCTGATTCGCGACGAAGTCGAAGCCGACCGCGTCGATATCGGCGTCGAGCAGGTGCGCGTAGACCTTCTCCTCGAGCGCGCCCCAGTAGGGCTGGACGACGACGTCGGCGTCCGTCGCGCTCGCGACCCGATCGATCGCCTCGCTCGCGCGCTCGTCCTGGCCGTCCGCCGGCGCGTTCTCGACCAGCGACGGCTCGAGCAGGAACAGCGTCTCGTGCTCTGGGAAGGCGTCGACCTCTCCCTCGAGGAACTCGGCGATCGCACCGAGGAACGCCGCCTCGTCGCCGTACTGTTCGTCGGTCGCGAGGTCGGCCAGCGAGTACGGGCCGGGGAGGACGGCCTGCAGGTCGTCGCCGTCGACCAGTTCCGCGGTCGCCTCGAGTTCGGCCGCGACGTCGCCGGTCGGCTCGAGGTCGTCCTGTACGACCGGCTCTCGGTAGAAGTTGTTGTTGTCGTAGTAGCGGACGATCCCGCGGGTCTCGACGGCGTCGGCGACGGCCAGCGGGTGGGCGAGCATGTCGTCCCAGCGCAGTTGGCCTTCGACGATTCGGTCGAGCCCGGCCTCTTGCTGGACCTCGATCACTTCTTCGCGGGCGTCCTCGTAGGCCGCGGTGATTTCTTCACCCTCGTCGCCGCTGATGAGGTCGTGTTTCTGGTGCCCTTTGAGGTCCGAAAGGTCGTCTTTCGCCCAGTCCGGGAGCGGATACAGCCCCGGCGTGGTCGAAACGTACTCAGTCATCGTGTCCCCAGCTAGGCTATACCGACGCTTAATATTTTCCATCCGTTCTAATACACTCCAGTAATTTATTCGGGTTTCACCCGTTACCGCCGTTCGATTCGATACCCTTGTGAACAGGCAACACAGACTGGGAAACGCAGAAAGAGGGAGAACCGATTCGGGAGCCGACAGGCTCGAGGAATCGAGCGGGTTCCGCGCGTTACCGGACCAGTTCGAGGACGGTCAGCGTCTCGAAGGGGAACGACTCGTCGGCGACGGCAACGGCACTGAAGCCGTGCTCGCCGGCTTCTTCGACCACCTCGTCGACCCCCGTCAGGCTGCTGACCAGCAGGGAGACGCTGCCGTCGGGCGCGAGCACCCGACCGACGTTCGCGAGGAACGGGTCGATGACGGACCGACCGTCCTCGCCGCCCGACAGCGCGTGTTCCATCCAGTCGCCCCACTCGTTTTCGGGATCGGTCGGCAGGTACGGCGGATTGAAGACGACAGCGTCGAACGCGCCGTCCCGAAACGGCGAGACGAGATCCGCCTGCACCGTCTCGACACCCTCTGCACGGGCCTGCCACACGGCGTGGGGATTCAGATCGGACGCGATCACGCGAGCGCCCGCTTCGTCGGCGATCTGGCCGGCGATGTAGCCCGAGCCGGTACCGACCTCGAGCACGAGATCGCTCGCCTCGAGTCGCTCGCAAGCCGCCTCGGCCAGCAGGTGCGAGTCCTCGGCGGGCTGGTAGACGTCCGGTTCCTGTGCGCGTCTGTCCTCGAGTCCCATCTAGTTCTCCTCCGGTGTCGTCATCTGTTGTTCGCGCGCGTTGTCGTCAGCAGTCGGGTTCTCCGCGGTGGGCGTCACCTCGCTCTCGTCGGCGATCCGGAAGCCGCCGGTTTCGGCGCGCCCCGAGAGTTCGCGCTGCGGGTACGGGATCTTGATATCGTCGCCCTCGAACGCCCGCTTGATGGCGTTGATCGCGGCGGTCCGGGCCTTCCAGTGGCGTCTGGCGCTCGGCTTGTCGATCCAGAACCGGACGCCGAGCACGACCGCCGAGTCCCCGAAAGATTTCCCGACGACCTGCGGCGACGGCGCGGCGATCGCCTCGTCGACTTCGTCGATCGCGTTTTCCGCGAGGTCGGCAGCGCGTTCGATATCAGTCGCGTAGTCGACCCCGACCTCGACCTCGAGTCGCAGTCGACCCCGCCTCGAGCGGTTCGTCACCATGCTCGAGGCGATGACGTCGTTCGGGATCATGATGTACTCGCCGTCGAACGATCGGAGCTGGGTGTTGACGATCGAGATGTCGGTGACGATCCCCTCGTCGTCCTCGACTTCGATCCAGTCGCCGATCTCGAAGGGGCGAGCGAACATCAGGACGAACCCCGAGAGCACCGTCCCGAGGGTCTGTCGGGCGGCCATCCCGAGGACGATTCCGAGGAAGCCGGCCCCGACGAGCAGGCTCCCGAGGTCATCGATCCAGATACCCAGCACGACCACGATCGAGACGGCCCAGATGATCACCTGCGAGAGCCGGTGTGTCACCTTGCGCTGGTGGGCCGTCACGGCCGTCGACGAGTTGAAGACCTCCTCGATCAGCCGGGCGACGAACCGGGTGACGATGACCGTCATGACGAGCAGGAGAAACGAAAAGAGCGCGCGCGCTACGGCGTCGCTTCCGAGACCGAGATTTAAATAGAGCCGCTGAATGTCGCCCGTCCGGCCCCAGACCCCCGTCATAACGGCGATGCTCGCGAGGCAGATGACAATGAGCATCGACATCGAGACGATGTCCGCGTACAGTGGCCTCGCCCGGTGGCAGAGCCACGCGTGGAGCCGCCGGTAGGAGAGAAGCACGGCGACCACGGTCCCGACCGCCACGAGAGACACCGCGAGTTTGAGCTCGGTCGCCGGAACCGCCTCCGACAGCCAGTCGAGCTCCGTCAGTAGTTCGAACATGCGTTCGTCTCGCCGATCTGTCGTTCGCGCAGCTTTGAGTATCCGTTGGTTAGTTCGTTCCGTCCAGTAGCTCGAGGCGAGTCGAGCCGATCACGAATCTCGAGCGCTCGCAGCCTGTCGACCGGAATTACTCGTCCGCGGGCGCTCCGACGTCCCGCGCGAGCTGGGCCAGCGCGGCGAACTCCGCCGGTGCCATCGCGCCGGCCCGCTTCCGGAGCACGTCCTCGTCCGCCGCGTCGACGACCGCCTCGGGCTCCGAGAGACCGGAGATGTGACCCGTGTTCCGAATCGCGTTCCGGATCGTCTTCCGGCGCTGGGTGAACAAGGCCTTGACGAATCGCAGAAAGAACTCTTCATCCTCGACCGCGTAGTCGGGCTCCCGCGGGATCGCTCGAACCACCGCGCTCTGGACCGCCGGCGGCGGCGAGAACGCCTCCTTCGGGATCGACTCGACGAGTTCGATATCCGCGTAGTGCTGGCTCGAGACCGAGAGCCGGCCGTACTCCGACGTGTCGGGCTCGGCGACCATCCGCTCGGCGAACTCCTGTTGGAACATCAAGACCAGCGGCTTCTTCTCCGGAAACAGTCGGAAGGCGATCTGGCTCGAGACGCCGTAGGGGAGGTTCGAGACCGACGCCGTGAAATCGGGCAGTTCGACCTCGAGCGCGTCGCCCTCGATCACAGTCAGTTCGCCGGCGTCGATCTCCGCGGCGAACTCCTCGCGGAGGAACGCGGCGAGTTCGCGGTCCCGCTCGACGACGGTCACCTCGTCGCCGATCGCGAGCAGTCGGTCCGTCAGCGCCCCCGTTCCGCCGCCGATCTCGAGGAGGTGGCTCGCGTCGGCGTCGATTTCCTCGAGGTAGGTCGGCAGGCGGTCAAGCACGCGGTCGTCGACGAGGAAGTGCTGATCGCGGTCCGGATCGCCCCGCACGCCCGCTCGGGCGATCAGTCCGTCTGGGTCTCTCATTGCCGTCGCTTCGGCTGGGGCAGGTGTAAACGCACCGTCTCGCGTTCGCTGCCGCTTGTCTCGCTTCGCGTCGTGACCTCCGACGAGTCGATCCGTATAGTACGGGGTGGCGCGCGAGTTTGCACAGTGTGCTCCCTACGACTGGTCGACGCATACGGCGAGTCGGCGTGCTGCTCGCTGATGCTCGCCGAGTGAAAACCAGCTACTGGTTCTGTTCCTGTTCGCGTCGCCCCACGAACGTCTGGTATTTGAGATCGTCGTCGCGCAACTCCTCGAGGATTCGGTCGACGAGAATCTCGTCGGGGTCGTGCAGACCGGACACCCGCTCGGACAACTCCTCGAAGCTCTCGAAGGGTTTGCGCTTTCGCTCGTCGAGGATCCCGTTCCGCAGTTTCTTCCCGATCCCCGGCAGCAGATTCAGCTGGTGGAGCCGCAGCGTGATCGGCTGGGCGTCGTTATAGAAGTCGACGAACCGCTGCTCGTTCTCCTCGACGAGATCGGCGACGACGTACTCGAGTTCCGACTGCGCGCCCGAGGAGAGGTCCTCGTACTCGACGCGGTGACACTCGGTGACGATGTCGCGCTCGGCGGGCGGTTCGATAACGACCTCGCTTCCGATGGTCAGTCGCTCGTCCTCGTCGAACGCGACCTGATAGAGCTGAAAATCGTCGATCCTGACGGCATAGCCCGCCGGTGACTTCGCGTACTGCGGTCGGCCGTCGTCAGAGAGCCCGTGTGCGAGGTAATCCAACACGACCGCACGCCGAACGTCCGTCTCGTCGCCATCGGCTTCGCTCATTAGGTTCCGATACGGCGACGGCGTACTTAAAGAGTCGGCTCGCTCTCCGACGGTCGGACGAACGTCGGCAACGAGCTCGACGATTCGATCTCTCGTGCTCCGCCGATCGTCTCATGCGGACTCCTGTCAGTCAGTTCCGGCACATCCGCGACCCGCCATGCGGGTGCACCGGGACACAGTGACAGCAGACCGTCTCAGGCGTACTTCGCGACGACGTTGAGAATCTCGTCGAGTTCGTCCCCCGACAGCGAGTAGCGCTGCTGTGCGTACACCGACCGGAGTTCGTCCCGGTCGTGGGGCAGGAGATTAGCGATCTTGTAGGCCGTCGCCTCGTCGACCTTCTCGAGCGCCCGCAGGTCCTCGACGAGCGCCTGGGCCTCCTCGGTCTCGAGGACGGCAAACCGGTTGGCGTGTTCGATCGCTCGCGCGAGCTCGTAGCGCAGCTCGCGATCCTCGTCCATCGCGCGTTCGGCTTCGATGTCGGCGAGCAGCTCCTTCGTCTCCGAGACCGTCAGGAACTCCTCGTCGACGATCTCTTTGAAGATCGTCATTCCTGATCAGATCCGGTTCTTGTCCTGGTTCTGTGCGCGCATGTGGGCCGCAGTGACCAGCAGCGTTTTGTCCTTGCCGCCGTCGACGATCCGGACCTTGAAGGCGCTGCCCTGCGTGCCGATGACCTCACCGGTTCGACCGTCGAAGCGCGGATGGTAGCGACCGTCTGCAACGCTCGGGTCGATCTTCAGGTGGACCTTCTCCCCCTCTTCGTACTCCTGAATCGCTCGCTGTGGCGGCGACGTACCGCGGTCTCGAGGACTGTTCGCGAGCTTCTTCCGAGTTCCCTGACGAGGGCCATTAGATTTCGGCATAGTCGTACGACCGCTTTGTTCGGTGACGGTTATAAAACACACGTATTACACCCACCTTTTTCCTCCTCGGGTTGTGCTCACTTCGTTCGCACGCCACTCGGAGCAAAAATCTGGACCAAAAAGGCCGCGCTCGCCTCGCTCGCGGGGTACGACTGCTTACAGCCAACCGCGACTGCGGGCCACATCGTCCCCAACAGTGATCCGGCCGCGCGGCGCTCATACGAGTATGGACGAAGATGCAAACCACCGGATCGAGACTCGCTCGATTCACGCCGGCCAGGAACCCGACGCCGACACGGGCGCGCTGATGACGCCGATCCACGCCAACTCGACGTACGAGCAGGACGCACCCGGCGAACACCGCGGCTACGAGTACTCCCGCACCGGGAACCCGACCCGAACCGACCTCGAGGCGAACCTCGCGAGCCTCGAGGGGGCCGACTACGGCCGCGCGTTCGCCAGCGGGATGGCCTCGATCAACACCGTCCTGAACCTGCTCGAGGCCGGCGACCACGTCGTCACCGGCAACGACGTCTACGGCGGCACGCACCGCATCTTCACGCAGGTGTACGAGGACTACGACCTCGAGTTCTCGTTCGTCGATATGACCGACCTCGACGAGATCGAGGCGGCGTTTCGGGACGGGACGGAACTGCTCTGGCTCGAGACGCCGACGAACCCGCTCATGTCGATCGTCGATATCGAGGGGGCGGCCGAGATCGCCCACGCGCACGACGCGCTCTGTGCGATCGACAACACGTTCGCGACGCCGTACCTCCAGCGGCCGCTGGCTCTCGGCGCGGATATCGTCTCGCACTCGCTCACGAAGTACCTCGGCGGTCACTCCGACGTCGTCGGCGGCGCGTTGCTGACCGACGACGAGGAACTGGACGAGCGACTGGGCTTCTACCAGAACTCGGTCGGCGCGACGCCCGGTCCCTTCGACTCGTTCCTCGTCCTCCGCGGCACCAAGACGCTGCCCGTCCGGATGGATCGTCACTGCGAGAACGCCCGAGCGATCGCGACGTGGCTCGACGATCATCCGGCCGTCGACCGGGTCTACTACCCCGGCCTCGAGTCCCATCCCGGCCACGAAATCGCCGCCGAGCAGATGGACGACTTCGGCGGCATGCTGAGCTTCGAACTGGACGCGAGCCTCGAGGAGGCGAGTGCAGTCGTCTCGAACACCGAGGTGTTCACGCTCGCGGAGAGCCTCGGCGGCGTCGAGAGCCTGATCGAGCAGCCCGCACCGATGACCCACGCCGCGATTCCCCGCGAGGAGCGCCTCGCGGCCGGACTTTCGGATAGCCTGATCCGCGTGAGCGTCGGAATCGAACACGTCGACGATCTGATCGCGGACCTCGAGCACGCGTTCGAGGCGGCGCTCTCGTCGTAGTCCGGCGACCGCAGCCGTCAGTTCCGGTCGTCACCCGACGACCCATAGTCGACCAGTCCTGGTCGTCACTTGACGGCCTGTCCGCGCCTTCCGCTCACTTTTCACCCTCGCTCGCAACGTGATAGCGCAGCACCGTCTCGAACCCCTCGAGGGACGCGCCGACATCGACGCTCTCGATCTCGGATTCGAACCGGCGGACCGCCTCGTACTCGGCGTCCCACCGGTCCAGAAAGTAGTCCTCGACGCCGGCGTCGGTAATCGCGTCGACGACCGGATCGACCGTCGCGTCCGTCGGGTTCCGCCGGACCGCCTGCACCTGTTCTGGCGAGACGACGTCGTTTTCCAGCGCGTGGACGACGACGCCGGAGCTACAGTCGCCCTCGGCGAGTTCGCGCTTCCACGTCGAGATCCAGTTGCCGATGCGGGCCATCCGCTGGGTCCGATCGAGAACCTGCCGGAGGGATGAGAGTTCGCTCGAGTCGAACGACGGTGCGTTCGAGAGATCGATCCCGGCGAGGGGAAAGACCAGCATGTTGTGGACGTCGTACGTCCACAGTTCGCGTTCCGAGACGAGGCCGGGATACCGGTTCGAGAGATACGAGTACTCGATCGCCTGAAGCGTCTGTTGGAGATCGAACCGCAACAGCTCCGCGAACTCCCTCGAACGGGGGCTCGCATCGTACAGCGTCGAAAACTCGTCCCAAACGTCCCTCAGAAATCGAACGACGTCGCCGTCGACATCGCGTCGCTTCGGATCCGGCCGGCGATGGTCGAACGGAATGGATGTTAGTTCGTCGAACGTGGCTCGATCACCGTGTCGTTCGGCGACGTCGTCCGCGACGGTGACGAATATCGACGCGGTCAGCTTCGCGTTGCGCACCTCGCGAGCGCGAGTATCGTCGAGACACGAGAGGCTGAACGTCGGAAAGAGGTGGTAGAGCCACTGCCAGAGAAACCGGTCTCTATCCCCGAGGACGTCGTCGTACGCGTCGAGAAGCGGTAGTACCGACTCGGGAAGATCCTGTTCGCGAACGGCTGTGAGGGTATCGTCGTCGATCTCAACGGCAAAGCGTTGATCCGTATCTCCCATCAGTCATATTCCTAACTATAAACTAATAAAATCATCTATGGAAACCGATGAGTGGTGGCTGGACAATCACACCGAGGCGACGAGCGAGATCGGGGACCGAATCACCGACACCTATCGTGGTGGCACCGAATGTCCCTCGTATGCAGGAGGACGCTGGCGTTCACGCGCTCCCGATCGCGGTCGAGTATGGAGGCGGGGAAATTACGGTGACTCCGACGGTCGTCGAGACCGAACGCGGACTCGTGTTGTGCGACGTTGGTCCCGACGGTGCCGTCGACGGTCTCAGGACCCACTTACGATCGCTGGGCTACGAACTCGCGGACGTCTGGCTCGTCGTGCTCACCCACCACGACGGAGATCACGTCGGTGGGCTGGCGGAACTCCTCGAGCACGTCGATGCGGTCGTCGCGACACACCGCGACGAAGCGCCGTACGTGTCGGGCGAGCGCGATCCGATCAAGGGCGACGGCGACCGCTATTCGCCCGTCGACGTCGATATCGAACTGGTCGACGGGGTCCGCATCCCGACGCTCGCGGGGCCGATGGAACTCGTCGCGACGCCCGGTCACGCGCCCGGCCATCTCTCGCTTTACTTCCCGACGGGGAACCTGCTCGTGGCCGGCGACGCGCTCGTGGCGGACGGAAACGAACCGCTCGCCGGTCCGAAGCCCCACTTCACGCCGGACATGGATCGCGCGATCGAGTCCGTCGGAGCGCTGGCGGCCCTCGAGATCGACCACACGCTGTGTTACCACGGCGGCTACGTCGATCAGGGGAGCGATCGGATTCGAGAGATTTACGAGCAGTTGCGAGAGTGAGCGCTGCGGCTCCACTCGTCCATCATCGGCTGACAACCGAAACCGGCGATCGACAGCGACGGGTCGCCCGCAGGGACCGCAGTCTCAGGTTCACGGGTCTCAGGTTCACCGTGTCCGTCCGTAACGGATTTTCGTCTCTGAACGTCTCGCGCCCGCGTGGTACCGAAGCGGAATTCTCATCGGTATCGAACACGAACTGCGGCTAATGCGAATCGAACTCCGCGTCTGTCAGCACTGTCTCGACGGCGATCACGGCAACGAGCGCCGAACCGCCCTCCTCAACGACATGGTCGACTGCGCCGAACAGATCAAGACACACAAGGAGGTCATCGACCTCGAGGCGGTCCACATCCGCAAAGTCAGGGACGACGAACAGGGGAAACCGGCGGCGCTACCGGTCGTCTCCGCGACGATCCAGAACGATCAGGTCGTCCTGAACGACACGCAACTCGTCGCGGAGGGTCAGGACGGAAACATGCTGGTTTACACCAACCCCGACGACGTGCTGACCGTCCTCGCGGGGAACTTGGACGAGATCAGCAAGGCCGTCACCGAGGATGTGACCGTCGACCTTTCCTCGATGGGCGCGGAGATCGTCTCGCAGGCCAACCTCGGCGCGAACAGAGAAGAGCAGCCGCAGTAACCGCGAACGGGCACGTTTTCGAGGAGCCACGAGCGAACCGACTAGATACGGAACCAACGGACCACCGCCGACACGGGTATCAGCCTCTCTTCCAGCCGGTGAACGTCGTTCTTTCCCGATCACTCGAGCGAGGAAGCCGTCGAGACGCGCACGTCAGTGACACACCAGCGGCTCGCGAGAAATAGCGAAACGGCAAAACCGATCGGTGAGGGCCGGTTATATCCGACCGACGTTCTCGACGCCGACGCTTTCGACGCCGTCGACTTCGCTGAAGTTCTCCTCGACGGTTTCCGTCCCGCCTGCACCGTCGGGGACGATCACGGTCGGGTAGAGAGCGACGAGACCGAACGCGACTTCCTCGCGCTCGACGCCGTTGATCTTCGCACCCTCGGGGAGGGCGCTCTCGAGGCGCTCTTGGAGCGCGTCGAGATCGTTTTCGGGGCTGTCCGGCATGACCTTGATTTTGGCAGCGACTTTTCCCATGGGAGATCTTATGGGCCGGTGAATCCGCAGTCGGGGCACTCGTAGAGGTTGCTCTGCTTGCGACACTTGGCACAGCGGTAAATCTGCTGGCCGCAGTCGGGACACTTGAACGCGGCCGCGTTCGTGCCTGCGATATTGAGTCCGCAGGAGACACAGGAACGCGTCTCTCGGTCGTCGGTCGTACTCATACCCCTCCCTTCCCGCCCGCCGTTTTTAACGATTGTCTTTCTCGAGTCCGTCGTCGTCGATCCGAGCCGGCGTCGATTAGCGCATCGGTCCGCCGACGGTCTAAAGGGAACTGCGAGAGTTCCACGGGTCACCTGACCCGTGGTCGTTTACCGGTGGTCGGCGACCGAGCGGCCCCCTCGTCGCGCAGCGTTTTCCGACTCTGAAAACGCGCTGTGGGGTACTTATCGATCCGGCACGGAGACGTGAGTGAGGTTCGGTGGCCCGACACGGATGCCGAACCTCTGCCTCTGACATCTCTGCTGGTCCCACGCTGACAGCGACTGCGCTCCGGAAACTCAACATTCAACACCGTGCCGCCCCTCCTTCGAGTGAATGCGCCTCGACGACTACATCGAGGATCTCGAGCCCGACGCGGAGGCCGAGCGCCGCCGACTCGCCAAGGAGAAGTCCTACGCGATCACGGACCACCTCGAGGACTTCGAGCGGAAGTTCGACGACGCTCTGAGCGGCGACACCCTCGTCGGCTCGACCTCGCCGTCGATTTTCGTCGGGCGATCGAACTATCCCGACATACCCGTCGGGTTGCTCTCACCGGTCGGTGACGAGGACGCCGCCGAGGAGTACGTCACCGACGGTGACTGGTACCAACAGGGGTACGCCATCGACGACGTGCTCCAGCGACGGACCGGGCTCCTGAACTCGAGCAAGCGCGCGAACGTCGACTCGCCCTCGATCGCGAGCCGAATGACGCCGAACGTGGACGACGTCTGGGACGGCTTCGTCGGCGTGCAACGCGAGGTCGCCATCGCCGACCGGCCAGTCGACCTCGAGATCGGATTAGACGACAAACCAGATCTCGGACTGGATACGGGAACTGACGTGGCGACGCCGCGGGGCCCCCGCGCCAACGCTCGAAACGCGGAACTGCAGGAAAACCCCTACGTTCCCCGACCGGTCAAGAAGACGCTCGAGGACGACGATTGGCAGGCCGAGGGGGCGATGACCTACCTCTACCGGCGTGGCTTCGACGTCTACGACATCAATTCGATCCTCTCGGCGGGCGCGCTCGGCCAGACCAAGCAGCGCCGACTCGTCCCGACGCGGTGGTCGATCACGGCCGTCGATGACACCGTTGGAAAGTACCTGCGCGGTCGAATCCGGAACGCGCCCAGCATCGACGAGGTGCAGGTCTGGGCCAACGAGTACGTCGGCAACCGCTACTGGGTCGTGCTCGCGCCCGGCAACTGGGAGTTCGAACTCGTCGAGATGAAGGCCCCGGGCAGCATCTGGAATCCCGATCCCGGCGACAACATCTGGCTCGCAAGCGCCAGCGAGGGCTACGAAGGCCGCTCGAGCTACGTTGAGGAGACCGCGGGTGCTTATTACGCCGCCCGACTGGGCGTTCTCGAGTACCTCGAGTCGATCGGCCGGCAGGCGAAGTGTCTCGTTCTCCGCGAAGTGTCCGACGACTACTGGGCCCCGGTCGGCGTCTGGCAGGTCCGCGAGAGCGTCCGCAACGCCTTCGAGGGGCAGTACGGCGAGGCCGAGACCTTCCACGAGGCTGTGTCGGAGGTCGCCACCCGGTTGCCGGTTTCCTACGCGCGATTGCGTCGCAAGTCCGAACTCGCAGCCGGGTTGCAGTCGAATCTGAGCGCCTTCTCGAGTG
>Ga0208283_10419_pt1 | contig 12192 bp, 13 predicted proteins | sample AntRauMetaRauer1_FD_184785 | JGI IMG/M metagenome (GOLD analysis project Ga0208283, IMG submission 184785) | Saline lake microbial communities from Rauer Lake, Antarctica, in enrichment culture - Antartic Rauer Lake 1 Metagenome Rauer1 (SPAdes)... ...
CGATCCGCCCATCAAGTGCGTCGAGACCGAACAGTACAGATACCTCTCCAGGACCGTTCTTTCGGCTCTCAAATGCAATATATGGGACATCGTCGTCAGAAACATCGCGATTGAACTGCGAAATGTGGAGTGCTGCGACCTCGCTTGCTCGAAGTCCCCAGCCAGCGAGGGCAATCACCAACAGCTGGTCTCGTGAGGTCGTTGCAACGTCCACCAATCGGCGAATGTGATTTGCTGAGAGTGATGGAGTCGGCGAGTTCTCCGTTTCCCACTTGAATTCCTCATACAGGCCGCTGGCGGGGTTCATCGAGGTGATTCGTCGACCAACGAGATGCTGATACCACGCGTCGACGATGCGTCGTACCCGTTGGAGGGTCTGAGCACTGTACTCGCGTTCGGTTCCCTCGTTCAGCCAGTCGAATGCACCATAGCAGGCGTCGACAGCCTCGTAGGCAGGTGCGTCACAATCTCGTTGAATCGGCGAGAGGAGATCGTCGGTGTCATTTGCTTCGGTGTAGGCCCGTACATAGAGGTTCAGCCGCGTTCGAAGCGTGTCGACAGAAGACGTCGACAGCCCGTATCGCGACTGTCGACGATCCAAAAACCGTTCGAGTGCGTCGACTGTTTGTTGATCGGAAGTCGCCCAAGAGTAGCCGTTATCGTCGTCACCAAGTCCGAGATCCTCACTCCAGAACTCCCCGAAAGACCGGTCGTGGTGTCGACGCAGGGCCGCGAGGAACGACCGCACACCGCGATCACGGAACCACTGGTGGGTTGGTTTCTCCGTCGTGGGATCGAGGCCTTCTGCTTCGAGACATGGAGCGACCTCGTCCCAGTAGAGCTGTATGAAATCTTCGAGTGAGCAGGTCGACCACCGGATATCGTCGAATGAGGGTGTTGGTTGTGCTTCAAGCTCCTTACCGACCTTAGAGTGGCTCATTGGGTTATACTCCAACTGTCTGGCTCAGTGGTAATCCTGAGCGCTGATTTCGAGGGAGAAGCCCGCTCGCGGTCTCCTGTGGTGATTTTAAGAGTCCCATATTCTGGTTGTTCAGCCATTCAGTAGGATTAATTATAAGTTTATGGGTTACGCTGACTGTACTGGTCTGCATAACCCACAGAATTATAAGATTCTCTACTAAATGGCTGAATGTGCGAATTATGCTACTCTCAGAATTGGGTCGACAGACAGTGACCGGGCTTCCTTACGCGATTTTCGCGGTCTGGGAGGAACCATTCGATGAGTGACTCTGCGCAGACTCTGGACGGTGGCTCACCCACATTCGACGATATCCGGTGGACAGAATGTTCGCTGGAGGACTTTGTAGAGCTGTACTGGGACCGTATAGCCCCCTATCTCGAGGTCGAAGACATCGATCCCACGACTGAAAAGCCCAGCCACCAGTGGTTTCGGGACCAAGGTGCCAGATCGTTTGTTGCTGCTCTCCGACGCCACCACGATCGCTCTTTTGGGGAATTCTGGGCTGAGGATCTTGAGCTTGGTGTCGACGAAGGGTATGATTGGGCTACCGAAGACAGCGAGACAGTGGCTGCGCTTGAAGGCTTTCTCGATCGTCGTCAGTCGCGGTACAGTCTCGCCCAGTCGTCAATCGATGCACTCAGGACACGGCTTAATCTCTATGTCCGGGCCTATACGGAGGCCAACGACACCGAAGATCTCCTCACACCCATACAGCGAAACGAAGAGACACCGGCCTACAAGGCCGTCGACGCCTGTTATGCAGCCTTCGACTGGCTCAATGAAGGTGCTGACCACAAATACAGTGCCCAAACACTCCATCGAGTACGTCGCATCGTCGACGCGTGGTATCAACATCTCGTCGGTCGACGGATTGCCTCGTTGAATCCGGCGAGCGGACTCTACGATGAGTTCAAATGGGAAGTTGAGGCCTCCTCAACGCCGTCACTCTCGGTTGAACACATCCAGAATCTCGTCGCAGCGGCCACCGAAATCCGAGAGAAACTCTTGGTCATGGCCCTGGCTGGCTGGGGCCTCCGAGCTAGTGAAGTCGCTGCTCTGCACATTTCACAATTTAATCGCAATGTCCCAGACAACGATGTCCCCTACATTGCATTCGAAGATCGGAAAAACGGCCCTGGAGAGGTTTCTGTGCTGTTTGGAGAGGATCTGCTGGACTCGCGGATAGAGGCATTGGCTGCCGATAATACATGGTCCGGTTATCTTTTCCCGTCCTCACAGGGGGCAACACCACACGTCACGAGAGATACTGTCCGTAATCGATTCCAGGATCTCGCTTCAAAGGCCGATCTCCCAGAGCACATAGACGGTGAACAACCAAGTCCACAGCTCTGTCGACGGTTCTGGTACGATACTTACACGGCTGTTTTGGAGGGCGTACTCGATGGAGTCGAAGAAATCGCAGCAGAACAAGGCAGTAGTGATCCTCAGGTGGTCATGCACAACTACCTTTCAGACAATCGGTCTCGACAGTTACGCCGGCAATTCATGCGAGAACAGCTAGCTGAGGCGTTCAATTTCTGACAGTGAGTACTGCTTTTTGTCGTAGTAAACTCTATATTGCTATACTAATATTGCATAGAATCCAGAACGAGGAGTCTTGCCATCGTTCAACCCTATACTGCTATTCGAACGTCATTCCGTAACCCCATTCTTCGAGGCTTTCTTCAGTTTCATCGAGGTGTTCGAGTCCGACTTTCACCAGTGCTTCTCGAAGATCCGTCAGTGAGACATTGTCGTCGAAGCGCTCTTCGAGTTCTCTCAGTGCTTCTCGCTCAGCAGTCTTCGTCTCTGGTTGTAGGAACAATGGAACCCGATCTCGACCGTCTTGGACGCTATCACGGCGGTATTTGTAGGGTATCTCCATCCGTGTTTGGGTGGATTGTCCGCTCTCGGTCGACTTTGGAGTGGTCTCTGTGTTGGTAGCGACGGCCGTATTGTCTGTCTCTTCGGAGACTTCCGGGTCGGGAGATGGGTCTGGATCGGGAGCCGGTGATTCAGTATCCTCTGCAAAGGGGTCTTCCCCGGCTCCTTCTTTCATTCCCGTCATGGGGTTAGCACCTCGTGGTCGACATCGCCCGGTTCAGGTGGGTTTGGGGCTTTGATCCCCGCGGTTTCCTCGAGATAGCGTGCGATCCGATCGAACTGAGCCAGCGTCTCGATTTCGTAGTCACGTCGACGATCTCGGTGATCTCGTACGTATGTGAAGGCTGAACACTGTTTCATCCAACATCCCTCCATCATGGAGGCCCGCTCTCCGATAATCTCCGGAATGGTGTACTCGATCTCTTCGAGAATCGACTGTTGATCACGCGTATTTTTGAATCCGATCGGGACGGCCGCCATGACTCCAACCTCGACATCGAGTTGATCCTCGAGTCCCGCAACAAGTGATTCGAGACCTTCGACTGCTGCTCGGCCTTTCGCACTCGGTTCAACGGGGATCACCAGTGACCGAGTAGCGTGGATTGCGTTGTAGAGATGTGGACCCTCTGTGGCAGGCGGATCACAAATCAGAACATCGTATTTGTCAGGAACGCCAGCCTCCCGTAGGACACGGAGAAGCTGAGCATGCATGCCGAAGGCCTCTCCCATCGCTTCAGCCTGATCTTTCTCCCGCTGGAGGTATTCTGCCATATCGGAGAGCATGTTGTGCTCTGGAATGATATCGACACCCTCCACAGACCGAATTAGATCGTCGAAGTCGCCCTTCGGTCGACGGATCATATGCCGAACAATATTGTCGACTGACTCGGTGCGTTGATCGTCGACTCCGAACAGTCGTGATAGGTCGCCATCCTGTGGGTCGAGGGGCACGACCAACGGTTTCAGGCCAGCGCGGGCGTGAGCCACAGCCAAGTTGGCTGCAGTTGTCGTTTTTCCGACCCCACCTGCTTCACTATACGTTGAATACGCTAACATATTCAGTTCATGGTGTACATGCACCTTGAAACTTCGTCAGACACATTCATTGATTGAGAACACAATTTCATGTAGTTAGTGCACATCATGAATACACACAATGAACAATGTTCATGAACACTACCAATGAAAATTATCAATGAACACACTGAACAAGTCTAATGAATACACTCATTGGACGCATACACAGTAGTCCAAGGCTGAATATGTGTGTTGAACCGTGTTTTGTATACTCTAAATGAATGTTTGGAGTGAACACTATGGCTGAACATTTCCAATGAACATGGGTTGGGATGCTGATTCCGTGTGTCCACGTCTTGAAGATGCAAAGAGTCGCGAACAGCGTTCTCTCGACGTGTCTATTCGATCTTTTCTAACCGATTGTACTCCTCGTTTGAGAGCGAAATCGAGGAGGCAGCGACGTTCTCTTTGAGGTGGTCGATGCTTCCGGTACCTGGGATTGGCAACGTCACATCCGAGTGTTTGAGCAGCCACGCGAGTGCAATCTGGTAGACTGTGGCGTCATGTGCGTCGGCAATCTCCTGGATCGCGTCGACCCCCGAAATCGACCCGGCAGCGATCGGGAAGTAGGGAATGAAGCCAATGCCGTATTCCTCACAGGCTTTGAGAACATCCTCGTGGTCGCGGTTCAGCACGTTGTACTGGTTCTGGACCGTCGCAATTTCGACGTGATCTCTGGCCTCCTCAAGTTGGTCGACGCTGACGTTCGAGAGCCCGATGTGATCGATAAACCCCTCGTCTTTGAGCTCTGCGAAGGCTGTGATACTGTCCTCGAATGGTGTGTCGGGATCGGGGCTGTGGAGCTGGTAGAGATCGATCGAATCGACCCCCAGCCGGTCACGACTAACCAACACTTGATTACGGATGTAGTCGGGATCAGCATGGCTGAGCCATTCGCCGTCGCTGTTTCGGAGCAACCCCGCTTTGGTGGCGATCGTCACGTCGGCCGTATCGATTGCCTCTCCGAGCAGGCGTTCGCTGACACCCGGCCCATAAGAGTCTGCGGTGTCGATAAAATCGACGCCGAGGTCGACGGCCTGCTGGGCGACTTCTTTCGCACCCTGTTCATCGTCAGGCGGCCCGATGATGTCGTCGCCACAGAGTCTCATCGCGCCGAAGCCCAGTCGGGTCACCGTTAATTCTCCGTCGAGATCGAATGTGCCACTCTCGTTTGTCAGTGCCATAGCACCGTTGGCGTCTCGAAACGGGTTATTTCTGATGGTTGCCATTCTCTTTGTAGTGATCTCGAACCGTAAGAACGTTCATCGCTGCAGCCCCGTGGATGTCGTGGTACTGTTTGATGCCTGTGAGCTCCGAGATTACATCAAGGATCGACGCTTGTTCGGGAGTCTTTTCTCGCCTTCGAGGAGCAACCTCTTCGACGTTTACTCACGGTATTTCTTCAGTTGTTTCAACCGTTGTACTGTTGATCATCGGCAAACTCGATGCGAACTTCGAATATAGTAATCCGTAATTATATTATAGTAGTCCGCGATTATCGGTCCGTTGGCCGTCGTAGGCAGTCTATACTGTGTGTATGCGGATAGTAGTCGACGAATACTGAAACCCGACTCATGCGTCTCCAATGTATGGCCAGACAACAAACGCCGAGCGATGAGAGTCGAGTCCCATCGTCTCAGCGAGTATTTGGGGCGCACATACAGGCCCGATTCATTGCCGATCGATTTCGGTGTGATACTGACCATATAGTTGCGGCAGTACCGTCTGGGAGATCCGAGCATGGCGATGTGGAACGTCACTCAAATAATCATGGTCAGTAACGAATTCCTTGAGTCGAAGCTTGACGGACTAGCCAATACACCTACCGCCGCTGATCTTGAGTATGAAGACAGCGAGTTGAGTACAATACTCAATACGCAGGGATTGGTGGAGTTCAGACCTGACAAGTCACCCGAGTCTACCGAAACCTGGCTTCGAAGCACCACCGAGAGCTTCGTATTTACTCTCGAAGACTGGCGGTAGCGTCGCTGTCTCCATCCGGCCGGCAAGTTCGTCAGAGAGTCGATTAGGGCCAGTTTATCAAAATATTCACCGTGAGGTACTGTGAGCCACCCAGATTGTCGACCACGACAGTGGGAGTAGGTCGACTGACGATCCGCAGCTCACATCGGGTGAAGATAGACGAACCGAACCCAGTCGTACTGTCACTCGCCAGCGGAGCTCTCGGAAGGATCTGTGATCTCACGGGTGGGGTCGCCAGTGCCATTACCGGCAGGCTCCTCGGTAGCACAGCCCACACATGGCGAGTGGTATAAATGAGACGCATCCGAATATACGTTATCTCAACCATGAAGACTAACGCAGATTATAGTACGCCAGCGATGGTTGCTGCAGGGGTTGTGGGGGCCGCAGCGACCCTCGCTGGAAAGCATCTCGTTGGCCGATTTACACGCGGTCGGTTCGGCAGTCCTGGCGATTATAATGTGGCGAAAGTCACGGTTTCGGGGCCGATTCAGCGCACCCGTAATCGATCCTCCTCACTCTCAGGAGGAACAGTGTGCATTGCCGACGATATCGTCGAGCAGATTGAAGCAGCTGACGCCGACGAGGCTGTCGAAGCCCTCTTGCTTGAACTCAATACGCCCGGTGGAGAAGTACTTCCGAGTGACGACATCCGCCGTGCTGCAGTCGACTTCGATGGCCCGACAATCGCGTATGCGACCGATACGTGTGCCTCAGGCGGCTATTGGATCGCAAGTGGGTGCGACGAGGTGTGGGCCAGAGATGCCAGCCTCGTCGGTTCGATCGGTGTTGTTGGATCACGACCCAACGCGGCCGGACTGGCCGACAAACTCGGGCTCTCGTATGAACAGTTCACAGCTGGAGAGTACAAAGACGCCGGTGTTCCCCTCCGCGAAATCGAAGATGACGAACGGGAGTATCTCCAAAGTATCATCAACGGATACTACGACCAATTCGTTGAGACTGTCAGCGATGGTCGCGATATGGATCCACAAGCTATTCGAGACATGGAGGCGCGCATCTATCTCGGGAGCGATGCGCTGGAAATCGGGCTCGTCGACGAACTCGGAACCCAGTCCGATGTCGAAGATCGAATTGGAGATCTCATCGATGCCGAAGTCGAAACCCACGAGTTTGAACCTGATCGGAGTGTTGCCGAGCGACTGGGTCTCGGTGCCGAACGTGTCGCTTTCGCCGCTGGCAACGGTGTGGCAAACGTTGCGGTGGGCGACGGTAGCGATCTCGACATTAAACTCAAGTGAACCGACTTGGGGCTTGAGTTGAACCTCCCGTGATTTCGTCGGACACGCTAGCAACTCCGGCCCAGAGAATTTCTCACCCCACGATCGCGTGGTCGACTTGCTGTTGAGTCTCGTCGAGGACTTTAACATAGTCACCCGACAGACTCCCCCGAAGCTCGTTGACAGTGGAGTTCATCGTCGACCCTCCGGCTGTGTTCGCAGGTTAGCCAAGTCAATTCGTGGACGGACGTGATCGACTGTCATCAGCGAGTCAGCATCCTCCCCGATCGGTTCGATACCTACGACGACCGCTCGACCCGGCGCCACATCGAACTTGTTGCCGGTACCAAACGGGTCGACGACGATCCAGTCGGACTGCTCGAACGGGTCGGCCTCGGCGACGACGTTGATCGTCCGGCGGGTGAGTTCTCACAGGGGATGGAACAGCGGCTCGCGCTCGCGATGAGCCTCGTCGGCGATCCAGAGCTGTTGATTCTCGACGAGTCGTTCACTGGTCTCGATCCCCACGGCGTCGCACTGGTGCGGGACGTGGTCGAATCGGAGTCGGAACGCGGGACGACCGTCTTCTTTTCGAGTCACGTCCTCGGACAGGTCGAACTGGTCTGTGACCGGGTCGGCATCCTTCACCACGGCCGCCTCGTCGACGAGGGGACGCTGTCGGCGTTCCGCGAGCGCATAGATCTCGCAGTCGACGCCACCGTCGAGGATGTCTTCGTCCACCTGACCGATGGGGCAGTCGACAGAGAGGAGGCACCACGATGAAGCGACGCCACTATCTGGGGGCCACGACGGCAACGCTGGCGGGGCTCGCTGGGTGTCTGGGCGATCCCGAGTACTCGATCGCGTCCGTTTCGGGGCCCGAGACGGCCGGGTCGCTGGCCTTCGAGGTGACGGTGGCCGACGCTGGGATCACGGTTGATAGCCCCGGCTCGCTGGCTCTGACGCTCCGAAACGACGGCGAGGAGGCCGTCGAAATCAGAACTCCTGGCGTCTGGCCGTTCGGGATGGTCACGCTGATCTCAACCGACGACAGCGAGTGGCGGACGCTCCTGCTCACCGACGGCTACGCCGAGACCGACCGCATCGAGGTGACCGCAAACAGTGTCAACCAAAATAACACCCCCATCGTTCGGGCGTTGGCTGCCGGCGAGTCCGTTACGGAGCGATACGTTGTCGACGGCAAGCGCCTGCAAGGCGACGGGACGTACGTACTCGACGGCTACTTCAAGGACGGTCTGTGTTCCTACCGCACCGGTGACGGCGAGTGGTCCGTACTCCGTCCCGAGGTTTCGGTGACCGTCTCGAAGCGGGCGCTGCTGCCCTGATTCTCAAACATCGGAACCGCGACAGCCTCGCCGTCCGCTTCGTTCTCGGACTCGTATATTCCTCTCAATCATTTATACCATGTTCACACAATTCAACAGGACGAAATGGATGATGCTGCTCGTTTTGGTATGGTTCTCACTCGTCGACGCGCGCTCCATGCGGCCGGAGCGACGGCATTTTCGACGCTTGCTGGCTGTCTGACTGATGATCGATCCGACTCTCGATCCGCAGTCCAGGAGTACAGCCTCGATATCGATCGCATCGAACAGACTCCTGTCGAGTACGCCCTCTATGAACCCGACGACAGCCCCCTGTTCGGAGACCCCGCAGAAACTGCGCTTGCGAACGTTCTTCCGGACGGTCGACACACGACATACGGCTACCAACCGGTGCCGAACGACGGCTACGTCGTGTACGAGGGGTCGTATTACCCGAATTGAGGCACTAAGGCCCCTTCCTCAAGGAGCGACCGAAGGGAGCGAGTAGGGAGGGGATACAGTGCCGCACAGTTCTCACGCACTTCTCGGTAGCAGTCTCACAGGCCCACGAAATCGCAACAACTGTACGCATAAATACGCACAATGCGTATGTAATGAGGCGGAAGAACATCACCATCCGCGAAGACCAAGCCGAGTGGGTCGAGGAAAACCACCTCAATCTCTCGTCGTTCGTTCGCGGGAAACTTGACGAACTTATTGAAGAACGGTCGTAGATGAACTACAACTACAGGTATCGACTCCACCCATCCGACACTCTCGAAGACCAGTTAGCGTGGACTGTCGATACCTGTAGACAGGTCTACAACCACTTTCTCCACCGACTCAACCGAAGCGACGATACCTCAGCATACGCCGAACAGAAGTGTCTGCCGGACCTCAAGAAGTGGTGGAACGACCTGAGAAACGTTCACTCGAAGGTTCTTCAGAAAGTCGTTCAGCGGTTGTACGACAACCTCTCGACGCTACGTGGGCGCAAAGAGAATGGCTACCGCGTCGGGACGCTCAAGTGGAAAGCACCGGGCGAATACCGCAGTTTCACCTACATCAATCCGGCTTCAAGCTCAAAAACACGAGCGGTCGGACGCGACTGTGGCTCTCGAAACTCGGAGACATCCCGCTCACCTTCCACCGCGACCTTCCCGACGACGCCGAAATAAAGACAGTTACCGTCAAGCAGGAACTGACCGGAAAGTGGTACGCTATCCTCGGCGTCGAGACACCGGACGACCCACCGGAGAAGCCGGAGAATCCCGAGCAGTGGGTCGGTATCGACGTGGGGATTCTCAAGTACGCTCACGACACGGACGGTACCGCCGTTGAATCTCCCGACCTTTCGGTAGAACGCAAGCGATTGGAACGCGCACAGCGCGACGTTTCGCGGAAACAGCATAGGTCTGCAAATTGGGAGAAACAGCGTCGTATCGTTGCCGAACGCCATGCCGACCTCAAACGGAAGCGTCGAGACTTCCTCCACAAATTGTCGAACTACTACGCTACTGAGTATGAGTTAGTGGCCGTGGAAGACTTGCACGCGAAAGGCTTGGTCGAATTGCCCGGCAACTCACGGAATCGAGCAGGCGCGGCGTGGGGGACGTTCCTGAGAATGCTTGAGTACAAGTGCGAACGCGAAGGGACGCACTTTGTCGCTGTTGACCCGAAAGACACGACGAAGGAGTGCGCATCCTGCGGTGTCAAGACGGACAAGCCGCTGTGGGTTCGTAAACACTCGTGTCCGGCGTGTGGGTTCGAGGCGGATAGAGACGCGAACGCGGCGTGGAACATTCTTTCTCGCGGTATCACAAAGCGGTTAGGAGCGGGACGCTCCGAATCAACGCCTGTGGAGACTGCACTCCCTACGGACACCGATTCGGTATCTGCAAAGTGCGTCATGGAAGCAGGAAGCCCCACCCTCAAGCGTGAGCCGTCAGGCGAGCGATAGGGTGGGGTAGTTCACAGACACGACATTAACAGCTCACCAACTGTGACCAAAGACGGTGTCTTCGTTGGTGGGGCCTCGGGACCACATCTGTCGCTGCGTTCGACCACGACAGAACTGAGCGAACGCGTCACACCCTCGGTGAGTACGCTTCGACGCCAGCGGTGACCGGTGAGACAGTCGTCTACGGAGCGGGAACTGCTCAGGTCCTCAACTACGACGCCGTTTCGGGCGAACAACTGTGGCAGTTCGACACCGGTGGTGAGACGACAGCAGCGCCTACTGTCGCAGGCAATCGTACACTCTGTAAGCCAAGGAGTTCTAACGGTGGCTACTGTAGGGGTTGGTATGGTCCACTCTTGGGACGTAGATCAGATGCCGGATTGCTCGGGAAAGACAGTTGTGGTGACTGGGGCAAACAGCGGGCTCGGATTTGAGGCCACGAAGGTGTTTGTACAACACGGCGCGACAGTTATTATGGCGTGTCGGAGTATCGAACGCGGCAAGCAAGCAGCCTATGATATCAAAGAGGACCTCACCGAACAGGCTGGTGGGACCCTCAACGTCCGTCAGTGCGATCTCGCCTCACTGGATTCGGTGGCCGAATTTGCAACAGGTGTTCAGGAGGATTACGGCGAGTTGCACATCCTGTGCAACAATGCCGGGGTGATGGCGATCCCCCGAGGCGAAACCGAAGACGGCTTCGAAATGCAACTCGGTGTCAATCACCTCGGCCACTTTGCACTGACTGGCCACCTCATAGAGTTACTCGTCGAAACCGATGGCGAAACACGTGTTGTCACCCATTCAAGTGGCGCACACACGGCAGGTGATCTCGATTTTAATGACCTACATCGGACCGACTCCTATGGGAAGTGGGAAGCCTACGGCCAGAGCAAACTTGCAAACCTGCATTTCGCCTACGAACTCCAGCGTCGACTCGACGAGGTTGGGATCTCAGAAACCAAGAGCGTCGCCTGCCACCCGGGATATGCCGATACCAACCTGCAGTATCGTGGTCCAAAGGAAGCTGGCTCACGAATTCGGTATGCACTGATGAAAGTCGCAAATACGGCCTTTGGCCAACCGGCCTCACAGGGTGCCCTTCCCTTGTTGTATGCAGCTACTGGGCCTGACGTCGTGGGGGGTGGATACTACGGACCGGGCGGCTTCATGAACATGCGTGGGCGTCCGGAACGACAAGAATCGAACGAGGACTCTCATGACGAGATTGATGCCGAGAAACTGTGGGCGATAAGCGAGGCACAGACTGGCGTTCGATTCGATTTTGAGGCTCTCGGCTCCGTTACCGCATAGCATTTCGCAGTTGACTGGTCGACGAATCGGACACAGAATAACCGTTCTCTTGGCGTGTGATTCTCACGAGCAGAGTAACTCGAGCGCTACAAGACTGGGTTGATGATTTGCAACCAATAAAATGAGCAGTGTCTGAGACGGGACTATTCGTTGCTGTCGCGAGCCCAGTCTTCGGATCGGGCGACAGCGTCCTTCCAGCGGTCGTAGTTGACTTCGATGTCGGCGTCCTCGTTGATCTCGAAGGACCGGTCAATCTGCCAGTTGTTACGGAGCTCGTCGACAGTGTCCCAGTAACCGACTGCGAGACCGGCGGCGTAGGCGCTCCCCAGCGCGGTCGTCTCGTCGACGACCGGGCGGACGATCTCCGTGCCGATGATGTTGGCCTGGAGCTGACAGAGGAAGTTGTTCTTGACTGCGCCACCGTCG
>Ga0208283_10421_pt1 | contig 12137 bp, 12 predicted proteins | sample AntRauMetaRauer1_FD_184785 | JGI IMG/M metagenome (GOLD analysis project Ga0208283, IMG submission 184785) | Saline lake microbial communities from Rauer Lake, Antarctica, in enrichment culture - Antartic Rauer Lake 1 Metagenome Rauer1 (SPAdes)... ...
CAACTCTACACCAAGCTCGACAGAATCGAGCGCGGGCAGCTAATCGATGAAAACGTTGTTCCGCTGCAAAACACGGCTAACGGACCCGTCATCAAAGACGATCCCACTGCCGTTATGGACAGCAACACAGACGAGCAAAACATCGATTATGGCTTCAAACGGCTGGCACTCGACTACGTGTATGCCGTCGCCGAAGCCAACGAGCAACCATTCATTGGGCTACTCAACCGCCTGCCGGTTCGAAATGCGCTTGAGGAAATTATCAGTGATCAAATGGAGTCACTGCAAACGTCCAACATCGTTGATGGATACGCGGTAAACGTCATCGATGAGTCGGCAACACAAGCGCGTGTCGAACTCTCGGTTAACGCCCCCGACCCACTCCGCTTCATCATCAACGATGTCAGCATTGGGAACTAACGCCCAAACAATTCACTCCACCGAGTTAAATCATGACTACACAAACCCCTGACGGAATCGACCGCATCGAATCTGCCGCCAACATCAGCCTCGTTCTCACACAGGGCAGTACATCGGGTGACACCGGTGGGGCAATGGTGGCCGAAGTACCAATTTCCCGGCTCGACACCACCAAGGACATCGAAATCGAGGAAATCCGTGAGTCTTCGCTCAAGGCGACTGGCTACAGCATTACCGCGATCTCCTATTCGGGGACGATGATGTTCAAGGGCAGCACACTGACCCGCAAGTTCGGTAACGGGCAGAGCATCAACGACGTGGTCTACGACGAAAACGGTGTTCCCGTGCCGGTTTCGATCACGATCACCCACGACATTAACGGCGAGCCGGAGAACTATCAGACGGTCCTCGTGACCAGTGACAGCTACGAGGTTCGAAGCGAGGAGGTCACTGAGACTGCCTTCGATTGGGTCGCCATGGACCGGACCAGCGACCAGCCGAACTAAGCAGCAACCACATTCGTATTTTTCAATAAACCATTCATGACTGACAACACCCAAGTAGCCGAGAGCGACGATACCGAAGCCGAAGAACCCAGCGTTAACATTTCCAAACTCCGAGAGATGGCCCTTCGTGGCGACGAGTATCGTGAGTGTATCGAGGACTTCACGTACTACGGCCTGAGTGGCGACCTGTATGTTCGCCCGCTTACTGACCCCGAGTTCCTGCCGATTGCAGCATTCCTCGAAGATCGGCTGGACATCGACGCGGACGAAGCCCAAGAGATGCTGGAAGAAGAAAAAGACGAGGAGGAGGGGGCAATCGACCCCACGCAGTTCGATGAAGAGTTCGTCTACATCATGGCCCAAGCCGCGGTCAAAGGCATCGACCGCACACAGGGAATCGCTCAAGGCGAAACCGAAGAGGGTATCCGCGAAATCTTCGGCGTGGCCGGAAACAGCGGTCAAGAAGGCATGGGGCTACAGGGCGGCAAAACCCTGTTCATCGCCGAGCGCGTTCTCTCCATTAGTTCAGACGCGGAGAGTGCGGAATCCTTTCGCCGAGACGGGGGCGGCGAGTAGCTTCGTTTTCTTACTCGAAGACTACGACATGGGGTTCCACGGGTCGGATTCACAACTCACACTGACGCCCCTACAGCGACAGATTATCGAAGCTGAAAAATCGAGACAAGCAGAACAGCAAGAAGAAAGAATGCCAGATGACGGGCCGTCCTCGAATCAACCCTCGCCATCTCGACCCCTTAACAGCAAAGGTTCTGCTGGGGGTGGCGGTAACAAAACCAGTCAGCAAGAAACTGTTCGCTACGTCAACACCAGCGAAAACCCGGATTACGATAGCTAATGTCAGTTGATATTAACCTCGACCTTGACGCCAAAGCGTTCTACGCTGAGTTAGCACAGGTCGAAATGCTCATGCGATCTATCGGGAAGGATCTCGATGGCATCGACTTTGGGACTGACATCGAGGGTATCAGCGGCGAGATTCAGAAACTCACGTCGGAACTCGAAGACGCCGAAGACCGGATGCAGCGCATCTCTCGTGAGATGAAAGAGAGTGCCGACGCATGGGATGACGTTGACGTTGGTGGCTCACCGCAGAACTTTAACAATAAGCGCAGCGAAGACGGTGGGCCAAAAACCGGACCCCCCAACGGGGGCACCGGGTCGTCCTCTCGCGGTGATGGCCGGGGGTCAAACCCCACAGCTATCGCACGAAGGATTGAAAATCGCTTCGGCATGAAAGACGGAACGATCAACGCTGATACAATTCGGGGGATGACGATCAAAGAGGTCAACTCCGAAATTGCCGATTCGCTATTCGAGGAGCGCGGTGTTGGATACCCAGCCCGTAACTTCGGAGCCGGATGGAACGGCTTTGACGGGGTTGATATACTCAACTCCGACGGTCGGTTCCACAGCCCCCGCGATCCATCTGCGGGAATGTTATCAGCCAAGATCAGCCGCGGTCGTTCAGGCGGCGGTCGTGGGAAGAACATTCCGATGATGGATATGCGGAAAAACGCGAAGATGTCGAAGGTCAGAAAGCGGATTGGAAACATCCGAAGAGCGACCAATAAATTCGGCAGTGCCATTGCCCGCCTCAAGCCAGATATGACTTTCTGGTACAACATCTTGGCGGCCATGATTCCGATGCTGGCGGCATTCGCCGTTCACGCATTCGGTGTGGCAGCCGCGATGGGGGCACTCGCTGTCGCCGGAGCAGCAGTCGTCGGACTGGGCCTGATTGGCTACGGCGAGGACATGGACGCAGCGTGGCAAAACGCGACAAGCACGTTAGCTGACTTCAAGAAAGAACTATTCCAAGTCTTCCAACCATCGGCCCAGCCGCTTGCGTCGATCAGTGACGAGTTCTTCGATTTCGCACCCGAAGCAATGCGACCGATTGCGGAGTCGATTGCTGAACTCGCCGTGTTCGAAGACGCGATCTTCGCGGCATTCGAGGGTGGGAGTCAGTTTATCGCTGACTTTTTTACCACGATTGCTGACTACGGGGGGATAATCACGCAGCTTGCGATGCGATTCGGCGGCATCCTCGGAACGGAAATCATCGATCTGTTCATCTGGCTAACTCAAGAAGCATACGCGAATCAGGAAACGTTGATCGCACTAAGTAGAAGTGCCAAATACGTTGGTTTGGCGTTCTACGAGGTCGCACTCATGATTGCGAAGTTCGTTGCCACACTTGAGCCGTTGTGGGTACTGCTGTACAAGATGTCCACGCTGCTCGGTAACAAGTTCGCCGCTGCAATGATAATTGCTACGGCACTTCTACTCGGGTTGCTGTTCGTCTTCGCCAAAATTGCAATCGGTGCGATGAACCTGATGCTCGCCTTGCAAACACTTGGTATAGTCGGCAGTGCTTCAATCGCTGGGCTGGCGACCAGTGCTATGACGTGGTTAGGCGGAATGCAAGTCGCGATCATGAACACCATTCGGTCGCTGACGGCACTCAAGCTGGCGTTGATTTCAACCGGTCTTGGTGTGCTGCTCGTCGGTGGGGGGATGCTTCTCTCAGCCGCGTATAGCTCCGCTAACGAGTTTGACGGTCCAGACGATGGTGGCCCCTCGTGGTCCGGCGGAAGCGGTGGGAGCGGCGGGAGCGGCCCATCACCGTCTGCTGGCGGCTCTGCTATTGGCGGTGGGACGACGAACAACTACTACAACTACGAGTTCAACAGCGGTGGCGGCGAGATGAACAACGACGAAAAGCAGCGATGGCAGTCGCATCTCTCAGAAATGGAAAGTGAAAATAAGGCGGTCAACCCACCGAGTCCGGGTAATTCCACCAGTACGTCTACAAGTTCGAGCGATGGTGGTAACTGATGATCGCTGGACCGGACGAGCTACCATACGACAGTCAGATCCCCAGCGATCCGAACAAGCCACTTCCATTCGGGATGCAACCCCGCGAAGACAATTGGGAGTTCTTCCCTGAATACTTCCCTGACCGTCTGCCTCAAACCAAAGACAAGAAGCTCAACCGCGAATCGGTGCAATGTGCTGGCGAAGACGTGACTATCGAGACGGTCAAAAACCGAGAAGTCCACGTCAGCGGCGTCGTCCTCGCGTCGGAAATTGATATTTTCCAAACGCTAACTGACTACGACAAACCCATCGATCTCTACACCCCACTGCTGCCGTATGGTGGCATGGAGTGTATTATCAAAAACACCGAAATCGACGCCAACCCCGATGGCTTTGACGCGTATTTCCGCCAGTGGCGGTTCTCCTACACGATTGATCTCGTGAGTACCGGCTACGACGAATACGACACGGGCGACAACGAGATTGTCAGTGCGATTATTGACGAGTAACCCATGAGATGTCAAAGTATGTGGACTATCCGGTGGCCCGAGGTTGCCGGAACAAACGGGCCGTTAGAGCTTACCCCACGTAATCTCACGTTTAAATCCGAAAACCGAAAATACGACTACTGCAAAGCCAAGTTCTCAACTGAGATTGGCGAAATGTTGAAACCCGAAACCGGTGGTAGAACCGGGCAGTTGCGCGATCCCCAGCCCGTCGAGTTGCTACTCGATGACGAGCGGATTGCGGCACTGTATTTCAAGCCCGATTCAGTTCGCTACACCGACGGTGGCACGCACATCGAGTTCTACGACCTACAAGAATCGATGGACAGTGGGGTTGTTGACATGCAGTGGAACGAAGTTAAACTTCGCGACATCTACGAGTACGTCTTTGAGAAGCGTGAAAACGATCTGATCAAAGAAATCAAGTTCGCACTACCGGATGAAGCTCCCGGCGGTACGAAGTTCAAAACGGAGACAATAACAATAGACCGGCGCGGCAGTTTTGAAAAACTGTTCGGTCCCGAGCGGATCGAAGCCTATGAAACTAAAAAGATGATCGAGAGTACGTATCTGTTCGACACCGAAAACACCTCGCCGATTGAAGCCATTTGGGAACTCAACGAGCTGTTCCAAATCCAAACGTGGGTTGACAAAGACTACATCATGTGGGTCGGCGTTCCCGAAACCCTCGGTGTCGGCCACGTTGCAGCCCCGGATGACAGTCGCGCACTTCGGTACTCGAATTTCAACGTCAGCCACCCCCGCGAGCCAATCGCAATGGTTGTAGTCGAGGGGTCGTGGGTTGACACACCCGGCATTGGCGTTGATGCTGGTTCGTTCTTCAACCCATGGTCGAAAGACGGGGTTGGCAACAGCGGCGATGTCCGCGCTGAGGGCTTCGTGAAAAATCCCTTGGTAGACATCGAACGGGGTCAAACGTTCAAGGTCAGCGTTGAACAGGCCAAGAAAGAGGCACTCCCCACAATCGCGTGGAACTATTACTCCGAGAAGATGAAAGAAGCCTACAACGGGTCGGTGCGCCTCAATCCCGAACTATCGGGTAACAGCTTCACGGACATCGAGGACATCAAAGTTGGGGACTACCTCTACGTTGTTCCCGACGATGATCTATTCGATGACCCCGCCGCCTCGTCGGGTCAACTCGGTTTCGGCCCGGACAAAAACGATTACTGCGGTCAGTTCGTTCACAACGAGATTTACATCGTTACCGGTGTCACACACAGTGTCACCGGCAGTGAATGGACGGTCACGGTCGATATATCCATGGTTCCCGACATGATCGGGCAAGACGACATGGGGCTTCGCTACTTTAACCCCCGGTCGGACGACTATCTCACCGAAGAAGACGTGTTCAGTGGGCCTCGATTGTTCGAGGAGTTCTGATCACCCCCCTCAGTATATAAACCGATTACCTTTCATAGTTATGGAACACGGGATTATCACCGCGACGTACTACGAGAATGGCGTTGTAAAATGTGACGTGCAAGCACTTCGAGTTGATACCGAGTACGACAAAGTACCGGTACTCAGGTCGGCTGCCGCGCTCACCGTAATGCCTGCTATCAAGCAGAAAGTGACGATGGAAAAACTGGGCGGTGAACGGTTCATCACAAACGTCATGGCGGCGTTGGAACCGGATTCGCGGCCCGATGAAATAGACAGCAACGAGTTTGCACTTCAGTTCGACGCTGATACCAAACTGACGTTCACCAAAAACGATAGCGGCGATTACGACATCGACATTCAAGCCGGCGGTGATGTGACGATCAACGGGATTTCATTCAGCAATCACGTCCACAGCACGGATACTGGCACCACTGGTACACCCGAATAATGGATTACGCACTAAACAAAGAGTTGGACATTTTCACCAACGAATGGGGCAAGTTTGTCACCGTTGAGGGCCAAGCCGAGTTCGAACAATCGGTGACAGTCGATCTCCACGACCGTCAGTCGGAACTGATTGGAAGTGGATTTGATTTGCCGGACCTTCGCCAGAAAATCAAGCTGATAATCAGTCGTCTCGCCAAAGAGTACGCGGTTATCGATGCAATAAGCGAGCTATCAATTCGAAGATCAGCGTCCGCGGACGACACCCTCAGAGTATCAATCGTGTATGACACCGGAGACGAATTTACGGAAACGATTTAATGCCACTCACAGAAGACGGGTACGTACCCCTCAACACGGATCAAATCTACCGCCGCCTGAAAAACGACTTTCAGGACCGGTTTGACCAAACAGTTCAACCGGGGAGTATAGCCAATGACCAACTCATGGCCGAAGCCGAGACACTGGCTGAAAACCAAGAAAAATCTATTCAGCGGGTCTATGAGTCGGCCTATATTGAGGATGCAACAGGCAAGAACCTTGAAAAGCTGGTCAAACGCATTGGACTAACGCGACGCGAGGCTTCACGGGCGGCCGGCGTCATCGAGTTTCGACGCGAGGAGGTCGCCGAAACAAACTACGTTATTCCCCGAAACGAAGTTGTTCAAACACGGGGCAAAAACCCCATCGAGTTCACCACCCGAGAAATGGTGGAAATCCAACCCGTCTCTGATTTCGAGAACGACCTCGAAGATTGGACGGGGGATGAAGCCGATTTCGCCATCGAAACGACAACCCCACTTGATGGTGATAAATCGTTGGTTGTTCCGGCAACAGTTGGTTCTCGCATTGTCACAACTGACAAGGAGTTCGGCATTGGAACTACATTCGACCTTTCGCTTCGACAGGGCGCAGATGCGTCCACAGCGATTCAATTCGGTGTGAACGGTCCAGACAACTACCACGAGGTAGAAATCGATCAGGGAGCCAGTGACCTGCGTCTGCGCTCGGTTGTGGATGGTGTCGAAGACGGGTTGAAGACCGAGACGGTTACAACCGCCGCCGATACCACCTATCACATCGAGATTGACTGGTCGATTTTCGGCCAGTTGGTCGTAACTGTGTATGGTAGCCAGTCAAAAGAGACGGTTGTCGGAACCGTGTCACTCGATTACGAACCCGACTGGACTGAAGGCGCGATTGCAATCGTTTCTCGTGATTCGTCTGCAACGGCATTGGCTGACACGATTTACACGTCGGCTGTAACAGCTAACATCCGAGCGAAAACTGGTGGGGTAGACGGCAACGTTGGCCCTAATCAGATCGCCGTTTCGCGGGATGGACTAACAGGCGTCACTGACATTACGAACCCAGTTGCGACTGGTGACAGTTCGTATTTGGATACCAACCTATCGCCGTTGACTATCGGGCAGAAACGCGAGGACGATGCCGCTCTCCGCCAACGAGCATTTGAAAACTCGTCTATTGGCGGGGCGGCGTCTCGCAGTGCGCTTGAGGCGGCGATGAGTCAACTCGATTCGCTACAGTCGGTCAACACGAAACGGAACCGCTCGGATGAAGTCGTTGATGGTCTTCCACCCCACTCTTACGAACTCATTATCTACGGGGGCGATGCGGCCAAGGTCGCCGAGATAATGGATCAGACGGCATCTATCGACTCACAAGATGTGGGGGGTATTCATGGCACCGAAGTTACCTACGATGTCGAATCCGATGTAACTGGTTCGGTTGACACCTACCACTGGTCGTCGCCAGCCGAGATTAACCTCGATATAACAATCGACTTGATTGTTGACGACACGTACATTGGTGATTCAGCAATTCGTTCGCTGATCATCAACTACGTAGGCGGAACTGACAATGATGGCTCGCAGGTTGCGGGCCTAAGTAATGGCGAGGATGTCTATCTCTCGGTTCTCAAAACCAAGCTCATCAACCCGGACGAAACCGGAGTGTGGGAAGTTGACGCACTCACAGTAGACGACAACGCCGATGGCACAGACGACACGGTCGAACTTGCCAACGGAGCGAATGTCTACTCAATCAGCGACGAAGAGGTTGCGATTACGAACGCACGGGACGGTTCGATCACCGTCAACACGGTAATGAAATAACATGGCGGAACTCACATCAGACGCATACCAGAGTATCAGAGACTTCGTGAACAGTTCGACGGGAGTTCCAAACGACTGGGACTACATCGAACTGTACGACGATGCAAGCAACGCAGTCACCCGCGTTTCGATCACTGTCGATGGCCGGTGTCAATGGCTCGATGTAGACGGTGACAAAACACTACAGATCGAGTTCGACGTGACCGGCAGTGACGGCGATATTCCCATTCCAACAACACTTAAGTATTCGGCAGTATGGGATTCGGCGAGCGGGGGGCGACAGATCACGGTCAAAGAGCAGTTCGCAGAAGCGGTCATCAACCAAAGTGGTGACAGCGTGGTCATCACTCACAGTATCGACATTCCACAGTAACCCGGTAGTACATTTATAGATGGCATCACCACCACCACCAGAGAACGTTGTTGCGACGGTTAATGCCAACGACAGTATTTCACTTGAATGGACGTTTGACTCCTCGTCGGGCGGTGTGGATAATTACGAAGTGCAGATCAGCCGCGATGGCGCTTCGTTTACTAATCCTACTGGTGGACCATCCTCGCCGACTGGTACTGGACCGCATACATACGGTCCTAACAGCGACAAAAGCTATAATAGCGTTGTTGGAATTGACTCATCGTTTCAGTTTCGTGTCCGGGCAGTAAATACCGATGGAACATCTGACTGGAATACTTCACCAACAGTTTACACCGACCCATTACCACCACATAATCCTGTAATTACACGACCAAGTGCTAATGAGATAACAATTACTGCTACTACTCAAGCCGATAACGTAGTTGGATATGTAATTTATTACCGTGAAGATACCGGAAGCGGATATAGTAACTGGACTTCATTTGATTGGGTACAAGGTAAAACTGTAAAAGGAAATCGCTGGTCAAAAACATTTGTAGTTGGTGAAACTTACCACGCCAACTATGGTAGCCAAAGTATTCAGGAAAATGCTCGATACCAATTTAAGCTAAATACTCATCAAACCACACCCGAGCGAGATGGTTGGAGTATCGGAAGCGAACACGTTTACGCCGACTACGGCAACGATGGCAACGTATTCTTCGAGGACGATTTCGAGTCCGGCGACTTCAGTGCGTGGGACGACACTTACCATGCAACTAACCATGTAGAAAGCGGATCACACCACAATACCGGGATTTCAGGCCCAGATCAAGGATCTAATTACTGGGCTGGTATCGGAGTCGATGATACCGAGTCTTCATGGCTTCAAAAGAACCTTGGCGACCTTTCGGGTGAAAATGACGTACTCGTAAAGTGTGCATTTGCTGTTGGCTCACTCGATGATGGATCTGAAAACTTCAACATTGAGTGGTACGATGGCTCCACATGGCGGGTCTTAGTCGAATGGAAACACGAGTACAACGAACAAGGTTGGTTTGAAGTATCTGAAATAGTCCCCGATTCATGGCTATCTACAGATAATCGGATTCGAGTTGGTGACACTACCAGTTCGGGTATGGGGGGTGGTGACTACTTCGCAGTTGACCGTGTAGTCGTTAGTGATATTCTGCACGAATACACAAGTCCAGCTTTTCTTCCATCGGTAACCAACCTCACGCCATCGACTTCATCAGATACTACGATTGATGTTTCGTGGTCGAATGAATCCAACAACGAAGATGGATTCAGGATTTTCTACAAAGAATCCGGCACTGGAGACTGGACTCAGTGGGTTGATCTCAATGCTGAAACTACTGGTGACACAATAACTGGACTGACTCAGAACACCAGCTACGACTTCTACGTTGAAACCTACAACGAACACACTACTTCATCCAGCAGCACATCCTCGGCTGAAACATTCCTCAACGAACTACGGTCGGCAGCCAGTCACTCGGCGATTAGTACTTCGTCAGCAAAGCGAGTGTTGAGCATTTCCGAGTCGGTAACTTCGAGTAGTAACTCGATGACCTCGCAGAACAGCAGGCTCATCGCCCTGCTTGAAAACGCGTCATCGGCCCTGTCAGGTGGTTCGTCGCGGTCTGACAGAAGCCCATTCACCAGAGTCCGAGCCAACGGTTCCCACAGCAACCAACTGTCGTCGGACTCGATCAGAGTCACATCGCTGTTTGAATCGGTCGGCTCTCACAGCAATGCGCTCAGAAGCCGCAGCAAGCGCGTGGTGAGCTTGCTCGAAACCGTGTCATCGGCCCTGTCAGGTGGTTCGTCGCGGTCTGACAGAGGCCCATTCACCGGAGTTCGAGCGGGGAGTTCCCACAGTCGAGGATCGTTCACCACCGTGTTCAACGACCGAACGTCACTCGAACTGCTTGATTACCCACTTGAGTGGGACGACGGAGAGGTCGCGTGGTACACCGATTGGTTTTCTGAATCTAAGATCCTCGGTAGTGAGGACACATTAGCCATTCGTGGGATGGTCGTGCCGGGTGCGAAAGAACCAGCCGCTACGGTCTACGTGGAATACGACGCTGATGGCAACGGCAACCCCAACGCGGTCAGTGATCCAGTTGATACTGGGCACAATGAAGCGATACACACTGTCGAGGGTATTCCCCTCGACGAAGGCGGTTGGTACCGGCTGAAAATCACCAATCACAGTGGGTACAACGAACTGTACTCGCTGGATCTCGGGATGGTACACTAAATGTACAGCACAACTGAAACGCAAAGCGACGACATTATTGACAACTGGGATGGCCCAGTATCACTTGAACCGGGCGATAACCTGTATAAACTACTACAGGTGGTTGGCAGTGAAAACCGCCGACTCGATCTCGAACTGGAATCACTGTACGACAACCGATTTGTTGATACGGCAACTGGCAGAGAACTCGAAAAACTCGGTAGATACGTCGGTGTCACTCGAAAAACCGACGAGAAGGACGACAAGCTCCGAATTCGAATTAATGCTGCGTTCGCCTCACAGGCATCGGACACAACGCGTGATTCATTTGCGACAGTCGCGCTGCTTGTTCTCGATGCCGACGCAGAGTCGGTTTCATTCAGTTCACCACCCGAGACAGAACCCAAAACGGTTGAACTGACGGTTGACGGCAGTATTATCGACGCGAGTCCATTGACTATAGACGAAATCCAAGTCCTACTCAACGGGGCACTCAGCGTTGATGCACAGGCGGTAATCATTTCGGACGGCAGCTTCGCGTTTGCAGGCGATGACGCCTCGCTCGAAGGGTTCAACGAAGGTACGTGGTCATCCACGGTTAACTAACTATGGCACGAGACAACATTAGCTACAGTCACGGCGACAACGGCAGCGAACCGTCATCCGCTCTTGACTTTCAGCAGAATCAACGGCCCGACGCACAGAATTTCGACTGGTTTTGGTCAACGGTAATCAACCGGATCAACGGGATTAACTCCGAGTTCAACCGACTCGATAGCAACGACGATGGGAAGGTTGACGCGGCTGATCAGGCGGACAACGCAGATACGCTCGATGGTGAACACGCAGGGGCGTTTGCCGATGCTGGTCACAATCACGACAGTAGATACTACACAGAATCTGAAGTAGATTCTAATTTCGCAGTGAGTGGCCACAATCACAACCACGATGAACTGACCAACGTCGGTTCGAGCGATCACCACAGTCGGTACACTGACAGTGAAGCAGTTGCGGCAGTCAATGGCGAAACATCGCTAACGGTTGACATCACTGGAGATGCAGACACAGTAGACGGACTTCACGCTTCGGAACTTGGACTTAGCGAGTCCGAAAAAGAACAACTGGACGAGGAAATTCTCGCTACTGGACTGATGGACTTCTAACATGGTAAATATACAAATCGAAAACTCACCGCTCAGTATTCAGTTGAGCGACACTGAATCTGTAACAGTTCCCACCGGAGAAGTGTGGAAAGTT
>Ga0208283_10425_pt1 | contig 12071 bp, 11 predicted proteins | sample AntRauMetaRauer1_FD_184785 | JGI IMG/M metagenome (GOLD analysis project Ga0208283, IMG submission 184785) | Saline lake microbial communities from Rauer Lake, Antarctica, in enrichment culture - Antartic Rauer Lake 1 Metagenome Rauer1 (SPAdes)... ...
TCCGCTGGCTCGCCGTGATTCTGCTGGTACCCCTAGGTGTCGCCGTTCTCGCTGGCGTCGTGGATCTGCTCCTCGGTGGTACCGGGCCGGAATGGGGTGAAGGCGTGACCGAATTCGGCGTGAACCCTCTTGCTATCCTCCCGGCGTTGTTCTTCGCGACCCTACCCCCGATCCTCGAGGAGTTGGGCTGGCGAGGATACGCACTTGACCGGCTACAACTGAAGTGGTCGGCGTTGAGCGCGAGCTTGATTCTCGGCGTCGTCTGGGCGATCTGGCATCTTCCCCTGTTCTTCATCGAAGGGTCGTATCAACACGACGCGGTCGGCTTTGCAACAACGAGCTTCTGGTTGTTCATGACCGGTATTGTCGCCCTCTCGGTCGCGTTCACGTGGATCTATAACAACACGGAGCGGAGCATCCTCGGCATCATCGTCTTACACGGATGGGTGAACTTCACCGCCGAGATCATCGTGGTGCCGGATATCCCCTACTACGGTCTTTGGTTCGTACTTGCTGGGGCGATCGTCGCCATCTGGGGAGCGAAGACCATGACGGCCGACGACGAGGTGCCTCACCCTCCGCTCCCGTCCGCCCCATAGGTCAGTTTCGCCGTATTACCCACGTGTTTGAGACCTCTGAAAACTCGAGCGGCGCCGCGACATCTACCCACCCCTCGTCGATCACGGCGTCGACGGGCGGTGCCTCGATGTCGGGAGTTCTCGTGGATACGGTTCGTCCCGCCAAACTCGTCAGTCAGAAAGCCGTCGACGTCGAGTGCGTTCGCGAGGATACAAATTGTGTGTTACCGGTCTCTGAATTCCACCGTGTAGCCGTTGTTTCGAAGTGCTTCAACGAGGTCATCATCGGGCTCGATTTTGAATTCGTGGAACGAATTGGTCGGAGAATCTGTCGAATACAGTTCTGAGTCAATATTCTCTGGAATCTCGTTCTGATGGGTGTCCTCTTGAACAACAACCGGTTGACTAGGTACGTGTTTGGAACCGTTACTTTCTGTCATTTGGATACGTATCGTTACAACTATTCGGTTATTTGTATTCCGATTCTAGTCTCCGTTGAACTAGCTATTTGCCGATATTACGTACGTCGATATGGTATTAATTGACACGATTTTGTCAGCGTCTTCGACTTCTACGGCTCAGTTGAAATCTCCAGAGCGTTACAGGTTCGTCCCATTAACCAACAGAAGCAAGAGTTCAACCCCTATGTTGGCTAAAGTAGATCTCGAGCGAGCCGCGGTGGCCAGATCGAGCACGAACAGCGCGATCATCGCGAGCCCGATCGCGGTCCGGAACCCGAACAGGCGGAGCCCCTGCCGCCAGCGCTGGCGCCAGTGACGAACTCGCTCGCTTGTGAAGTGTAGCGGGGGCTCCGCTTCCCTCAGAAGAGGTAGAACAGCGGGAAGATGAACACCCAGACGATGTCGACGAAGTGCCAGTAGAGGCCGAAGTACTCCACCGGCCGTTCGTCGTCCAGATAGTGGCCCTGATACGCCCTGTAGAACAGGAACATGGCGATCAGGAGCCCCCCCACGACGTGGATCCCGTGGAGGCCGGTCGTCACGTAGTAGATCGACGCCTGGATCGGCTCACCGTGCGCGTTCTGCGAGAGCGTGACACCGCGATCGAACACCTCGTGGTGCCACTCCCACATCTTGATCGCCAGGAAGGTGAACCCGAGCAGGATCGTCGCCCCAAGCGAAGCCAGGAGCCCCTTCCGGCTGTTCCGGTGGGCGGCGACGAGCGCTAAGATTACGGTGAACGAGGAGGTGATCAGCACGAACGTGTTTATGAGGCCCGGCAGCGCCTCCGTCAGCGGCTCCCACGACATCCACCCGGCGTTGTACCGAATGAAGATGGCCGCCGAGAGGAACGCGCCGAAGACCATCACGTCGGACGCCAGGAAGAACCACATCCCCAGCTTCACCTTCTCGACCCCGTTGAACGGCCACCGCTCGGCGAATTCGCTCGGCGGCGCGTAGAAGTCCTCCAGCCCCCAGTAGACGGCGCTGGCGATCACTCCGACGAGACCGACGACGATGAAAACCGGATACGCCGGGTTCACGACGGTGACGGTCGACGTGGCGACGCTCTCACCGATGGTGAACTCCACGGCCTCGTTGAATCCGGTGAAACCGAACAGGAAGACTCCGGTCATCAGCGAGAGGCAGAGCGGCCAGATGCTCGCGTGGTTCGGGTGCTTGTCCCAGTACGGGTACTCATTGATGTGCTTGAAGTGGCTGTCCCCACCGTCCGTCGAAACGTTGCCGTCACCATCTGTCCTCACGGCGGGACCGCCCTCCGGCACGTAGTCTTTCATGAACTCAAGTTTTCCAGAGGCGTACGAGGGGCGGTTGGGCCAGTTCTCAAGCGGCGGCGGCGACGGGACCGCCCACTCGGCGGTCCGCGAGTAGTCCCACGGGTTGTCACCGGCTTCGGGCCCGGAGACGTACGACTTCGCGAGGTTGTAGAACATGATGAAAAAGGAGAACCCGAGGACGAACGCCCCGATGGTTCCGAACTGGTGGTAGATCTGGAACGTTGGGTTGTATTCAAAAACCCGTCGCGGCGTTTCCCATGCGAGGAACATGGACATGTACACCGCGTTGAACCCGATGAAAAACAACGCGAAGTGGAGCTTCCCAAGCAGCTCGCCGTACATTCTCCCGGTCATCTTCGGAAACCAGTAATAAACCGCCCCAATGAGGGCGGTGGCGCCACCGAACATCACGTAGTGGAAGTGCGCGACGACCCAGTAGGTACCGCGGAACTGGTAGTCAAGGACGATAGCACCGAGGAACACTCCGGTGATGCCGCCGAGAATAAAGAGCAACAGAGCGCCAAACGCAAACAGAAACGGCGTCGTGAACTGAACCCGTCCCTTGAGCAGCGTGTAGATCAGCGAGAACACGACCAGGTCGAAGGGCAGCGAGATGCCGATGGTGGTCGCCATCGCCAACGTCTTGATCTCGAGGTTGATCGTCGTGAGGAACATATGGTGTATCCACACGAGGAACGACTGGACGGCGATCAGACAGATGGCGATGATCACCCACTTCCGGCCGACGAGACGACGGCCGGAGAACGTCTGGAACAACTCCAGCATGGCACCCAGCGCCGGGAAAAAAACGATGTACACCTCCGGGTGACCGAAAAACCACCAAAGATGCCCCCACAGCAAGGCGCCACCCTCAGTGGCCAAAAAGTACACACTCCCAAGCACACGATCGGAGCCGAGAATTAGTAGCGCGCCGAGTAGGGATGCGAACGCAAACAGCATCATCCAGACAGTTGCGAGGATGCTCCAGGTAAACATCGGCATATCCATCAGTCCCATCCCTTCCGCGCGGGAGTGGTGGATGGTCGTCAGGAAATTCACTGACGAGGCTGTCACCCCCACAATAAACATCACCAGTGCGAGCACCGCTCCCGTCGACCCGACACTCGGCGTATACATTGGGACGTTGAGCGGGGCGTACATCGTCCACCCGGCGCTCAGCGTGCCGCCCTGGAAGAAGCTGATCCCCAGCAGTACGCCGGAGAAGAGGTACATCCAGTACGAGAGCGCGTTCAACCGCGGGAACGCGAGGTCGTCGGCGCCGATCTGGAGCGGGACGACGTAGTTCGCGAAGCCGAACGCGAACGGTGAAAGGAACCAGAACACCATGACCATTCCGTGAGCCGTGACGGCCTCGTTGTACGCGAGTCCGGAGAGCACCTGGCTCCCCGGGTCCCAGAGCTGTACGCGGATTAGCAGCGCCATCACGCCGCCGAACAGCAGGAAGAACAGCGACGTGATCAGGTACATGATCCCGACATCTTTGTGGTTAGTTGTTATCAGCCACCGCTTCACCGACGTGGTCGGTGGCAGAGCGTGTCCGGACTCGCTCATTGTTTCTCACTTCGACATATCGATGCGGTTGTTGACGAGTGTTCGTGGTCTACCGTGATCCAATTTCGGGATATCATTTTGGATTGCGGACCGGTTCCCATGATAGTTTGGCTCATTCGAGAGTGGTGGCAACGGTTCGACCGGTGTCCCAGCACCTCAGACACAGTCTCAGTAATCGGTGTCGTTACCTGGTTCGGGGGGGTGAGCTATGAAGCCACAAAAGAGAGTATCACAGTTTGTAATGATGGTCATATTGCTCATATTAATGAACTTACTCACAGAAATCAGTGAGCTTACTCACACCGGCCACTCTGGCGAATATCCTTACTACAGCTTGACATCCTCCCCGCCCTGAAGGGCAAGGTTTTAGCCTTGTAATACCCATATGTAGTATTGTTGAGATAGAGGCAATCAGTCGAGCGGTCGTGCCCAGGTATTGCGGAACTGCACCTGGCTATTCTCTTCCTTGAGCCGGAGCGGCAGTTCCGAGGCGTGAGCTTCGTACTCGTCGAGTGAGCCATCGCCGTTTCGCCCCGCAACCTGTAGCCGCGTCTGGACTGCGACGCCGTTCAGGAACACGGTGGTCTGGGCCTCCTGTTCGAGCTCGCCCTCCTTGAATTGCGGCCCCTGCCAGATAATATCAATTTACTGCCACTCTCCGGGACGGCGGACGGCATCGTGGTGGGGTGATGCTTGATCGATGTATGCGCCAGCCCACTCGTCGGCGTCGACGCCGTTCATGTAGGTATCGACGATTTGGATCTCGTACTGACCCAACAGCGGGACGCCACTGTTGCCCCGGTCCGTTCCGTCCCCCTTGACGTCCTCGGGAATGCGGAACTCGACATGGATCTGTGCGTCGCCGTACTCTTCGTCGCTCGTCCAGTCACCATCACCCGGCTCAAGCGTGAGCTCGTCGTCAATCAATACGTCGGCGTCACCTGGTACATCGCCGGGCTCCTCGCCGGGCTCGATCTGCTCGGGGTGGTCTGGGTGATCGGGATCTGTCGCAGCGTCGCGGTCTGGCCAGTCCTCGCGCTCTTCCCAGACTCCCCGTTCGCTGTCGTAGTCCGGCATGGCACTTGGACCGTCGATTTCGACAGGTGATTCAGGCAGATCACGGTACCAGATATTCCGGTAGTGCACCTCATCCGTATCAGCACCGTGGTCCTGCAGCATGAGGGGAGCTTCCTCAAGGAAGGTCCCGTCCTCGTTCTGCGGGTGGGGGTTGGTATCGTTGTCGAAGTCGTCTTCGAACAGATCAACCCAATAGTTGGGCCCTGGAACGTCGAAGTGATTGATGATTGCGACGCCGTTGAAAAACACCGTCAGCTGTGGATATCGCCGTAGTTCCCCGTCGTCGAACCGGGGACCGCGCCAGACGATGTCGTACGTATTCCACTCGCCGGGTGGGTTGATCGGCAGTACCAGTGGCACAGCACCACCCTCGGGTGAGGCGAGGTAGAACGACCCGGCATAGCCGCTCGGGTAGGTGGGATTGTCGTGGCTCTGGAGCACCTGGATTTCGTAGGTCTCCATCAGGAAGACACCGCTGTTCCCCGGTGTCTGGCCGTCGCCCCCTTCCTCGATATCGACGTAGCCATCGTACTCCTCAGGGGAGCGCCACTCGAGGTGCAGGTGACAGTCGCCGAACGATTCCTTCGTTCGAATGTTTCCAGAACCGAGGTTCACCGCGAAGTACTCCTCGTGTTCAACCCACTCCGGCTCGCTCTCGTCGGTGTGCTCCCACCGGTCAAGCGTCGCCTCGTCTCCGTCCCAGAGAACTGTCGCATCTGACGGTGGATCGCCACTTAGCCCTTCGTTCCCTGGAACAACACGCGGCGGCCAATCCTCGGAGGGGACACCGTCTCGATCCTCTGGCCCGTTTACCCGGTCGAGGAATTGCGCGCCGTAGTAGAGGGAATGGATCGGATCGGATCGGATCGGGCGCCCCGTCGTACTCGTAGATGAGGTAGTCGACATCTGTATTATTCCGGGCGACGTTTGCGAGTGCGTTCATATTGACGTCGCCTTCGCCAATCTCGGCGAACTCCCCGTCAGCAGTCATATCCTTCATGTGGAGTGACTCGATCTTGTCGCTATGTTTGTTGAGAAGTGCGACTGGATCAGCGCCACCAACGAGGGCCCACCCGACGTCCAGTTGCAGGTGGACGTTGTCATTGATATGCTCGGCGAAGATATCGAAACCGAACGTCCCGTCGATCGTCTGGAACTCTTGGTCGTGGTTGTGATAGCCGAACTCCATCCCCTTCTCGGCAACCCTGCTCGCCATCTCGTTGACGCGCTCAGCCCACTCGATGATAGCGTCCTCGCTCTCCCAGGTACCATCGCCTTTGTAGGCGTGAATTAGTGCATCAGCACCGAACGCAGAGTACGTTGTGACCGTCTCCTCGAAATTGTCTTCCAGTTCCCCGATGCCGACGTGGGCGCTAGATAGTTCGAGCCCGGTTTCCTGGAGTGCGGTAGGGACTGCGTCCTCGTCGTCGATATAAAACGGCTCGACGGTATCGTAGCCTGCATTGGCGCTTTCGTAGATAAGCTCTGCAACCGACAAGTCTGAGTTACTGTATGTCCAGAACTGCGTGGAGATTGGGATCTCGCTTGTCCCACGCTGGGGGTTCTCTTTCTCCTTCCCTCGACCCTTGCCTTTGTCCGTATCGGGCTCTGCCATTCCGAGTTCCGCTAGGGAACTGCTTAGCCCGACAGCGCCGAGACCTTGGAATACTTTACGGCGATTTGATGTGTTCCACCCTTACTCCTCGCTTTCTCTGTTTGATTTGAATCGCTCATATTCTCTGTCACAGCACCCGAACTCTCCGTCGGGGCTACCCTTCCTTCAGGGAAGTATATGATAAATATGTGCAGATTTACGACTTCTCAGCAAATGAAAACTTGTACTTCCAGGCCAGTCCTCCCGATGCGATCACTACCTCTACGACGAGGATACGATCGAAGGTTACTGCCCCAGATGTGGCGCAAGAATAGAAACACCTGGCTCTGTTGAAATCCTATTCTTCAGACACATTCTCACCTGAAACAGCCGGTCGATGAGAGTTTCTTCGTGACTAATGCCTGTAGTTTAAGACATTTGGATGAAACGAACTCAACATGCCCTCCCCAAAGCGTGGTTATATTGCAGCGGCGCTGGTGCTGATTGGCATAGGTGGATTTGCGTATTCGGTGGTCCTGATCGGTCAGGTCTTAATTGGAGCGGGGTTCACGCTTTCAGCGCTTGTTGTCGCGGCATTGGTGTACTACGGCGATGCTGAACGTCACACACTCACTCGCGCTACCATTGCTGTCACGGTTGTCTATGGGGTTTTTACGGGTCAGCTGCCGGTGGCTGTCATCGCCGCCTGTGTTGTCTACCTCTCTGCGTGGCTCACCGGACCTGACAGCCCGGTCAACTCACCTGACACAGAGATATTCCCGGTTACACAAACGACTACCGATGAGTCGGAATACACTGATTGATAGTCTTGGTCTCTTGTATTGACCAGTCCGGTGATGTTCGGTATTGACCGCGACTACGTCGAAATATATCACTTGCTGAGGATTTCAACAGAGCCAAACACCTGATACTACGCTCCGTGACCACACGAGTTCGATTCCACCGTGAACTACCCCACCCTACCGCTCGCCTGACGGCTCGCGCTTGAGGGTGGGGCTTCCTGTTTCCACGACGCGCTTTGCAGATACCGAGGTATCCACAGGGAGCGCAGTCTCCACAGGCGTTGATTCGGAGCGTCCCGCTCCTAACCGCTTTGTGATACCGCGAGAAAGAATGTTCCACGCCGCGTTCGCGTCTCTATCCGCCTCGAAACCACACGCCGGACAGGAATGCTCCCGCACCCACAGCGGCTTCTCCGTCGAAGCGTCGCAGGACGCACACTCTTTCGTCGTCCCACGAGGATTCACCGCGATAAAATACGTTCCTTCCCGTTCGCACTTGTATTCGAGCATCCGTAGGAACGTTCCCCACGCCGCTCCCGCTCGGTTCCGCGAGTTGCCAGGCAGTTCGATCAAGCCCTTTACGTCCAAGTCCTCCACGGCCACGAAGTCGTATTCGCGGGCGTAGTAGTTCGAGAGCTTGTGGAGGAAGTCCCGTCGCTTGTTCTTCAACTCGGCGTGACGCTCGGCCACGACACGGCGCTGTTTCTCCCAATTTGTGGAACCGTGTTCCTTCCGCGAGAGGTCGCGTTGGGCGCGTTCCAACCGCTCACGTTCATCGGATAGATCGAACGATTCGACAGCTGTTCCGTCGGTGTCGTGGGCGTACTTGAGAATCCCTACGTCGATGCCAACGCACTTCTCGGGAGTCTCCGGTTTCGCGGGCGGGTCGTCCGGGGTTTCGACGCCGAGGATGGCGTACCACTTCCCGGTCGGTTCCTGTTTGACTGTGACCGTCTTGATTTCGGCGTCGTCGGGGAGGGCGCGGTGGAAGGTGAGCGGGATTTCTCCGAGCTTCGAGAGCCACAGCCGAGTCCGACCGCTCGTGTTCTTGAGCTTGAAGCCGGATTGACCGTAGGTGAAACTGCGGTACTCGCTCGGTGCCTTCCACTTGAGCGTCCCGACGTGGTAGCCATTCTCTTTACGACCACGAAGCGTTGAGAGGTTGTCGTACAGCCGTTGTACGACTTTCTGAAGGACTTTCGAGTGAACGTGTTTCAGGTCGTTCCACCACTTCTTGAGGCTCGGCAGGAGTTTCTGCTCGCTGTATGCCGAGGTGTCGTCAGTGCGGTTGAGCCGGTGGAGGAAGTGGTTGTATACCTGTCTACAGGTATCGACAGTCCACGCTAACTGTTGTTCGAGAGCGTCGGACGGTCGGAGTCGATACCTGTAGTTGTAGTTCACGAGCGTTCTTCGATGAGTTCGTCAAGTTGTCCGCGAACGAACGACGAGAGGTTGAGGTGGTTCTCCTCGATCCACTCGGCTTGGTCTTCGCGGATGGTGATGTTTTTCCGTCTCACTATGTACGCATTGTGCGCACTTATACGTATGGTTGTTGCGGTTGCGTGGGCCTGTGGGCCGAGCGTCAAACGTGTTTGTTACTCGTGCGGCGCTAAGGCCCCTCCCTACTCGCTCCCTTCGGTCGCTCGTTGAGGAAGGGGCCTTAGCGCCTCAGTTCAGGTAAACTGGAAGCCAGTCACTCATTCGAGTTCGACTGGTCTGCTCGTATGCTTACAGATTCATAGGATCAATCTCGTTGAGTGCTTCCGTTGCGACATCGCCCAATTCACCGGCCTCAATATGCGAATACCGTTCACGAACCATTTCCTCCGAGTTATCGAGATACCGGGCTGCAACCGTATATCCGAACGCCCGGACAAGGACTTCCCCCATCCCACGCCGGCCACCGTGGGGGGCGAGATAGTCATGTTTCGGATGGCCGATGTCGATTTCCGCCGCCTCTGAGAGCCGCTGGAGAATCGATCGTGCTCCATCTGTCGTGATCGACGGCGGCCGAATGTCTTCGTCGAGCGCCAGCAACAGGTCGCGAGCGTACTCGCTACGCTTCTCATTGATTGCCTCCGGGCGTTCCCCTCGATCGGCCAGTTCGTCCCGCACAAGCCCCGACAGAGTCCGGTGGTCGAACGTCGGAAACACTGGCCACCGCTCCGTTAGTGGGTCCATTAGCCGGCGGTAGCTCCGCAGCGGAGAAATCACCGGATCAGGGAGACTCGCGGCGTCCCACTGCTGTTTCTTCCGGTAAACGTCCATACTCCCGTCGTCGAGAGAGATCTCCTCCCATCGGACGCCGCGCCGGCGCGGGTCGTTCGGATCTCGGAGCAGTTCCCCGACACGGACAGCTGTGTACGCGAGGACGAACACCAAAGCCCGGTCACGAGCCGCCTTCAGCGCCGCATAGCGCGCTCGCTGCTTGTCGAGGGGATCAGTATCCACCGGAAGTGTCGTGTACGCTTCGACGGCATCGCGAGCCCGTTCGTCGACGTGGCGGGTGAGGGCATGGCGTTGTTCGGACGTCCAAGCCTGCTGGTCGCCGGGCTTGCGGCCGTCGTCCTCCGGCAGCGGCGCCATCGCGCTCGCCCGCTGCGCGTAGTGCGCTTCGAGATACCCCTCATTGACGCACCAGCCACACCACGCAGAGATATAGCGATAATAGGTTTGGACGGTGTTCTGTTTGAGGCCACGGTCACCAGCGAGATGCCGGGCGTACTCACGGAAGACACGTTCGTCGAGGTCCCCGAAGGTGGGGTCGCGGTTGGCGTCGTCGGGGACGATCCCGGTCCAGCCGTCGTTGCCGCGGCCGCCAGCAGCCCACTCGGCGAACCAATCGAGCTCGCGCGCCGCGTTGCGCCGGTAATTTCCGCCGTCGCCACCGCGACCTTTCCCCTTGTCCTGTAGGTAGCGGTCGAAGGAACTCGTGAGCGGTGTCGTACCATCGCGTGCCGAGGGGGTGTTCTGATTCATACGGGTTCGTCACGGGAGCAGGCGGTCGTCCAAAATATCGCTACAATCAATCGGAATTCCCTCCCACGCAGCCTTTACGGCGCTGTATCCGGTCCAGCCCTCGCGTTCCAACAGCTCTCCGCACGCTTCACAGAACTCACGACGCGAAATGAGCTCGTTGTCGTAGAGGATATAGAACAGAAACGGCGGTGTTACAACACGAATATCTCCGTCTTGGTCGTCGACAGCGCGGCGAATCGAACGCCGGCCAGCTGCGTCCATCAAGACGACGTAGTCGATAGTCTCGGGATTCTGTACGACTTCCTGTCGGAGCGATTCCTCGCCGGCGTCTGCTCCGTGGGGCCGGGGGACGCTCGTCACTTGGGTAAGCGGTGTTTCGTCATCCTCGAGCGCATCGAGCGCGGTACGGCTTCCGTAATGAAGCCGGTATGGACGGCTGCCCTCTGGTGCAGTCTCGCGCGTGTTTTCGACGTGCCGATTGAGTTCCTGTTTACAGACGTTCGTCGTCGTGAGACCGACGTGTGACGTTATTCGGGTCCACAAGGAGCTATTCGCAACAGCGATCAGCGTGTCCGTATCGACGAGGATTGGATACCGTGTGTCGGCGCTAGCCATTTAGACGAGATAGTCGCTGGTGTCGTCTGTGGCAGCCTCACGGAAGGCGTCAATATCCTCTTCGAGGAGGTCGAGCTCGTCACCGAGAAGCACTCGAGCAGCGTCTTCCGAGAGGTCACCTGCAGAATAGCGCTCGTAAATCGCGATTTTGTCGTCGTCTGTCATCGATCGCTGAAGCATCTGCGTAAGCCCCTCACGTGCGAGTTCGCTGATATTGATGCCACCCAGATGGACGGAATCCAGTTCGGTTGCCGCTTCTTTAAGCGGACCAGCACGGAATTTGATCGTATCGTCGAGCGATTCCTGACTCATAACAGGAGAGACACAGCCCAGTTTGATAAATTGTTCCCCTATGTGTGAACACAGGGGTACAAATCTACACGGGCACAGTAGCTGTCGACACGTCGCTATTCATCAGCAGTTCCTTCCTCCAAGAGGAGGTTCTCGACGATTTCGAAGTCACTCGTTTTGAGGATCGGAATCCCTGAAACGACGATCTCTCGGATGTCTTCGGTGTACGCCGGGATCGCCTGGACAGCCTCGACATCGATATCGTAGGCGTATCGGTCACCATCGAACGCCGTGTCTTCGAGATCACGGGCAATGGCGTTCGCTTCTCGTTGGCTTGCGGTCCGCCCAGACCGGGTTAGCACCCAGAGATCGATATCGCTCCGTCGGTCAGCCTCGCCCCGAGCCACACTCCCATACAGAATGATGCCCACGACGTCGTTGATGTTCTCACGGAGCTCCGAAACCGCGGCTTTGACGGGTTGGTGATACTCTGGTTGGGGGATCCGGAGGATCGGATCGTCTGGAATCGACAGGCGCTGTCTGTTGATCTGGACGGGTCGCCGGTTGCTTTCGGGTGATTCGACGACCAGGTCGTTCGCGCTGAGAACGTTCACTGCCGCCGGACGGACTGGTGTGAGTGACCGATCTGTGTCGCGAGTTCTCGCAGTGAGAAGTCAGTAAACTACCCTACCCTACTTCGCTCACCCCATACGGGGTTCGCTCGTTGAGGGTAGGGCTTTGATGTGGACTCCCGGCAATCAGTCGCCAGCAATAGGCTGGTGACTCCCGCCGTTCAACGTTCC
>Ga0208283_10426_pt1 | contig 12050 bp, 14 predicted proteins | sample AntRauMetaRauer1_FD_184785 | JGI IMG/M metagenome (GOLD analysis project Ga0208283, IMG submission 184785) | Saline lake microbial communities from Rauer Lake, Antarctica, in enrichment culture - Antartic Rauer Lake 1 Metagenome Rauer1 (SPAdes)... ...
AAATTCAAAGAGGGCGAGACCCTCGACACCGAGGATCTGATGAAGCTCCAGAAGACCGGCCTTCTGTAGTTCGGCTAAGAGTTTCTGTTTTGCGGTTTTTCGGCGCGACACCGACGGGATTTTTACCCACTGGTGTGCTTTGAGCGGCTGTGACGACGCTCGTTGTCTGTGTCGACCGCGACAACGACATCGGCCGGAAGGCCGGTGTCACACCACCCATCACCGGCTGGGAAGCGGTGCGCTCGCTTGTCATCGACGTCGGGCTCGCCGAGCCGGAGGCAACCGGCGTCAACAGCCTACTTGAGTCCCTGCGCGTGACGCGTGAACTCCGCGACGAGGGCGAGGAGGCGGTAGTCGCCGTACTCTCCGGCAGCAGCGAGAACGCAATCACTGCCGACCGAGCGATTGCAGCACAGGTCGACACACTCATCGAACGCTACGAGCCAACCCAGAGCATCGTCGTCATCGACAGCGTCGACGACGAGCGCGTGGTGCCGATCATCGAGAGTCGGCTGCAAGTCGATGCGGTCGACCGGGTTATCGTCCGCCAAACGCGTGATATCGAGTCGACCTACTACCTGCTCAAACAGTTTTTGGCCGACGAGGAGCTTCGGACTACGGTTCTCGTTCCGCTCGGCATCGGCCTTCTGTTGATTCCGATCTTGCTTTTTTGGTTCTCACCAGCGGTCGCCCTTGGCGGTGTGGCCGCGCTGTTGGGACTCGGGGTTCTGTATAAAGGACTGGGCGTCGACGAGCAGATCGGCTCAATCTCGGAGTGGAGCCGCGAGCTCCTGTACTCCGGGCGAGTCGCGGTTGTGACCTATGTGGCCGCCCTCGGGTTGACCGTGGTCGGGCTGTTCGTCGGTGCGTTGGGCGTCTCGGAAACGGGTGGGACCGATCCGGGACTGTTCGCGGTAGCAGCGTTCGTTCACCACAGTATTCCGTGGCTCGCCTTGGCGGCAGTGACCGCCGGTACTGGTCGACTGCTCGATGAACTGCTGGTGGCCGAAACCGTCCAGACACCGTATCTGAACCTCCCGTTCGGCCTGCTGTCGGTTGGGATCGTTGTCCGAGGGTTTACTGGCTACGTCTTCGAGAGCCAGCTTGTCGTCGGCTCGGCGGTGCTGACGCCAGCCCAGCGACTCGTCTGTTACATTATCGCGGGTGTCGTCGTGAGTCTGATCGGTGTTCGGGTGACGACACTGCTCGAACAGTGGACGATGCGAGGGGCCGTCGACCAGCAAAATTAGGAATCGGGTCGAGCTATCGGCTTTATCGGGTCGACTGGTACTGGCCGTGTTTGAGGCCGATACCGAACGTGATGAGTCCGAAGGCGACCATCGACGGCAGCACCATCATCAGCACGATCTGCATCGGCATCACTTGCATTGCGATCAACGCGAGCGTCCCGATGGCGATGACAGCAACGAACAGTCCAATCGTCGTCGTTCGGTCGAACTCCATACCGAAAAGAGACGCTCCGAACCCCTAAACGCACCGAAACAGTAGTTAGTCGTCTTTGGGTCGGATGAGGTTTGCAAACGTCACGAGTACGCCCAGCCCCCAGCCGAGCGGGACTGCGAGACCGAACCACATCAGCGCGTAGTAGACGCCTTCGAGAGCGAACCGCTCGCGCAGGATCTCGTTGATGCCGCCGACCGCCAACACCGAATCCAGAATGAAGATCGCCAACTCCTCGCTGTTCGGGAAGATGATGCTCGCGAGGGTTGGCGAGTAGAGCGCCGCGACCACCGGCGGGAGGAACAGCGCCGTCATCGCCGAGGGGTAGGCCAGCAGGATGCTGGTGAATCGCCCACCGATCTTGGAGAAAAACACGGCTGCGGCTGCTGCGACCGTGGCGACGCCACTCGCCGCCAGTACGGCGAGAAAGCCCTCGAAGGAGAGTTGGAAGCGGGCGACGACCGACAGCCCACCCCAGACGACGACCGACAGCAGTATCGCACCAACGATTCCAAGCCGAGTCGCCGCGCTGTCGAGTTTGCCGGCGTAGTATCTGGTGCCGAACCCGACCAGCAGGAGTGGGTAGCCGATCAACACCGGCAGCGCGCCGAGTAGTGCCCACAGATAGTAGCCCATCTTCTGGCCGCCCGTCTCCGGTTTCCACTTGCCGAGTACGTGGCCCGGGTTGAGTTGGCGCGGAAAGATAACCTCCATCCACGTCTCGTGAAGCCGCAGCATATCGATACGGACTGCGCCCAACAGTCCTGGTGACCGACGTTCCATTTACCTACACTGATAGGCGCGAGAATGTGAAGTTTGTGTTCGGCTACTGATCGATCCCGTCGTTTTGGTGTGGTTTCTCCGAGTCGCTACTGTGTTGCCGAGTCGTTACTGGTTCCAGGGACCGAAGCCGGGGTCGACGCGTCGACCGGTCTGTTCAAGTTCCTGGATTCGGTCGATCTCCTCGTCGCTAAGCGTCACCGACAGCGACTGCCAGTTGTCTCGGATGTGGGGCTCGCTGCTGGCTTTCGGAATCGCCGTGATACCCTGCTGGCGGAGCCACGCGAGGCTCACCTGTGCGGCACTGGCGTCGTGGTCGGCGGCGATTTCTTGGAGGGTGTCGTTTTCGAGCACGTCGCCACGGGCTAACGGCGAGTAGGCTACGAGCTCAACGCCTTCTTCTTCGCAGACCTCTCGGAGCTCCTCCTGCTGAAGGAACGGATGGCACTCGACTTGGTTGGCGACAATCGGTGCGTCGGAGATCTCGATGGCCTCCTGGAGCTGATCCGGTTCGAAGTTGCTGACGCCGATTCGGTCGATTTTCCCGTCGTCGTACAGTTCGTTGAGCGCGCCCAGCGTTTCTTCGGCGTCGTAGGTACGGGACGGCCAGTGGACGTACATGAGGTCGACGCTGTCGACGCCGAGGCGGTCGAGGCTGGCCTCTGTGGTCTCGATCACGTCGTCGGCCGCGAGGTTGTCGATCCAGACTTTCGTTGCCAGAAAGATCTCCTCGCGGTCGATGTCGGCCGCGGCAAGCCCCTCGCCGACATCCGCCTCGTTGCCGTAGGCCTGAGCCGTGTCGATGTGCCGGTAGCCCATCTCGAGGGCGGTTGCGACTGACTCCGCACAGGCTTCCGGATCGGTGTTCTCCCATGTGCCGAGGCCGAGCATCGGGATATCGCCGCTGTACGGACAGTCGTCTACCGCTGGATCGTTATCGGACATACGGCATGTGTTCGGCCTATCACCGAAAAGGGGTTGTGATAGGCCGGTAATTGAGCCGGTTGTGATCGTCCGTCGGTCACGAGGTGATGGTCGACGATTGCCTAGTACTTCGGCTCGGCACCGGAAATCTCGTAAATCTCGTCCATAATCTCGTCACGAACTGACTGCCACGCCGGGAAGCCGCTGGGGGAGGCGGGATACCGGTCGTAGTGGTCGGCCAGCTCCGAGGCTTTGCCACGGACCTTCACTAGCTGCATGAGTTTCTCCCAGTGGCCGAAGGTGTCGACGATTGTTCGAAGCTTCAACGACAGCGGCATTGGACCGGTGTTTTTGCCGGCCATCGCGTCGGCAAGATGTTGGGCCGGAACCGACGAGACGATTTCAGTCAGTTCGTCGACTGCGTGGGCTGTCCCCCAGATGTTGAAACAGTCGATGGCGGCGAAATGCTTGCCGAAGTCGGTCATCACATCGCGGTTGTACTCCCAGAGCGCTGCCTCGCTGACGTCATCACGCTCGATAGCATCGATGGCTCGCAGTGCCGCCCAGTGAGCCGACTGGGCCGCGCCGGGAATCCCACCGCCGGTCGTCGGATTCACGTGGCCTGCAGCGTCGCCGACCGCCAGATAGCCCGGTGCGACTGCCGAATCGTAGGGTCGACGCGTGGGGACGGCCGCGCCGAGTTTGTCGACGACCTCCGGATTGACGAGCTCCGGCCGCGACTTCATATCCGTCTCAATTGCCGAGATCATTTTCATCTCGGGTTGATCCATCTGGAAGCCGACGCCGACGTTGATCGTCGTTGGCGAGCGTGGGAAATACCAGAGATAGCCCAGTTCCTCGGTGGGTTTGAACACGAGCGCATCGTCCCAGTCGACCGGTTCGTCGACCTCGACGACCTCGCGGTAGGCCGAGCAGAACTGCGAGTATCGAACGTTGGTATCGAAGAAACTGCCGTCGAACTCGGCTTTGTCCTGCAGGATAGAGAGTGCGCCTGCGGCATCGATCACGATCTCGGCGTCGTAGGCAACGGCTTCGCCCTTCCGTTTCCCGGTCACGCCGGTTATGGTTCCATCGTCGTCCTGAACGACGTCTTGAACGACCGTATCGTAGTGGATTTCGGCGCCGAGGCGCTCGGCCTCTTCGAGGATGACCTCACCGTACCGTTTCCGGTCCAACACCGCACCCGGTCCGCGGAAGCCGATTTCGATATCGTCGTCGCTGGAGGGGTTCTCGAACACCGCGCGGGTAATCGACTGATTGGTGAACGCCTCGTCTTTGAGATAGTCGAGATCCATCACATCGGGGAAGGTGGCTGTCCCCTTGATCGCATCACCGCAAGCGATGTTGCCCGCAGCCTCAACGGGCTTCCGCTCCAGAATAACCGTATCGAGATCCGCAGTCGCCGTCGTCGCCGCCGCAAACGCACCGCCGGTGCCCCCACCGACGATAACAATATCATATGACTTGGCTGACATAGCATGTCTATACCGTCAGATAGTAAAAAAGGTCACCATATACTGATCAACGAGTCATCAGTGAAACAGTAGTTGAGTACCAGACGGACTCGCCAGATATGTTACTCTATTTTAATTTATTGTTATATATAATAAATATGATCATAATCACCGAAACAAAAATATGCACTCGCTGTGTATTTTGTCTATGAACCGTCGACGGGCACTTACTCTTATTGGCACTGTCGGGCTAACCGGTGTCGCTGGCTGTACTGGTGAGGACGGAGTGATTCAAGCGTCTGCCTCTCCGGCCAACATCCCCGAAGGGGAGCGAGCGGGGTACGAGGCTGATGGGCCGGAACAGATTCGGATCAACGAGACGATTGAGGCTGGCGGCATCAGTCGCGATGTCGACGTGACGACGTGGTCATCGGTTTATGCGTCCCAAGAGGATCAGGCGTCGGTGTTTCTGGCCAGTACGCCGAACGTCGAGTTTGCCGGCCAGTCACTGAACCCGTTGGCCCGCCTGAGCGGGGCGGATCTCATCGCACGCATCGTCGACGAGGGGTTGGGACGCACTGGTCGGGATCTATCGGTCACGGATATCGAACAGGACGGCGAGATCACCCTGACTGTCCTCGGTGAGGAGCGAACGGCTCCCGTGTTCACGGCGGTCATTGAATCCGGGAACGGTGGCGGACCCGAGGGTGTCAAAGGTGTCGAAAACGGGGAGCTTCCCATCCGGATCTACCTGCTGTCGATCACCCACGGCGAGGACGTCCTGCTCGCGGTCGGTCTCCATCCGCAGGCCGTCGACGCCAGCGAGGATATCCAGTCACTGATGGAAAACATCGAACACCCTGTCGGGACTGCGACCTCGAACGCCACAGAGACCCAGTAGCCACGTTCAAAAACTGTTATTCCGGCTCGGTGCCACCGTGAACTCATGCTTACGTTCATCGGGTTGGGCCTCTACGACGAGCAGTCGATCACCTGTGAGGGCCGCGAGGCCCTCCGGGCGGCCGACCGCGTGTTTGCGGAGTTCTACACCAGCACACTTCTTGGCGCGACTGTCGACGACCTCGAATCGGCTCACGATGTCGAGATCGAGGTTCGGGACCGTGCAGGCGTCGAACAGGACCCCGAGGCCATCCTTTCGGCGGCCGAAGACGAGGACGTCGCCTTCCTGACTGCCGGGGATACGATGATTTCGACGACCCACGTCGACCTTCGGATCCGGGCTGCTGAGCGCGATATCGCAACCCGCGTCATCCACGGCGTCACTGCCGAAACCGCCGCCAGTGGGCTGACCGGGCTCCAGAATTATCGGTTCGGAAAAGCTGTCACCCTCCCGTTTCCGTTCGTCCACGGGGCCGGAGACGTACCACCGAGTATGATCGACTCAATCGAGGCCAACCAAGAGCGTGGCCTGCACACGCTGGTGTATCTGGATATCAAAGTCGACTACCACAAGCGACGGGATGGTCCCGACGAACAGGAGCCGTATATGACCGCAAGCTACGCCGCCGAGCTACTGGCCTCTGAGTGGGATGGTGACCAACTCGCGGTCGTCGTCGCCCGGGCCGGGAGTCCGGAGCCCCTAGTCGTCGCCGACCGACTGTCGGCGCTGGCCGACCGGGAGTTCGGTGAGCCGCTTCATCTCCTCGTGATTCCCGGCGACCTCCACCACATTGAGGCCGACGCACTGCGGTCGCTAGCAGATGCGCCCGCGGAGCTGGTCGACGTCGAGGAGTAAGGCGAGTATATAAAAACGAAACGAGCGGCGGCGTTATCGGTCGGTCGTCTCGACGGGGCTGGTCGCTGCGAGGCTGGTCATCGGCGTGGCACCGGCGACGATTGCGCCGGTTGCCAAGATCGCGGCCGACAGCACGACGAAATCACCGGCTGGCGTGTAGCCTGCGAGTCCGGCCCCGACTTGGACGATAAACACCGTCACGAAGAAGCTGAGAATCGAAAACACCAGCATCACGAGTGCGACGATGATACTACTAACGAGCGCGCCGAAAGAGTCAAGCAATCCCATTACGGATTTTTGTATCTTCGGCTGATATAAAAGGAACTGGTTACTACTATCTCAGGAGCCAGTTAGTCGACGCGGCGGGCTTCGGGTTGGTCGACGGCGGGCTCTCGGGGGAGATCAAGTGCCTGCTGGAGGTCGTGTTCCTCGCCGGTCAGGATGTAGAGGATGTCTTCGAGCACCGTCAGCAGTTCGGGAAGCTGGCGGGCGACGAGATAGGTGACGCTGATCAGGGCGACGACCGCGAGCAGTTGGCTGATGACGCGGTCCGAGAGAAGGAACGACACCCGGTAGGGGTTCGTCTCGCCAAACATGAACAGCACGGCCTCGGGGAACCAGTGCATGAGCTGGTTGCCGGAGACGATCGAGATGAACGCGGTGCGCAGCACGTTGAGGGTGAAGATGATCGACACTGCAACCGCCATCCCACGGAGCTTCCGGCTCAGCGGTGCTCGCACGGCACCGATGAGGCCACCGAAGATGGCGATGCTCCCGAGACCGGTACAGGCCAACACGATAGAGACGTTGTAGCGGTGGCCGTCGTCGAGTGTCCACTGGTAAGTGGCCATATACCCTTCGGCGCTTTCGACAAGTGCCGGTGAATAGCCGAACAGCGAGATAATGTCGCCGGTCAGTTGGGTCACGAACTCGATGAGGAACTGCCGCGGCGCGGGCAGTGCGATCCCACCGATTGTCAGCGCCGGAATCGTCTCGAAGGGGAGATAGATCAGTCCCATCACCGCGACGGCCCGCGTGAGGACGAACAGGGTGTCACGACCGCCGTGGAGCAGTTTGGCGACGTACAGACAGGCCGGAAAGGCGACGAGGCTCAACAGTCCCTCGACGTAGCTCTGGTGTTCGAAGGCAAAGGCCGGAAACAGGTTCAGCCAAAAGAGACCGAAGCCGACCCACGCCGTGACCCCGATCCAGCGGGCACGATCCATCAGGTCGACGTCGGTTCGGCGGCCGTACCACTCGACGAGTCCTGCCAGCGTGAACAGGCCGATCACAAGCCAGGCCATCGTATCCGACAGTGGCCCAACAGTGAACAGGTTCTCGCCGAGCCACTCACTCGCCGTTTGCATACTCGATAGGTCGACTACCGATCATATATCCCTTGTCGTTGCGTGCGAAGGTGGCGTCCAGCCGTCGACTCGTGGGCGGCGACTGTTACTCGTCGTCCGCCTCGTCTGCCGGTGATTTGACAGTGGTTACCGGGAGGTCAGTCGTCTGGATTACGCGTTCGGCGACGCTGCCGAGCAGCAGTCGGTTCATCCCGGTTCGGCCGTTGGTCCCCATCTTAATCCAAGCAGGGAATCCCGGCCTTCAGGCCGTTACCAAGAATCTTCGATTCTTGGCAGCCAGCCAGACGTAGTCTGGCGACCGGGAGGGAATGCGACATAGTTCTAATCAACCGCTATTCGACATCTGAATCGGAATCCAACTCTCGGTAGGCATGAAGCATCATCCCCTTCCACGTCAACCCATGCCGTTTCTTTGTCTCTTTCAGTTCCTTGTACTGGTCGTCGTCTACCTCGAAATTGATGTTCGGCATATGAAATGCTATTCCACCGATATACTTAACTTTGTCTAAGCTATAACTAAGTGTGTGTCCGAAACGGTGACAAAGACGTTGCAGGCTACGCTCGCCACACCCACTACGGGTAAAGAGCATCGCCTACAACGGCTCTTGGACACCTACCGCGAAGCACTCCACGACGCTTTCGACGCCGGGGCGAACACAATGTCTGCGGTCAACGACATTGTGACGCCCTACGACCTGCCGTATCAAGCCAAAGACGCACTCAAGAGCTACGTCCCGAAACTCCGCAAGACCTACAATGCCGAGGAATTGGACGACGAGCATCCGCTTCGGCTGGTCAATCGGGCAGCAACATTCGACTACTCTGACGAGCGGCTATATGGTTTCGTGTGGCAGGTTCCACAACCCGGACGAGGAACGAACTTTTGGATTCCGTTGCGGATCAACCCTGAGCAAGAAGCTCTATGGTTCGATCTCCTGAACGATGAGGCGACAGCTGGCGAACTCCGGCTACAGAAACACCGAGCGTCGTGGGAGTTGCACGTCACCGTCGAATACTCGGTCGACGAACCGACTAACTCGGACAAACACAATGAGACATACATCGGCTTCGACGTAGGTGAGAGTGCGTTGATTACGGGCTGTGCCCTCAAACGCGACGTACCACGGAAGCCGATGCTCGTTAGTGGCAGTCGAGCGCGACACCTCCGCAAAGAGATGTTCACGACTCTCCGGCGGCTACAGAAACGGGATGCCGCCGAGTGGCGGATCGACGAACGATTCGACCACTACCAGAACGCACTCACAGATATTGTCGAAAAGGCGTCTCGGCAGGCTGTCAAATATGCCCGGCAATTCGACAACCCAGTGATTGTATTAGAAGACTTGTCGTACATCCGTGAACGGTTGGATTACGGAAAGTGGATGAATCGTCGACTCCACGCATGGGCCTTCGCTCGGCTACAGGGCCGAATCGAAGACAAAGCAACCGAAGCTGGGATTCGAGTAGAGTACGTCAATGCGGCGTACACGTCCCAAACCTGTCATGCCTGCGGTCGCCTCGGCCGGCGAGATCAGCAAGCAGAGTTTGTGTGTCCACACGACGACTGCCACGTATCGGAGTTCCAAGCAGATATTAACGCGGCGGCGAACATCGCCAGTCGCGTCAACCCGTGGGGTGAGAGCGTTCGTTGGGAACCCGGACGCAATGACACGCCTCGGGATGGGAGCGGTTGTGACACCGCCATAGTCCAGCGTGAGACGAGCGAGAAATCCTCGCAGATGACGCTCACAGCATATTCGGACTGAAACCTGCCTACCGGATTCCCCTCGTAGGGGAAGCCCCGGCGTTCACGCCGGAGAGGATGTCACGACGATTGCATCGGCGTCGACGGTGTCGGCATAGTCGGTGATCACGTCGGCGGGTGCGCCCTCGCGAATGGACGTCGTGGTTTCGAGCCCGGCCGCCGCGGCTCGATCCGCGATCTCGCTGGTGGCGTTTTCGGCTTCCTCTTGAAGCGTCTGTTTGATGTGGTCGGTACCGAGCTTGGGAGCCATCCGCCCGACACGCTCGTGGTCGACGACATACAGGGTGTGGAGCGCGGCATCGTGCCGCGAGGCGAGATCGATAGCGTGGGCTGCGGCTTCGGTTGCGGTCTCGCTGCCGTCGGTCGGAAACAGCACAGTATCGTGAACTTGCCCTGAGATCAAGCCTCGGGGCTTCCTGCTTCAACGACGCGCTTTGCATCCACATCCTCTCGTGGAGGTGTGAACGTAGGGAGCGCAGTCTGCACAGGCGTTGATTCGGAACGTCCCGTCCCTAATCGTTGTAGTCCTCGATTCAGAATATTCTTTGCTGCGTTCAGATCACGGTCTTCAGTGTGCCCACATGCTGGACACGAGTGCTCACGGATCCATAGCGGCTTGTCCGTTTCAACACCGCACGATGCGCATTCCTTGGTTGTGCCAGCTGGATCAACTGAAACTACGTGCGTCCCGTGAACATCTGCCTTGTATTCTAAGAGCCGACGGAAGCGTGCCCACGCAGCATCCTGCTTGTTCTTGGAGTTATGACTGCCTTCCAGCATCGGTATCACGTCTAGGGCTTCCACTGCGACTACATCATACGTCTTGACGAGCCACGTTGTGAGTTTATGCTGGAAGTCCTCAACCTTCCGTTTGATCACTCGCCGCACTTTCGCTACCTTTTGCCGCTGTTTCTCCCAATTATTCGAGCCGTGTTCTTTTTGATCAAGGTTGCGTTGCTTACGCGCGTACCGGTCGTATTCGTCTGAAAGGTCTAACGTATCCACGGCGAGGTTGTTTGATGTGTGGATATAATTGGTGATACCGACGTCAACCCCGATACAGTCTTCCGGTTCAATCCCGTCGATTGCTGGTTTCTCACGGGATTCAGTTACGTCATCAACGACGAGTGAGACGTACCAGTCACCCGTTGTCTCTTTCTTCAGAATGACCTCGCTAATGTCTTCTGAAGGTGGGACGGTTCGGTTTACTCGGATTTTGAGCCAGCCAATTTTTTCAAGACGGAGTCGTACGAATCGGTCGTCGCCCGTGTTGTGATCCACGTTGAAGCGATTGGACTGATTGTACGATATTGAGCGGAACTCACCTGCTCCTTGCCACCGTAGACGACCAACGTTGTACCCATTATCCCGTTTTTCGTTAAGGCCTTCAAGATCGTTATGGATTTGATTAATAGTTTGTTGGGCAGCGTGAGCAGACGGATTACTGAAGATCGGCCATGTGTGTTTCCAGTCAGTAAATTTCTTGTGTTGATCGTAGTCTGACGGCTTGTCGTTGGTATGCGTATTGTAGTAGTCTCTGACTGCGTGGTTCCGGATCTGTCGGAGGATATCAATATGTCGCCATGCTTCGCTAGCCACCTCATCGGAAAGATAAGCCCGGAAGCGAAGCGTAAGATCCATCGATTCCTCGTCTTTTGAATGGGTTTGTGGGTAATTAAAAGAGTGGGAAGTTGTTGACTTCACCCTCGAAGTCAAGTCTCAAGGCAGTCGTTTTGTACCGTTTGTACATATCTCTCTGTTAGACTCAACCGTAGTGAATCGCCGTAAGTATACGTCGTGATAATTGCTGTGGATCGAGTGCTGCGGCTCAGTGGTTGAAAGAATGAAAAAGGGACCGGCACGAGGCCGGTGGTTGAAACGGCGTGCAGTTACTCGCGGTTCGAAGTCAGATTAGTTCTGACGTCGGGTTGCGAGGAGTGCTGCGCCGAGGACTGCGACGAGTGCGACGAGGGCTCCGAATCCGGGCGTCTCCTCTTCGGTGGAGTCGTCGGAGGAGTCGTCGGTGGAGTCGTCAGATGAGGTGCCGTCATCGGACATGCCGTCGTCAGACGAGCTGTCGTCGGACATGCCGTCGTCGGATTCATCATCTTCGGATTCATCGTCTTCTGGAGCCTTTTCGCTGAGGCTACCTTCTTCGACGATGATCGAGTCGACAGACTCAACATCCGAGCCGGAGACGCGGAAGGAGCTGGTGAACTCGTCATCCACTTCTTGATTGCTGAAGTCGAATTCGCCCGAAACCTCTCCGTCTTCGCTGATGTTGACGCTCTGTCCATTACGGAACGAGCTGGAAGCACCATCAGTCGAAGAGACACGGAGTTCGGCATCAGAGCCGGGTGCGACGTTTGTCGTACCGGAGACTTCGGCGTCTTCGACATTCTCGGCTTCGAGCACGTCATCAACGTTTAGATTGTCGAATTCGATTGCTGCGTCTGCGAAGTTGATTTCTGTGCTGGATGATACATCGGAGTCAGCCTGGAAGTACGGGTAGGCATCCACAC
>Ga0208283_10427_pt1 | contig 12021 bp, 11 predicted proteins | sample AntRauMetaRauer1_FD_184785 | JGI IMG/M metagenome (GOLD analysis project Ga0208283, IMG submission 184785) | Saline lake microbial communities from Rauer Lake, Antarctica, in enrichment culture - Antartic Rauer Lake 1 Metagenome Rauer1 (SPAdes)... ...
GCAGAATTCGGTTAGAAGCCTAGTCGCGGCCCAGTATGGCAATTTTAAGAGTGACATATTCGAGTTGTTCAGCGTTTCAGTCGGATTCATTATAATTTTGTGGGTTCGGCTGACTGCTCCAGTCTGCTAAACCCACGATAGATCGGGCGATAAAATGCGCCACACGGATAAACCGTATGTTGCGATATGATCATTCCAAACAGTAGTTCCGAGTTTGGCGAAACTGTGCATCTGACGTAGCGATCTCGGTGGCTGGGGAGCGGTATGCTATCGATTTTCAGGGAAAATAGGACGGCAGTCTTCAGCTCGTGCGGCTTCACCGAAATCGGCGAACGTAATTCGATGAAAAGAGTTCAGTTGTCACTCACTGCGGGCGACCCCGGACCGGGCTGAGGTTAGCCGGTTCCGAGTTGCTTGCGTGCGAGATTCAGGAATCGCTTCGCGGTGACGCGTGGTTTGTATCGATGTTCGACGTCGAGGCTGATCTGGACGAGTAGGTCGACGAGGAGCCACATGTTGTAGAGGAGGACGGCGAAGCCGAAGTAGAACAATCGGACGGTGAAGTTCTTCGAGGTGGTCCAGGCGAGGAAGTCCTTGATGGTCTTGTAGCTGTTCTCGATACCCCACCGACGACTGTAGCGGTTCACGATGGCTTCGGCTTCATGGCGGTATAGGGCAATCTCGTCGCTGACCTCCTTGTTTGTCGTGAAGGCGACCGTCTTGTCTTCATCCTTCGATGACGGGAGTAGGATCAGGTTCGTTGATTCTGGTTCCAGCGACTTGCCATCGATCGTTTGCCCGTAGATAGTGTAGTCGTTCATCACGCGGATGTCTCGCTGCATCCGTTCGATCTCGCGCTTGACGCGCTGGTTCTTCGGCGACGGAATCACGTAGTCGAGACTTAGGTCTTCGAGGGCGCGGAAGGTTTCGACTGCACAGAATTCGGAGTCAGCATAGACCGTTCCCATGCTGATGTGCTCACGGGCTTGCTGGAGGAGATCGCGGACGACTTCGCCCATGAGGGTGCCCTTCTTGACCGGGCGCATGGCGAGCGTGAATTTGATGTTCTCTCCGACGACGGTGAGGGTGGCGAATTTGTAGCACCACTCGTAGGACTTAGTCGGTGGCGCGCCCTGGATCATCTCCAGCTCTTCCCGGTCGCCATAGTAGGCGACGTAGGTCATGTCGATGGCGACATCAGCAGGGCGGTTGAACTGAAGATTGCGTTTGGCCTGATTGACCATGCGGCCGATGGCGGCATTTACCATCTCCATGACGCGCTCGGGGCTGAGTTGTTTGATGTTCCGGAGATGCGTATCTCCATCCGGAGCGCCTTCTTCACGCGTCGTATCTTGTGCGAATAGCTTGGTTCCGGATTCAGCGGCCGACGCCGAGAGCCCCATGTGAGACTGGAGTTCCAGAAATGAATTCGTCTCATAGTGCGCGTTCTCGGCGCGATCGAAGGAGAATGCGGGGAAGACTAGGTCCTGGAGATCGTCGACGACTTGCTCGGTCTTCTCGGCGATAAACCGATCCTGCGTCCGCCGAGACGCGCCCTGTTTCTCCTCGGGCTCGAGAGCATCCAATCCGATTGGACAGCCACGCTCGTGCGCCAGACTACGGATTCGTTTGGCGTTCGTCTCCAAGTAGTCTGTGAGGTCGTCGTCAAGGCGGTCCCGCCACGCCCGGCCAAATGTCGTGCGCGACGGCACCTCCTCAAAGCCGAGCGCGTCTGCAGTCTGAGGGTTGGTGGTGAGGGTTCCGTGGAGTTCGCTGAACGAATAGCCCTCAAGTTCTTTGAGGAGAAGTGCCCGAACCATTGGCTTCAGCGGCGTAGAGGCGTGCCATTCGGCATAGGTGTCGTTGTGCTTGAGAAAGCCGAAGTCTAGTTCCCGGAGTAAATCGACGGCATCGATACCTTCCTCAAGGAGTTCGTCAGCTTGTTTCTCAAGGTGGCTACGACCGCCCGAGTATTCTGGGGCGGTCATGCCGGTAGCCCTCCGCTACTGGCCGCTATGCAGGTTGTTTGGCTGGCGGTACCCTTATCCGGTGTTACCCCAAACTTTCGTTTGGAGCTGGGATCGTGTTTGGACACAGGTGATCAGCTCCATTCTTCCGAGAGGGAGACTAGCTCGGGTGTTCCAGCACCCGGGCGACTTTGTTTGTCGCCGAGCAGCACGCCTACCCCATCCATGCCTTGTTGGGCATGGATAATAAATCATTCGGGGCCTTACAAGGCATGGGTGGGTTTTATAGGGTAGGCGGGACTACATATTACCAGATGGTGAATCAAACCGACCGGAACGAAAAAGGACGGTTTGAATCGGGACATGACGTGAGTGCTGAAGATGTGTTTGAAGCTATGGAAATCCACAACCCGTATACGACCGGCGAGCTCGCGGATGAGCTTGACATTCCACGACGAACTGCTTATAAATATCTTGAACAACTGGCAGATGAAGATCGCATTCTCAAGAAAAAGCCGGAGCCACGGCGAGTAATCTGGATGCGAGGGGGCTAATATGGAGCGAATCGATATCACAACAACTAGGTCAACAGAGGGAGGGTTGTTCTTCCGCCGGGAGTTAGAATTTCCAACGAAAACGGTCGCGACACCCCTGAAAACGATACCAGCAGGGAGCGTCACAGCCGACGACTTGATCGACGATGAATTCTGCGACATCGTGGAGACCCACAAAAGAGTCGATACAAGCGATTTGGAAGCCTATCGGTCCGGTTCACGGACAAATGCGATTGTTGAGCTTCAGAGAGATATAGAAGTCCCAAATGGAGAAAACATAGTCGTAGTATTTCTGGAGTTCACAGACGCCCAAGAGATCGATCCTGAAAATATGAGGACAATCCTTGATATCCAAGACGAGGTTGCAGATGTCCTCACTATGCCCCTCATGCCCTCGGTTACTGACGCACTATCGCCCTTAGTTGAGAGCGATGTTAGATTCGACCGGTCGCCATGGCCGGCATATTATAATTCAGTACGACATTTCATTGAGTGCGTCGAAAATTACTCTAAACCGCCGATGGGTATGCTCCCACCAATCGGCGGAGGTCGGAGGTTTGAAATCTCGATTGATTACCGGGACGCTGGAGTTCAGCTTTTCGGCGTAGATTTTGCAGGCCTAAAAGCAACTGAATCGACATGTAATGATGACTTCCAAGATTTAATCGCGGACTTGTCGCGTCGGTGGGGGAATGAAGAGATAGTCCTCTACTCCCTTAACTTCAAGAGATACCATCCCCTGAGGAACGCTAATCAGTACCCCTGCGAAGCCTTCGCACTACTGACAGAGGGTGTTGATATCGCTGGCGAGACCTACATTCACCGGCAAGGCGGTGGAGGAGGAGCGATTACGAACATAAAGGCATTCAATACAAATAATTTGGAATTTGACGTTGTCCCATTAGATAGCTTGGTTGAAAATTGGGGTTATCCAAGCACTATCCAACCCGATGTCCTGGAGGACATTGGTGATAGCAGACGAGGGGATCTACGAAAGCTCGTGAATGCAGAGTTGATGTCAATCGGATTTAGGAAACTACGCGCTGCAATTCGAGATGGAAATGAGCGGAGTTTTCTTGAGGGGAAAAGTGGCTATACCGGGCCAGTCTCAGCGTTGGCCGATGCAATGGTTGAGAACTACGAGAATGCCATGGGCCGCGACTTCTTTTAGTCATTGCCAGGTCTCTTCTCGTCCACACTTACCAGAAATAGATTTACGCTCATGTCGCATCGTCCGGATTAACTCTCCGCATTGTTCGCAGACCTGGTACGGGGGTTGTTCTGACTCCATTGTTGCGCGAATCTCCGCTACTGGAACCCATCCCGAACGTTGACGCTCATTATTGATTTTCTCCCCCCACAACAATAGATTCGTATCCGGACCGGGGGCTGTCAGTCGGTAGTTTCTATCTTCATCATCTACTTCTGTATGTACTAGCAACTCGGGTCCATAGTACCTATCCGTCCGCTGAATGACTGAAACGTGATCGGGGATATCGGCACTCTCCCCGATGGCCTGTACCACTTCTGTAATCTCTATCTTGTCGCGTCGTTCAGCGGCAATCATGACTGAAATCGAGTCCTCATCTGTAGCGGTCTCGGAATATTCAGTAACTCGCCGCCCTAACCGATTCTTCGTACTACCTGTAGTTTCAAACATTGTTTTGGTGCCCTTTATTCGTTGAGCCATTTCTCGAGACCCAGCGATTCTGACAGGTTTGAGATCGCTCACTGGCCATCTGGTTTCAATCTGTAGAGTGCGGTTGGCCTGTGTATGCACTCGATTCTCCCCGCATATTCCAGCCGTTGGAGGGCCTGATATACCGTATTCCGGTGATATCCAGTAAAGTCGGTAAGCGCTCCTTTTGTCCGATCCCCTGAGCGTAGCTCACGGAGCACCGCTTTATCGGGTTCCTTGAGCTCCAGGGATTGAGCCACAGCGAGAACCACTACCGGGAGATATATATGTATTATGCACATGATAATCACATGTGCAATATGCATACTGACTGGAGTGACCATCTGATTACTATCGGTTAAGCCAGGGAAATCCGCGATCTGTACCCATTTGAACGTTTGTAGCAACGTTTGGACTTTAACTAAGGAGAACGCGAAACCGCAGGCAGAAGGAAGAGTTATTTCTGTCCCGCATTGACTACTGACAACGAATGGGTATTCGCTTTATCGGACATAAAAAACGGCTTCTTCCCAATATCCTTGATGTGATTAACGACACTGTGGATGGTGAAGTCACTCACGTTGCGGACCTGTTCGCCGGGTCAGGAGCGGTTAGTGCCGGTCTGAAACGGAGGGGATACCATGTGGTCGCGAACGACATTCTTACTCATTGCTGCGTTCTCACGCGCGCCCAGTTGCTTAACTCCAAGAACCCCTCGTTCGAGACGTTGCTGGACGACCATCCTGGGGTCGCGGATGTAACAAACACCTTCGTTATACAGACCGGGTACTCCCACGCGCTCTCGTATCTCAATAATCTCGACGGTCAGGAGGGCTTCTTCTACAATCACTATGCTCCGGGCGGTACACAGAATCTGGAAGAGCCAAGACAGTATTTCACCGACGAGAACGCGAGGAAGATTGACGCAATTAGGGCGACGATTAAGCAATGGAACAAGGACGTCCTACTGTCCGAAGCAGAACACTCCCTATTGCTGTACGATCTGATTCGGGCAACTAACGAAGTGGCGAATACCGCAGGCACGTATGGCGCCTACCTCAAGGAATGGTACGAACGGGCCCGGGAACCGATTGAACTCACGCCAGCGGATATTCCATCCGGGCCAACTAACCACGAAATCCATCAACGGGACGCGAACGAACTAGCTAAGGAGATCACGCCCGACGCCGTTTACCTTGACCCGCCCTACACAAAGCGGCAGTACGCCTCGTACTACCACATCCCGGAAACCATTGCGGAAGAGGATGAACCGGAGATCTCCGGGAAAACCGGACTTCGACCCTGGTCGGAGAAAAGCTCTGATTACTGTCACAAGAAGCGGGCGCCAGATCAGCTACGTGATCTCTTGTCCAATCTGGATACTCAGTATGTCTTCCTTAGTTACAGTATGGAGGGACATATACCGCCGGATACTATCGAAGAGATTCTTGGCAATTTCGGCGCCTTCGAACTCCACGAATTCAATCATCCCCGATACAAGAGCAACGATGGCGCCAAAGGCGGTGATCTTACTGAGTGTCTCTACGTGCTGCGTCCAGCGTAACCTTAAGTCATCGGACCGATAAGACAGGAAATATGAACACCGAACAAGTCGACCAAATTCTCTGGAAATTCTTGACTTGGACGGACTTCAACGCGATGAACGGAGGGTTTGCAACTGATCAAGGGGGTAGTGCGAAACACATCGCCCTTCCGCCGTCCAGCCGAGAAGATATCGCTGACTTCTTCGAAGTCCCGGATCCAGGTAAAGGGGGCGACCCGGTCCGCCACGAGATTAAGGTCGAACCAGTCTCAGGTATTCCGAACTCTGATGGGCCAATCATCCTCCGGTGCAAACCTGACCGTCGTGGAGGGGAGTGGCGAATCGCGGATCAGGATCAGAATCGCTACGAGCTCTGGAAGCCGAGTCACGGTTTCCCCCGAGGTGATACGTGGGATACGGAGGACGAATACTACGAGAACAATCCACCCATTGTTTATTTCATCAAGGGTTCAGACGGTGATTTTCATGCCCGGAGCGTGAATGAGTCCACCTACGAGAACCTTGAGAAGTTCCCCAAACAAATCCGTACAGAGTGGGTGGACGCGGCCAAACGGAATAATTTCGGGATAATCGACTTCGATGCAGAACTGACCAGTAATTAGGAGGACTTGAATGAGACTTGATCAACAGATACTCGAACGACTCCGAGAGGAACCCAACGTCCTGCTTTACGGCCCACCAGGAACAGGGAAAACATATGCGATGAAAATGTTGCAGACAAGACTTGAGGATCCGGCCCGTGCTGTGGACCCTGACGAATTGGAACCTGGTTCTGAGTTTGACCCTGACGAATTGGAGTTCCCCTTCCTAACCAAAGTAGAAGAAGGTGAAGCACGTGCGGATTCGCACTTTCCGGGCGAGGTGAAAACAGCGTGGATGACGTTCCACCAGGACACCGGGTACGAAGACTTCATTCTTGGTCTACGGCCGGAACCGGACGCCGGTGGTGTATCCCTGAAACCACGAGCTGGGGTGTTGTTATCGCTCGCGGAACACGCTAGGAACGGGAACACGAGCATTTTGTTCATCGACGAAATTAACCGAGCGAACGTGGCAAAGGTCTTCGGCCAGTTCATTTCCGTAATGGAGGAGGGTTTTCGGCTTTCTGAGGAGGGGGCGAGGTCGGCTCATACAATTGGACTGGCCTTGCCGCAAGTGAACGACGGAGATTCCATCGAGGACCCGATTCGTGGAGAAGAGTTCCAGATTACCGTTCCCTATGAGTTCCCACGGAATCTCTATATTGTGGCAGCGATGAATTCACTCGATCGATCTACGGAACCCCTTGACTCGGCCTTAATGCGGCGGTTCGAACAGATTCGAGTGTTTCCTGACTACGAAAATCTGGCCACTCACCTCTCTACTGACTATGAGGCAGGGACAGACCTTCCTGGTGTGGACGATATCACAGCGGAAGAGCTCTCAATCGCACTCCTCCACCGCGTGAACACCTTTCTGCAAAGTACTCTTGGAGAGGATTTCCAAATCGGTGAATGGTACTTCCGTCGGGTCATCGACTCCGCGGAGGGCAACCGGATGCCAGAGTTATTCCGCGTTTGGGATGGTCGAGTGATACCTAAGCTCCGTGAACTCTATCGCTCACGTGAAGACCAGTTAGCGATGCTCTTCAAGGTTGATCGCACTCAGGGTCTTGAGGTCAGTGAGTATCCATATCGTCGGATTGATATCGAGAACGAGTGGGAAAGTGCCGGAGTCCGGGAGTCGTTCGAGTTCCTCCCACTGACAGTGCTGGAGGATGATGAGGAACGAAAGCAGGTTCTCCATCATCTGGCAACATTCGAACGATGAGCCCCCATGCTCCTACAAGAATACGGTGCCCCGGTACGGCTTGACGGCAACGCACAGCAGCTTCTCCGGTTGATTACGGACACAAATGTATACTGGCAAAACCAACTTGGATTACGGAACGCGCCATTAGAAGTAATTCCAACAGAAGATGGCGTTGTTCAAGTCCGTGCACGAGGTGTAAGCGGGCAGATTCGGCTTGGAAATCACGAGTTGCATATCGCACCGAAGTATCTGCCAGCTGACGAGGTGGACCGGTGGCAGGAGTCGTTGTTCGACATGCTGGAATTCGCCAATACGCCAGCATTCAGGCACTCAACATTCGTTAAGGGTGGTGTTGAGACCGGCGGGTTTATCGAACTCTTCGCCCGGTCATATGTCGACGCTCTGGAATTGGCGCTGGAGCGTGGAGCACCACGTGGTTACAAACAGTCAGAGGAACTGTTGGGAATGGCTCGTGGCCGGCTGATGACTGAGAAGCTCTACCCGCAGGTGCTTCAGAATCCGTCCAAATTGTGGTTCGAGACGGATGAGTTCAGTAAGAACATAACGCTGACCCAGTTGCTACATTGGGCCTGTAAACGGTTCGCCAATCTTGTGACCGATACGGCCGTCCGGAACGAGTTATTAGACGTAAAACAGCGGTTCGAAGGTGTTTCCGCTGAGAAACCATCAAAGGTTGCCCTTGACCGGTTCTTCCTCTCCCCGAAGCACAGACATTTCGAGGACGCGTACAATATGGCGAGATGGCTAGCATATAACCAAGGACCGACCCTGACGACACGAGACGTAGACATCCCTGGAGTGCTTTTGAAATCACGAAGCATCTACCAGGGATTCGTGGATTCATGTCTCCAACACGTCGCTAATTCCAGGGACTGGGAGTACGAGTACGAGCCAACACGTGCATTGGCGTTTGGTGCAAAGACGATCGCGACTACGCCCGACCACTACCTCGTCGCTGACGACGTGGCCGTACTCTTGGATTCGAAGTACAAGGGCAAAACAGAGTGGACGGAGGAGGCGGATGACAGTACCCCGCTGCGGAACCAAGACGTGTACCAAATTATGGCGGGGTCACGAGTATTCGATACACCAAGAGCCGTGCTCGTCTACCCGAGCATGCCGGATGGATTCGAAGAGGTTTGGCATATCGAAGGTGAAGGCCTGCCCCGGACATTGCATACTCTTGAAATTGATCCGGCTCGGTTCACGAAAGAAAGTGAAGACGAGTTCCTGGAACAGGTTGCTTCGGAACTCCAAGGGATTGTGGGCTATGGTGAGGGCGACAGTGACTGAAACTGGTCGAGCCGGTCGAGAACCTGTTTCTTCAGCCGGTATTCACAGTACTCGTTGACCTCGTCTTCCTTCACAGACCAGAAGCTCTCAAACACGTGGTCAACTTCGTCCTCCGTCAGCCCATAGAGACTGAAGAACAGGGCTTCCAGATCAACCTGTAGGTCGCGGCGTCGGTCCGCGTCCCATGTGTAGGGGTCGTCTTTGAAATTGAGGTCTTCGCCCCACTCGTTCAGGTCGTGGGCAGTGTAGGTGAGTTCTGCCACTCGTTCTGCAACCCAGTCACGCAGCTGCGTTCCCCGGAACGTCTGCTCGAATGTTTCCGGTGGGAACACCGGGGTCTGGCGAACGATATACCAGTTCAACGTGACGTTACCGATTTTCTGTCTGCAGGCAAAGTCGTACGCCAGTGAGTTCAGGTTTGCTAGAAAGCATGCGGCTGACCGGGCAGGACGATCGGCGAGGAGGAGTGGGACTTTGTTCCCTATTGCTGTATACGGTAGGACGGACGCTATCATCGTCCGAGTGTTCGTGGCGCTTGTAATGTCCTTGAATCCGATGAACCAGTCACGGTCATAGTCCTGAGTTGCCATCCGGTCGTCAACTTGTTCCTTAGTTACGTAGTACCGAGCAGCGACGGTGAACTCGGGATTTCGGAGCTGATCGAGAGTTGTGGATTCCGAGGCACCGGAGCGGTAGATATTGTCCTCGGAATTCTTCGCATGCGAGGCACGGTGGTTGAACTGATCGATCATCCGCCCCTCGTATAACCGTGTGTATTTGGTGTCGTTCAGGCGGATGTTTCCATCCTGCAGCCGAGTCCCGTCTTGGAGTTCTGATGCTTGGTGGAACAGGTCGGAGTCGAGAGACATATCGAACATCCGGTGGTAATCAATCCCCCACGGACTCTCCTCCTCTCCATTCACTATCTCCTTCGACAGGATTGGTGCGGCATCATACTGTTTCTGCAGGATGTCTAATGGGGTCCGACCTCGGACGAGTGGGCACGTTTTCGTGTTTGGGTTCAATTCAGCGATATCGTCCGCACTCAAGGTTACGTGTCGCCCCGGGTCATCGAGATCCGACGGGTTGTGGGCAAAGAACACGAAATCCGCTTCTGTAGCTCCTGGTTCGTTGCAAATCGTGATAAGCGAGAACCGGGTACGGCCATCTACGTCCTCAAAGTGTTTTTCACGATTCTCGAAGTCGTACAGGGACCGGAGTTTCCCGGTGGTCATCAAGTGCTCGAAGAACTCGCGGGTGTAGTAATCGGTCGCGATTCCGGTCGGTACGAGCAACCCGATTCTGCCTGCGTCTTTCGTGAGATGGAGGCTTCTTTCCGCGAACAGGCTATAGAGGTTGAGCGAGCCTACGTTCGTCCACTCGTACTGATCGGAATCGCGAATCGCGTCAGCAAAGGCTTTTGATTGCTTTTTGGCTTCATCAAGGGCGGATTTCGCCTCGCCATTTCTAGGTTTATGGAGTTCTAGTTCCCGTTCAGCGGTAGTTGCCACCGTAGCCAGTTCGGGTTCGCGACCGGCGAAGAACTCACGGGTCTGTACCTTTACTCGTTCCCAAGGTGGATTGGTAACAACGCCGTCGAATCCTCCATCTGTGAAGACGTCAGGAAAGGTCTGCCCCCAGTGGATTGGCTTTAGGTTCTCGCGGTAGGTCCGGCCATCCCCATCGCCCTCTCCCGGTGTATTTGCCACCTTCTGCTGGCGAACGTGACCCAGTAACGAATCGCCCGTAGCAAAGTGGTCGGACAGGTCCGCCAAGGGATCATCAACGCTGTCTGCAGCTTCCGCCCAAAGTACTCCTAACGCGGTATCTGTAGAAAGTTGATTAGCGTCAACACCGTAGATACAATTCCGAATGATGGCCCGTCGAGCATTTTCTGTCTCGGGTGGGTTGTCTCCGTCTGCTCCAAGTTGCGCCACGATCGGGATTAGTATATCGACAGTAGCGAGAAGCATGCTACCGGTTCCGCAGGCTGGGTCGACGAGATTGAGGGAGAGGATGGCGTCGATAGCATCGGTAGCCGTATCCTTGTCAAGTTCATCGAAGCGGTCGATATCGCCGGGCCAGCAGTTGTTTTTGGTGCATTGGTTCTCGATGAGTTCGACCAGAGCGGGTCGGCAACAGCTTTGTGCTAACGAGAGTGGCGTAAGGTAGGTCCCGGATACTCGGCGGTCGTCGCTCTCGACATACTTGATTGTGTTATCGGTGACGTCTGCCTCGTAGCTCAGGAAGTCCTCGAGCGCGGATGATGCTTCTCGGAAGAAAATCCTGTCTTGGTTGAGGTCGAGCACAGTCGTGAGCTGGTCATATGCGGTGTTAAGGTGCTCAGTGTGGCCGGTCGCGGTGACGGCGTCTATGTCGAATAGACCGGACAGTGCGTGTTCACCATCAGTGGTGGCCACCGTCTCTGCAATTCGTTCCCGTGTCTCTGTGGGTGCTTCTTGGAGATCGGTCGCCTGTTCCCGGTAGTCCGCAACGAGCAGGAGCTGAAGGATGAGACGCTTTGCGTCGTTTTCGACTGTTGCGAAGTCGTCTATGACTTGGTCACTGTTGATGATATGGTTGAGAAGATATTCGAGAGATTGGATGGAACTTGGACGCTGATCGGCCCCTAGTTCACCAAGTAGTGGTTCAGTTCCAGTCATGAGTCCTCCCGGGGATCATGAATTAGTTCATACAGCCCACTATCGTGGACCTTCTCAACGTAATCTGCAGCCATCAGGACGTTCAGGTGGCTGTGGACAGTCCCTTTCGACAGATTAGTCTCGTCCATAATCACCTTCGGTGTGCATCGCCCGTCGCTAAGCGCATCCAAGATTTTGTAATCGCTTTCGCCCAATTCCGACGGGTCGAGCATTCGAGATGACAAATTCATTCGGATGGTATAAACTTTGACTCCATCCACATAGTTTTTACTATCAGTTTAAACTCTCAGTCTATACTGTAATTGGCTCTAGACTCTGGTATGTACGTTCCATCGGAAACAATGGGGTGGGGGGGTAGAGAATTGGTACGTGTTTACCCCCAGAACGATTTCGCCACTCTCTCGTAAGTTGCTCCTGACCCAACAGTAGAGCAATGCAGACGACAGGGTGTTCTCCGAGGGACGGTCTCCGGCAGGGAGACCGTCCCGCG
>Ga0208283_10432_pt1 | contig 11743 bp, 13 predicted proteins | sample AntRauMetaRauer1_FD_184785 | JGI IMG/M metagenome (GOLD analysis project Ga0208283, IMG submission 184785) | Saline lake microbial communities from Rauer Lake, Antarctica, in enrichment culture - Antartic Rauer Lake 1 Metagenome Rauer1 (SPAdes)... ...
AGTAATCCGCCACTTCACGGGAGCCGCGTCTGATGACGTGGAGTTCACAGCTGGAGCCGAGCTCGCAAAAAGAGTGAACTGAGCATCGGCACCAATCAGCGAGGCTCCCGCTGCTCCACCTTGTTCAGCTATCCAGAATCCACAGTACATAATATGAAATTAATACAGATAGGTAGATTGCGGCCACTTCCATCCCGCGCTCCCGCTGGTCTAGTTGACCAGTTCGACGACGCGGTTCAACACAAACGATACTGGCTCAAATCACACCATAGCGTTTTTAATTCCTTTTAAGAGTTCGAGAGCAAGAAGCGAGAGTATATACATGGATTTTTCGTCGGTCCGAGTATGAGTCAGGCAAACGACGACTCGACGACTGCAACGCCCACCGACCACTCCCGCGTCTTCCGCGCCGGGCCCGCGTTCGCCCGGGGCGAACTGGAGGTCGCGACCGACATCGCAAACGCCATCCACGACGAGTGGCGTGTCGTCATCACGATGGGGCCGTTCAGAGGCTACAACATCCACTACAACATCGAACCTGAATCGCGCATCGTCCACTTGGACTTCTACTCCGTGCGCCCCGCCGCCGGGTACAACCGCCAGCAAGTCATCGCAGACATTCAGAAAGGTATCCAGCAAGCGCAGGACCTGTAGACCACTCCCTTATTCAGAGGGCTCAGATAACCTTCCCCGACCACAGGCGGGCTCTGGCAGACAATCAACCACGCGGCGCTCTTTTGATAGGCGACCACGATAATTCGGTATGCCTATCTTCTGGTCACCGCCTATTCCAACCGGCACACCTCGCACCGAGTGAGGGGACACACCTCATACAGACCGCCTGCCCTCCTCTGGCCGACTAATTTCGACCGGCAGAAAGTTCAATAGTAACTGAAACCGAGTAGTCGTGTAGTCGGCTATGGGTCGAAATCCCTGTGGGTGCAAGCTTGCGGGGAGAGAAGTACCCGTACGATGAACCTCAGTTCGATTTCTGTTTCGCTAAGGATTCTGACCGTCACGTATCATGTTTGGTGGAGGTGTCCAACGTGTCCTAACCTTGAGCCAGTACGATTCTAAACAAGGCCGTTCCGTCAGTCCTGTGTTAGCCGCATTAGGTTAAGGGGGAGTGGCACAGGAACAGGCCGCATTTTTCTTGCCAAACTGCGCGTACAGGGCGTATGAATGCCGAAATTTGTTAATACGGCTATTCGGGTGAGAGTGTACTTTCACGTCTAGTTCACCAAATGTGCTAAAGAATAGCACGATATTCCGGGTGATTGAGAACCTCATTTCGAGGATTTGCGGGGAAATCCGACGGAGATAGTCTCGCACCGTCGAAAAACGCGTCAAAAAGAGATAGCTGTCGCTCGGGAGTCCTGCGAACCCGGGGTGGTGATTCGACCTATGGTGGGCCGAAGTCGTCATCCGAGACCCTCCGTTCAATCTGGCCACCGAGGTATCGAACATGCGTACTCTCGTCGAGCGTCCACGGGTCACTCGGTTCTTCGGTGGATGAGTCGGATTGCGACTCTGAGTTCTGCTGGGCTTTCTCCTGTGCCCGGCGCTTTGCTTCCGCGTTCCTCTCGCGCTGTTCCTTGCGCGAGGCGATGTCACGAAGCACGTCTCCGCAAGTTCGCATCTTGTCGAGCAGGCCGCCGACCTTCTCCTTCGCGTACTCAGTGACTGTAACCCACATTCCTGCGCGCCCGTGGTGGTCTCGTGAGACGAGTTGATGGCCTTCTAACTCGGCAACGTGTCCCCCGATGGTACTTTTACTGAGTCCAGTGAGGGCCGCGAGTTCGTCGTAGCTGATACGATTGTTACGACTGTTGCGAATCACGAGATGGAGGATGTCGTGGATGGCCATCGTCTGGCGCTCGAACAGCATCCCGATGACTGTCCGCTTGAGTCCATCGCTTTGGAAGTATTCGCGGAGTTTGATTTTGTAATCCTCTGGAGTAGCCGTCTCGATGGGCTCCCCGGGAGCGTACCACTGGTCACGTACGAGGTCGTTTTTGCGGATACCAGCCCACTCGACATGCGCGTGCAGAATCTCGTGGAGGTGTTCAACCATCGCGTCCCACGCAGGCGCGGGGAACGCACCCCGGTGCTTGACCTCCAGCTTCGGATGGGCTAACGCGTTGGTGTCGGAGTACTTGTGAGCTTCCTTGTGCATATACTCCTTCAGGTAGTGCTTCGAGACCGAATCCGTCCGCGTTTCCCCGGTCGGAAGGTCGTAGGTGATGTCCGTGTCGAACCCAATCGCTCCGAGATTCGTCGTCGAGAAGGAGTATATCTGGTAGTGGCCACGCTCGACGGCGGCCTTCTCTTTCCCACTGGCGTTGCCGGATACGACGAGCCGGGCCGAATCTCGAAGCGTCTGAACCGCCGCGTCCTTCGTGCGGAGGTGGTGGCGGTGGTGCAGTTCGAGACCGCTGAATCGGACGGTCTCGTGGATGATGGCCCGGGTGTACCGCTTGGTCCTTGCCTTGCCGAGTGCGACGACCAGATACTCGAACGCGTGGCGGATGGTCTCGTACAGGTCGAAGACGTACGACGCCTGAATGCGAATCGCAGTCCCCTCGCGTTGCTGTTCAGTCAGCCACCCAGCAGGCCACGAGTACTCATTTCCGTTTTCGTACAGGAGACCGTCTGACCGCTCATGAACTTCGACCCGGAGTTTCCGAGCGTTGTTTGCAATACCCGGGGAACCCCGGTGGATGTCGTCGTAGAGGTTGAGAATGTGGGCTTCGTTCTGCATCCAGTTCCCCGAATTATCTTGCGAACCGTACTCCACGCCTGTCGAAAAGAACCCCACGTCCTGATGGTCATTATCCGCTGTCCAACTACCGTTGAGACGACCGAGCCTATGCGGATTGTCACTTGATGAATTCCGACCAGTGCGTTGGTCGAGGGTCTTGCGGAGCGACGTGAGTTTGCGGTGAAGTTGACCTGTGTCGTCAATCTGGAGCCAGATGTCGCAACCGTGGGGTGTCGCTTGGGGGAAAACCTTGATTTCATCCTTTATACTGTCTATATCGTGCGATTCTACTGTGTCTGTGCCGCTAGATTTATGCGGCTTGTGTGCGTCTTCTGCCATGTTGGTCATCCCATGTAGGGAGGGATTCCCGACCGACGCTAGAGGGGTGCTGTGACACCCCGTTTCTCGAAGAGCATCAATCGGTTACTGATTTGTTCGGGTATTAAGGTAAATATGTGTCGTCAGATTGAAACGTGATGCTCTCACGTAAGCCGTGACGCTCTCACGTAGCGGGTGGAAGTAGGTGAATTAGCATCGGAAGAAGCCCACGCTGGTATTCGGTTTATCGAGAGATGTTAGCCTGTCCAGTTTGCTTCTCCCCGGGACAAGATGGGAGCACACATATAGTCTGAATACCGTCATATGCTATGAGGGACCAAATAACATGACCCTAAGAGACCAAGTGTGGCACTCGGTACTCCTCCATCTCAGGAGGACAGGCTGTTTTCGCATCAGCGAACTACCGTTCGAAGACGAACAAACGCATACCGTGCGTAGAACTCTTCGCGAAATGGAGAAGCATGGCTGGCTGGCGAGGGAAAGCTCTCGTGCCGCGACGTGGAGGATTGGTGAACAGGCAGAACTGCACTTGAACGTCTCACGTGAACATATTCAGAAGTCGTGGGACTGAGCGCAGAATGAGTACGCTACAGGCTACATTAGAAGAAAACTGGCAGGAAGTCGGCGTTGAGGGTATCAGACCCGCTCTCGGCGGGCCTGAGTACCTTGTTACTCGATACGAAGGATACGTCCAAGATGGTCTCCTGAACGTGTACCGCTACGAGATAGATAAGAGCCGTGCCCAGAAACAGGAAATACGGCATCTTGAACGTGATGTAAAGAGCGCCGACTGGGACAATACCGGGAGTTCCTCTCACCGTCATATGATGGCAGTCGTTTGTTGGCATATCATTCACGACCTCGGGCGTGACTACGTGGTGGGTCAGGAATACCCAATTCGGGGCCAGTACTTCGATGTGGCAGACAGTCAGGGTCTGCTTCCGTTTGAGGTCGGCACGTACGGCGAGCAGGTGAAATTGAAGACACTGTTCCAAGCGGGAGCCATGTGTCGTGCGTTCAAAGGTGACGAACCTACGCCAAACGGAGTCGGGCGTGTCGCGTTCGTACCCTACCCTGACTCAAAATCTTCTGTGAAGCAGTCGAGTGCAACACTCCCCGTTTATGTGGTCACCAACGAGTGGATGGTTGGACTGTAGGTGATAGACCTCTTGACAGGCGTGCTATAGCCATCCGTATCAGTAAAAGAGCCCTCTCAGCCCACTAGGTGTATCAATCTCCCTTTCGAGCGTTGCTACTCGCCGCTCTAGTTGTTCACGCCTCTCCTGTTCCTCCTCCAGTTTGCTTTCGAGTGCGTTTACTCGGTCGGCCATCGACCGTACCCAGTTCCACGCCTTCTGCGCCTGTCGCTCGACCGGGCGAAAATCACTTCTACTTACTAGTTCACGTCGGAGTGTTTGGTTCAAAACATCGAGGTCATGTTCGATGTTTTCATCTCGACGACGACTCCCCTCGGCAACTTCGTCGATAAGTTGGCTCAAAGGTGGTTCCCATTCGGTTTCGAAGACCTCGTTCTCAATCTTCCGTAGTCGCTTTCGTGACTCTTTGCTTCGCTCGTTCACCTTGTGATAGTCGCGCTGGAGATTGTTCACGCGCTCACGCTGTCGTTCAGCGGTCTCCTCGACATCTTCGGCCTTCTGTCGGGCGTGGACTGCTCGGTCGTCCACAGATTCTACGCGCTTGACGAGAGCATCGATGTCTTCGGGTGTCTGCAGGGCCTCGTAGTTCGCTCGTACGAACGCTTCACCATCTTCGGTTAGGGCGTACAGATTGCGGTTATGAATGGCTCCGGGGGTCTCGTCGTCGGCGTAAATTTGTACCAGCCTGCCTTCTCCTTGTCCGAGTTGCTCACGAATTCGATAACGCACCCGGGAAGCATAGTCGTCTGGCATCGCCCATTCACTACATATCTGTTTGGCTGATAGAACATCATCTTCGAGTGCAAGGAGAATTCGCTTATCGAATTTATCAAGGGACGTATCACGGAATGTGAGGTTGCTCATATTTACCGTCACGACAGGCATCCCTATTGGTTTTTAGAGAGTTCACTCGTCTACGTTCTGCCTATACCGTCACCACACCATTATACGGGACCACTGTCACCCACCCGTATCTACCAACTCCTCCTTGGCGATATTCACGGGAAATCTACAAGTGAATTGACACCCCCGATAGTACTCTAATGGATGCCGCTTCTTTGAAATACGAAATGGCAGTCACTGAACCAGATGTTCACCCACTGTTTCGTAGGGTCCAGCCACAGGCCATCATCTAGCTATTTTTGGTCAGGTATTCACGCGGGGAAGTGATTTGGCCCACAATATATTGGCAACCAATCACTTTCGCCGTGCAGGGAGCACCTATTCTCCCGGGTTCCATCTCCCATACGTATGGGTCACAAGGAACCACTCGAACCAATAGCGTTCGACCTCGAAACCGAGGGCCTCTTGATGAACAACGAGATAACCGTCGCCGGTCTCCGCTTTCCACTAGGTGCGCTCGTACTGTTGAATACCAACGGACGGACCGTATCCGAGGAACTGGGAAAGCGCATTCAGGAGAGGAGTGGCCTCGACACTGTGCAGGTTCAGGTCTGCGACAGTGAACGAGACCTGTTGAAGCGACTCCGCAAAGAGGCCGGGAAGCGAATTCGGGGAAAGAACCGGATGCTCGTCGCGTACAACGGAGAAACGTGGCGTGGAGGGTTTGACCTGTCGTTTCTCCGAACAAGATGCGGATTCAACGACGTGTGCTGGCCCTTTGACGACATTCCATATAGTGACCTCATGCCTATAGTTCAGAAACGTATCAACACCACCGTAGACGGAGAGGACAGCCCCACAGAGATTAGTGACCTGTGCGGGGCTTACGACGCACTCATCGACGGCGACCACTGTGACCCGTACCAAGACTCAAATGAAGCCGTTTCTGCGGCCTACAACGGTGAGTGGGAGTCACTGGTATTGCACAACGTGGCAGACCTCAACCGGACGCAACAACTCGCGGACTGGATGCAACGGTACGTTCCAGCATCTGACTTCAAATTGAAGAACCTCGGCCCGCCACGTGGTGGCCGGTGGTGACGAAAAGACTCCCATCGAAGATACGAGCACTCAATAGGGTAAATTTCGTCGAGTGAGTTGGCGGAGACCCATTCCAATACCGTCGTCAACACTCCGCCCCTCGCGTTTGTTATTCGGCATAACTACTCGATGAACAAGAGGTGTTTAGCTCAACGACCTCGGAGCTCGCGCGGTGCAACGTAGACCTCTCTTTGTTCAGCCACGCTCCAGTCAGAGTCGGCAGTGATGCGTACAGCCGCACGATTGTGGACGTTTTGTACAACATCCCGGTATGCGTCGGGGACGGACAGTTCCTTCTGAGTGCCGAGTACAATCGCTACGTCGTCGTCAACATAACTTCCCTCCGTGGGAATCCAGAAGCCGAGGTCGGAGGCAACGACCTTCGCGAGTTTATCACGAGGCATATCGTACTCATCCGCTACGGTGTCGATTTCCCTAGCGAATAATTCCTCAGTGAGTGCGGGCACGTCGATGGTGTCGTCGGTCTCAACGGGCTTGCGGTCGTGAAGGTGTTCGACGGCAACTCGCCTTGCACGGTCGCCCGGGGTTTGTTCATTCATCATGGAGAAGGTCGCCCTTGCAGTTCTCGCAGACGAGTCCATCGTATTGAGGTTTGACCTCTCCAGACTCACGGAGTTTGAGGCGTCCGCCGGACTGCTTGGTCTGCCTGCATTCACTACACTCAACAGCCCCGACGGGTCGCCACGAGACGTGCGTCTGGTCTTTTGTATCGTTCATACTTGGTACTGGGTGGGCTTCGTTCACGCCACCATCGGTTTGGGGAACCATACATTCGCTCAGGATGATATATTTATAAGGCTTCTCCCAATACTGCTTGAAGACCGCAACCGGCCCGTTCGTCGGGGCTCAGATTGGTGAAGATATGCATCTATCAGAAATCACCGTCCAGTGCCCCGAACATCGGTCCAGCGATATGATAGCCGTCTTCGTCGCGAGTGATGATGTCCATTCGTTCAAGTTCTCGCATCGTCTCCGGCGGTACGTCGTGGTTATATCGTGATACGCGTTCACCCCGGGCGAGCGCGGCGTAGACCTCATCGTACTTATCTAAGTCCATACAGGTACAACGATTGTGAGGTGCAACGGTGTTCCCCTCAGTAAGCAGAAAAGCTCGCGAAATGTACTCAGTCTCAGATAGTGTACGTACCTACGTACGTGGCTATGTCCGGGTTTACGTACGCATCTATGTACTGGTGTTAGAGCGGTCTGAATAAGGGGAATTACAGCGGAAATGCGCGCTACCGGGTGAGCTTTGAGAGGGTAGGAGTCGTTTGTGACGGTAAGAAATTAAGTCGAATTCTGGACTCGGTAAAGAACCACCCTCAGTTAGAACATCACGGAGCCGACTTCCTCTTGGATACGTTGCCCGGAGAATCTAATGCACTTCTGACTGGTTGTCAAGTCCTCGTGCCCAGCAACGCCTTTGAGGAACCCAGCCGTCGCGCCATTCGTCGCGAGCTTAGTCAAGAACGTGTGACGACATACGTGAGGGGTCGTCTATCTCTCGGGCACGCAGGAACCATTCTCGCTGATTATTGAGTATTCGAGAGATACGGGAGCGAACAACGCCAGTTTCCATCTCGATGACCGTGTACGTCTCATCCTCGTCCCGTAGGTGAATGACTTCCATCGCCGCTTCGAACGCCTCTCGCTCGTCGTCGTCCACAACGAGTCCCCGCTTGTTCTCATCGAACGTCAACCCGCGCGGAGGGTCACCGTGGTAGCAGTCGGGGTCGTCCACTCGACGCTGGATTTCCTTCTTGGCCGCCTGAATCTCATCCCACTTACCGTGGTGGTCCCGGGACGCAGAGAACAGTTCTTGTAGGAAGTCACCCTCATCGTCAGGGTCTACGTAGCCCCGGCGAACAGTATGAAACTCCACGTGCCAGTCGTCAAGGTCGAAGAACCGACGAATGCGCTCTTTCTTGTTCCGCCCAAGACGTGAGCCATGCTTAACGATGAGAGCATCAAATTCACCCCCCTCTGCGTCTTGGAGCATCTCGTGGTATCTCGGTCGCTCGCTTTCGTCGGAGTCGTATCCGCTCGTGTGGTCGCCGTCGTTGTAGATGTGGTCCACTTCGATGTCGTTCTGCTTGGCGTACTCCTCGCAGAATTCAATCTGACGCTCGATGGAGGTATCTGACTCCTGTGAGAGTCGAACGTAGATACGACCTATCATGGGGCATCACCTCGCGAGATAACTTCAGCAGTCAGCTTTGAGCGGGTCGGGTCGTTCCACGCAAGCCGGGCACCGTCGAGACGCATCGCCGCACCCAGCCCTGTGGGGATGGAGAGTTTGTTCTGGCCGTTGCTCGTGCGGTTCACCTTAGTGGTCTTCTCGTTGGTATCGTTGACGAGGACGAGACCAAGCCGGTCGGCGGTCTCGACTCGCCACGCTATCGCTTGGCCGTCAAGGTCGAACTTCTCCTCGAACGCTTTGGGGATGGTCGTTTGATACGACCCGTCGCCCCGTCGATAGACCGTAGATTTCGGGGTTCTCGGCATAGTACAGATATTTGTACTAATTGTATATATGTGCTCCCCTGTTCCGGATACCCCGATACCCAGAACAGCAGTTGTCTGACTCTTCTTGAATCTCAGTAGAATTGACACAGGGGTCGCAACGAACAGGCTAAAATGCCAGTCACGGTAGATGATTTTTGACCTCTAGCCCTGTGGTTTCGGAGACAGCTTCAAAATACGACACCGCGATTTTCACAAATACCTTCATAATACTCCCGTCCACGAGTCAAAACGTGCCAGAACCAACCTACGATGAGAAGCTCGAACAGTTCCGCGAACTGGTCGAAGAGAAGACCGAACAACAAATACATCCTGATACCGAGATAGGAGACCACATCTGCTGGTTCTTTCTCAACGTTCCACTCAAACTGAAAGGCGAGACGTTCGACGCAGAGATAGACTTTGAACTTTCCGAAGAGGAGGTAGAGCCGCTATACGCAGAAATATACGTTGAGAGCGATACCGACCGAGAAGAGGTTCTCTCCGAGGTCGGAACCCGTCTCGAAGGAGGTGACGAGGTTCTCTATGAATACTATATCGATGAGGATGAGATTGAGGACCTGATGGCCGACCTACGGGAAGCTCATGCCGAGGTCTACAGCTGACTGAATTACCGGAGGAGAATCGCCGCGACGGTCGCGACTACGGAGACGACCGCACCTACGACAGTCGTCGTTTGTGACCTCGTAGGAAGTCTCAGTAACAGTTGAATTTGCTCGATATAGAATGATTACTACTACACGTTGTACTACGATATGTGCCCCTACGAGATGTTTCGACTTTCGAGAAACCTGAAACGAGTCAACCGGATTGACCCGGATAAACTCATCCACGCTCACAGTAGGATGTTTTAATTACCAACGACCAGACCCTCTGCTATGACGACTGCCTATGGAGAAACTGATGAGGATGCCATCGACAATCTTATCGAATCCATCGCGCCGAGAACATTCGCCTTTCATGGCGTCGAACACGTGGACACCCAAGCACTGCTGAATGAGGAAAAAGAGACTGAATACTTTGCACAAGTAACTCTGTTCGACCCGAAAGTACGGAAGGCCGTACGAGTACAAGTGTATCGAGAGGACGAGCAGTGGGTAGCAGAGAATCTAGAGAATCTTTGAGACTGTCATCTAGAAGACAACTTACGCTGTTCAGCGACCGTATTCTTCGAGGAACTCTAACGTCCGTTCCCACTTCGCTATTTCTCCTCAACCGATATTGTATTCAAAATGACCAATAGTGACCGGACTCTCACTCCACGAAAGGTGAGAATTGGGGTTTGTGTGGTCTAAGACGCCCGATTAGGTGCAAGGATTCTCCATCTCTATCTTACAATATATGCGAAAGAATTAGGACCATCTCATGTCTGGACCTTCCTATGGTCCAATCTTTCGAAGATTTCGTTTCTCGTCTCCGCGAGATTAAGCAGATGGGTTACGTTGAGACGCATCGAGCAGGGAACACAGGCATCGGCAAGACATTAGAAGACCTGCTCGGCATCGAAGAGAACAACATTCCGGGGCCAGACGCGGCAGGGGTCGAACTGAAATCGACTCGAGCCCATTCGAACAACCTCAATACCTTGTTCACCAAGGAGCCACCCCGAGGTCAACGTAAGCTTTGGAACCAAGACCTCGTGCGAGACCTTGGCTACGAAGACAGCAAAGAGCGACAGGCACTCAAGGTGACGGTCAGACCTAACGTGCCAAACAACCGGGGGTTCTACCTTACCTATGATGAAAGCTCTGTAGCCGTTTCTCACGAAGAGTGGGGCGATGTAGCGACCTATCCCCTCGATTTTCTGCAAGAGACATTCGAAGGTAAAATGCCAGAGCTTGTCATGGTCATCGCGGATACGAAAACGGTCGATGGGCGTGAACATTTCTGGTACAACGAGGCGTACCACCTCGATGGATTCGATGGCGATGACTTCTTGCAGTTGATGCGTGACGGCGTGATTACGCTCGACCTGCGGATGCACATCAAGGAGAGTGGCAACATTCGCAACCGGGGCACCGCGTGGCGGATTATGGAGGAGAGTCGCCTTGACGAGGCATTCGCGTCGCGTACGCCACTCCTCAACGACACCGAGGTTGAGAACATCGAGATTACGTCACGTCCACACAACGTCCACCCTAACCAAGACACATTCGACGACTTCGAATGAGTTCCAATAAAACGAACTTTAGCATTCCTGACCGAGCGACGTTAGCCAAAGAAATCGGTCAGGCAAGTCTCACGAAGCGAGTGTACGGAGACTATGAGGCCATAATCCAGTCAGTAAATGAGGCTGAGAAACCATTAGCGTTCGAGCACTGTTTCTTGTTGGCACGCGAAAAAGGGTTCAGTCGCGATAGTAGGAGTACGTACAAAACACGAGTTAAGGTACTTTTTGAATGGGAACCAAGACTTCTCAATTGGATTGTCGGCCAGTACCCTGACCACAAGACGTGGGTTGACGCCGGTGCAGAATTTGCAGGAGTGGCGTCTGTCAACAGTAGCACGCTGAACGATGTTCAACAAGAATGTACCACTCGGGGCGATGATATGCGAGAGGCCTACGCCAAAGCAAGCTTACGAGAGTTTCAGGCTCGTGCCCTAAAAGGAGGAATAGATGACGGGATGATTGCCGGAGGTCTCGGTACTGTGGTCGATAGCGTGATGGAAGAGGTCGCGCGAATTAGTGCAGATGAGTTCCCACGTCGTATTGAATCAGTTATTCAGGCAACGCGTTCAATTGCGGGCCATTCAAACGAGGACATCTGTGTCCGATGTTTAGAGGCGGGTGGGTTCACAAATGGGACGGAGTTTAGCGACGATGGAGATGACGCTGACCTGATTATTGATGGTGACCAATACCGAGACCTCAACATCGAAATTAAGTCCGAAGCCTCACGAGAACGTGCGAGTCGTTCATTCTCTGATAGGATTTCGTGGGTGCTCTTTGCATTCTTTACAAGTGGTGCTGAAGTCCGCAACCGAATGTTCACGGGGA
>Ga0208283_10437_pt1 | contig 11592 bp, 12 predicted proteins | sample AntRauMetaRauer1_FD_184785 | JGI IMG/M metagenome (GOLD analysis project Ga0208283, IMG submission 184785) | Saline lake microbial communities from Rauer Lake, Antarctica, in enrichment culture - Antartic Rauer Lake 1 Metagenome Rauer1 (SPAdes)... ...
ATGCGATGGTTGGAGATGTATTTTTTAATCCAAGTAGCTGGATCTGGTACTCTGTTATTCCCTTGATGAACCGGTTGATGGTTGCCGGTAGCTCGGTGTCAAACGGTGGTTGGACTTGGGCGGTCAGAAACCGTTTTGAGGGCTGTACGAGTTGTTTGGCTGTAGCCTCATCCAGTGTGACATAGCTGTTGGCTAAGCCTGAGAACAGACCCATAAATTTCACCTCCCGGGCTGTACCAGCCAGTTGTCCACGGTCAACAACAGTGTCCAGAGAAGTTCAGCTGCTATAACAGTAGTTGTCCAAACTGCCAGGACATCGAGTGGTGTACCGTTGAGAGCAAACCTGTTTATCAGGGGAACCGAGGTCAATGCGTTGTTCCAGTAGAGAGCTGTAGCTACAGGTAATCCTGCGAGCAGTCCATATTCGAACAGGCCGATTGGAGCTCCCAGAACGAGTCCGATCTTTTTCAGAAACCCGCGATCTTTTTTCGAACCGGTGTCTGTGTTCGTTGATCGAGTTTTGTGGCCTCCGTCGGTTCTACTCGGTTTCTCTCCGTTTTCCACAGGCCGTGATTTTACAGTACTGGCAGGTTGTGTGGATTGGATCTTCTTGTTTTCGAAGCCACCGTTTTCAACCAGCTGGTGTTCTTCTTGTTGGGATTCTACTCTGAGACGGGTGTTTACAGGTCCGTGGATGATTGCTTCGCTGAATGGCAGGCTATTTCCTGTTCTGAGCTTTCGGAGTTCGATGCTTTCCTTTTCAGAGAGCCGGAAGAAGTCTGTGAGCTCACTAGCGACGTCTTTTTGTTTGAAAAACAGGTTGCAGTCGACGTTCCGTAGAATGTTTCTGCCTTCGTTTGACCGGGTGAACTCGTCGGCATTCTGGGTTACAAGAGTTGTGGCCACGTTTCTGTCTCGGGTCTCACGAACCAGTGTAGAAACGGCCTGAACACCATCCTGGTAGATCCCGTTGCCTTTGGTGATAATCCGGTGTGCTTCGTCGATAACCACCAGGGTCTTGGTATCGGTTTTGACGGCTTGTCTATAGACGTGTCGAACAGCCTTGGCTAAGTCTTCGGTGTTGTCCTGTGAAGGATCTTCGACCGTGTACCGTACCACATCTTTTGAGCTTGAGAGATGGTCTCTGCGGTCAACGTATATGTTTTCACCGTTCAACGCATCGACAATATCTCCATAGTCCCGTTTTTTCGGATCTATAACATAGATTTCGAGGTCGTCATAGGTCCTAGCAGACCGGATCAGTGTTAGACCGGTCCAGTAGGTTTTCCCTGACCCGCTCTTGCCCATTACGGTGATGTGACCTGCCTCCCAACTAAACCGGTCCAGAATCACCGGTGCACCGTTTTGTTGGCTGCCTATCTTGACACCGCCAGGTTCTATACAGTCTTTAGTACCGAAACTGAAGCCTGTGGCTGCAGAGTCCCCAGGTACGATTATAGACTTATCAAATCTAGAGGTCTGAAAGCCTGAAACAGCTTTTATAGCCTGGTTTGAATACCGGGGTTCACATGTCTTGACACGGAACCTGTTCAGAACTGATTTAACCGAATCTAGTGTTTTTGCGGCTTCACGGTCTGTTTCACCGCGTACAACAATGTAGACCCCGTAGTTGACAAGTGTATCTCCAGCTGCTTCAGCATCGATCAGGCCTTCTAAGTCGTGTTCTTGTTCTCTGAGATTGGCCTGGCGTGAAGGCTTCCATGAAGCCGACAGCTCTGTCTGTATCCGTCCAAGCATCCGGTCCATCCAGTTTCTCTGGTAGTTGGATACCGGTGTTACCTCCTGGACAACATCTACCAGTCCCTGGCTGTCTTGGTTCAACACATCAGCTATCCATCCAAGCGGCAGCTCATCGGGATACTCATCGACATAAAGCATACGACAGACCGGTTTCTGACCGTACTCTGTTTTGTATCCTTTACCGGAAACACTGGTTTCACCCGGATAAAGCCGTTCTACACTTGATTTGAGTTCAGATCCGGTTAGTTGTTGGGCATAGAGGTCTGCTGCGGTCAACAGCTCCCGGATCTCTCCACACCGGTTCTTTAGTTGACGGTGGTTTTCAGCCAACGATTGTCCCGTCGACTTTACTGTAACATAGTGATCTGTAGTAACTGTTGAGCCATCGGTTCCTTGGTATTCGGACAGGGAGACAAGTCGTTGCCGGGAATGGAATTCTACCGGATAGTCAACCCCGTTTAGCAGCTCAGAGACCGTGTCTCGGTTGGCTCTCTTTGCTGGCTCCGAGAGATATTCGAGGTCCTGTGAAGACACCCTGACAATCCCATAGACCGTGTCATCGGCTAAGATAACTGAGCCATCAACCAGCTTCTTGATCTCTGGACTTTGTACGGTTGGAGACGTGGTTATCCTCTGGAAAGAATCAACAAGATGGGTATCAAGTGTCTTGCCGCCGGGTTTGAACTCGGTTAATACGAACCCGAGAACGATACCGGCTGTTGCACCACTAGATCCTGATATGTACCAGCCGATGGAAACTAGGACCCCAGTTCGGATCACATCCCGGACTGTGTACCGATCTAGAAACTTGATCACCGGGTCAATGACCGAAGGGAACTTTGCTTTCACCATCGGTCATCACCTCTTCTTCGGTCACGGTTTCCACGGCCTTCTGAGCCGGACAGCTTCGACCATTCGCCGGGGCCTCCGTGTTCTGTGTCTCGAACCTGTTTCCAGCTGGATCTACCGGCCCAGGCCTTTCCAGCACCCTTGCTTACAACACGTGTCATCGGAGCGAATACGAATGCTCCCGCACCAAGCAGAATCAATGGCAGACCGAACAGCAGAGCGATTCCTGCTAGACCCCAGAGATAGTGCGGTATCTCATTGAACGATCCCATCAGTGACAGGGTTAGATCCAGAACCACAACATCGAGCGGACCGATCAGTAGACAGGCCAGCCAGATACTGATCAATCGATCAGCAAAGCGACGGAACGTAGGTGTTGTTGCCATCAACGCGATCAATGGAGCCAACACAACGCCTGTAAGCAGGAAAACATCACGAGCAAGAAATATCATAACCGTGCCTAACAACAGGAACACATCAACCAACAGCACCAGAAACAGTTCGAATGTAAACCGGGATACCTCGACAATCTCTGGGTTTGCGGGTGCAAGTGCCTCTGTGGTGAGACGTGATAGCTCGATAGGATAATACAAAAGAGCGGGTGCGACCGCACCAACTGCCAGGCTACCCAACAAGTAGATCAACGGCCGGACACCGTCAACACGGTTCAGGATATGAAGTATTCCGATCCAGGCTGCTGCAGCCGATCCCAACGCCAACGCTACCTGGAACACTTTCTGGTGGATCTCAGTTACATACGACTTGTCTATCTCGGGATAGCTCACGAAGATTCGGACCAACAAACCGTTCAGTGTCTCAGCAAGACCGGTTACCGAATCCATCAACACCGCTGTAATAGCTTTCTGTATCTCACTGGTAATACTGATCCCACCATCGCCACCTGATCCCTGATCTGTGTCTGGTGCTGTCTGGTTTTGGGCTGAAACCATAGCCGGGACCACACCGGTTGAAACCAGTAGAACACTAATCAAAAGTAGAAACACCCGGTTCATTATGCTCCGCCTCCACAAAACACACCGGAAACAATCGATACGAACCCGTCGCTAAGGATTACAACTGTCAACCCGATGGTGGTGTTGACAAACCTGCGACGTGCCGTTCTCTGGTTTCCAGCAGTCCCCGACATCCAATTCAGTCCTGCCCAAGCATACAACAGGCCGGCGGCCGGGAACGCGATCTCGAATGCGATTGCATGTAGTTCACCAAGGAAGACACCCAGATCTTGCATTGCCGGAATCGAGGAACCACTACATCGGGATGCAGAACCTGTTTGAGCGGATACACGGCCTGTAATCAGCCATGCGGATAAAAACAGTCCTAATGTGTAATTCCGGATCTTCGCTATATTTTTGGCTATGCTGGTCTGTGGAACCTCTCGTTTTCCGATACAGCTTGTTGATTGAGGGCTAGAGTTGCTGATCATTTCTTGGACCACCTCTGTCAGTATTATGATCCAAATTACGTATGTGCCAGAAGTGGGAAATATAATCTCTACATGAATATGGAGAAGAAATCTGTTAGGGACTGATTAACAATACTGATAGAGTGTTATACTGAAGCTTACAATGACTCTCAAACAGATCTGGAGCCACGAGGTGACCTATCATCCAGAAGGTGTCCAGGACCGAAGCAGGGGTAATACATCCGACTACAGGGTGTATGTTCCGGACAAAATAGAGAAGCTCGGGCTGGGAAAAGATGAGTACGCGATTGTAGAAAAGAAGACTCAGGATGGACTCACGTTTCTGGTTGGAAGAAAACTGACTGAGGAAGACGACGAAGATCCTGACTCTGATAACACGTCTCAAGTGTTCACAGACGGTTCAACCAGACTTAGAATCACAATCTCTACTGACTGGATTGATGACCTCTTGGAACACGATGGAGACGACGCTCTGGTTGTCGAGATTAACGAGATCAGCGAAGAGTTCCGGGTATACAAGTACGACGACTACGATCAACGGAAAGATCAGCTTAAAGATCAAGGTATTACACCTAGAGTCGGACAACCGGTGATTGTACCTGTTGCTGCATATACAATGGCAACAGATTCGAACAGTTCTAAAACTCTTAGAGAGGGATTTGGTGCTGACATAGACGATGAAGGACTGGCCGATTCGGATAACTCTAAAAGCCTTAGAGAGGGCTTCGGTGATGATATAGACGATGAGGGACCGGCCACCTCCTCGAATTGAACGGAAGTGGTCAATCTCAAGTAACTTTGGATGAGAAATACCGGATTCTCGCTGGCATCATATTAATCTGGTTCATCGGAAACAGGGTGATGGGTTCATCGTTTGAGTATCCAGGTATAGTTGGTTGGATGCGGTGATGTATTGTGAGTCTGGATTATGATGACAGAGAGCCGTTGGCGGTCTGGGAAGCGGTTTTGTTTCCGAACTGGCGGTGGGAAGCCTACGAAGAATTTGAGGAAAACCTGTATTTTGGCCGGGTGAAATCACCTAGCACATACGGTCGATGGGAGTACGGAGTATTCACCCTAGAACAGCTGAAGACGGCGGGTGCCTACCGGATCGATACCTCTCTCGATAATAAGAATGAGCTGTTTCCTGACGGCGGCTATGAACTAACCCGGGTGGTTGAAACCGAGTTCGAAGCATTCCAACAGTCGGGTGATAGACTATTCGGAAAATAAATGAAGTGTTGGAAAGCCTTAGACTGGTGAGGATTATACGGGATAGAGATTCAAACAACGAAAGTTTTGACGGCGAGCGAAACACGGTCTATTACTGGTTTAATCCCGAGACCGGTACAATGGTCTATCACAACGAAGTCGACGAATACGATGCCGACCCGTTTTTCGGTTCCATCGGTGAGGCAGAAACCTATCTCAAACAACAGGCCAGCCAGGATAACTCAGAAAGTTATGAGGACCTGAGTCTGTATAAGCTCAAAATCCGGAAAGTTGAGGAGGCGGTTAATTTCCTGACAGACCAGCCAGGTATTGATGATTTCTGGTAACTATCTTATCGAGGAAGTGAAAAGAGGTCGAACCAGTGCTTACCAGCTACTGAACTAGGGCGACAGAGAACCCAAGTAAGTCTGTAGTTGAACTACAGAACTTGGTATGCGGTATCCTGAGTACGAAGAGTTACTGGCGGATTCACGTCCCAACACTGCGGCCTACAGCACTCACTCCCAGTTGGATCTGATCGGTGAAGACACGGATCTAAAAGATCTGCTTAGGAAGTCTCATCAAAACGAGAGGCAACGGATCGAAGCCGAGCTCAAGGATGTTGACAGCCAACTGCACCACCGGAAAGAAATCCACAAAGAGTCTGTGGCTGAACTGGAAGATGCTGTTCGGGAAGAAAAAACTAGGTTACAGCGGTTGCAGCGGCCGTTCCCTCCAGAAGACCGTATCATCAGTCAGAAACAACGGATACGAGATGCGGAACAACAGCTGCAAAAACTACAGCGAAACCACTGGCAAGACTGCCAACAGCTTCAACGGGAGCAACGACGGCTTCAACGGGAACTTTCGGAACTGATGGATACCGAATTCTCAGCTTTCTTCTGACCGGGTATCACCGTTCCAGTCTGCAAGTTTGATCTCCCGTGTCTTTCCATCACGACCGCCGTAGTGGTATGTTGCCTCTATCAAGCCCAACAGCTCCAGTTCGGTCAAAAAGTCGCTGATACGTCGCTCGCTTAACGGTCTGACACCTGTATCAGAACACCGCTCACGGTACGCCTTATACACGGTTCCCGAGAGAAACGCCTCTGAACGGCTTTGAGCCACCAACTCGATTGTCTCGTACAAACGCTTGTGGTGAGGTGTAAAATCATCCAACAACTCAGAGACGTACTCGGTATAACCGGTAGACCGGACCTCATCTACAATATCACAAGTAACCGTATCATCTGTTTTCTCTGCGGCAACCCGAAGCCAGGACAAACCGATCGCTATGTTCGGGGTTGTCGAACCAATCTTAGAGAGCGCTGCCCGTTCAACCGACTGTGATTTCAGTGCGCGCCGAGCACGTTCCGAAAGAATCTGTTCTACCTGTGTCTGTGTGTACGGGTTCAGTGTAAGAACTTTTGGCTGGAACGAGCTGTAGGTTCGACCGTCCAATTCAGGTTTCAAACTCCGGTGGTTCGATGAAACCGTGATCACAGCTGTGTTCTCCAACCTTGTTAGAAAATAGAGTAGATCATCACCGTCGTTCAACAGTAAAAAATCAACCTCATCGAGAACAATCACCGTCCGTAACGAGACTGCGTTTCGAAGCCGACGCTGGAGATCCGAGACATGGTGACCGGTACCGATCCGTTCTCCGGTAAGCTGTTGAAGCAACTGTTCTAAGGCTTTGTACTGGGTATCGTGTGGTCGTCCTGAAACATAGCATGTGGTTACCGTCGACGGAAACGTTGTCAGAAACTGTTTGACTAAATGGGTTTTACCGGTTCCACGGGGGCCGTAGATATGGACGTGTTGAAGCCAAGTATCGGTATCTGCTGCAAAGGTATCAGACAGTGTTTCCTGTTCTGGTTCTCGATCAATGAGCTGGGCAGGAAGATAGGTTCGATTCAACAGATCCGGTGTGTCGATGATATCTGTCATAAGATTATATTTGGAGTCGAAGCACTCACACGGATTTGCGGACACCAAAATTCAGTTGGACTATCAGAGGGTTGACTATGTTTCAAAACCACGTGGGTCACATCTAACCAGTTATTGGTTTGGCATGAATTCACATACCCTGTACACTAGAGCACATACGAAATGAGATCCCGGACCCTGTTTTTGAATACTCACGTACATACTCGGGTTGAGCGTGATCTATTATGTTTGACAAACACACCTCTACCAGCGGTCTCATCCGTGCTGAACGCTATTTAAACGGTGAAGATACTCTCCAGCCAGTGTGTCGTGATGCTGAAATCCATGCGATCCGTGATGCGGTCAGGCCGCTTACCAAACGCAATACCTCTGAAACCCTTTTGATCCACGGTCCTCCCGGCACCGGAAAAACCGTCTGTGTCAACCATGTATTCGATGCACTTGATCGTGAAACCAGTGTGAAGCCTATACAGATCAACTGCTGGCAGTATTCCACACGTCCTGCTTTGTTAACCGAGCTGCTTATCCAGCTGGGATATCCGGCTCCACGGAAAGGCAAGCCGGTCGACGAGCTGCTCTCGAAACTCCGTGAATGGCTTGAGAAGAACCGGAGTGTGGCTGTATTACTCGATGAGTTCGACCAGTTACAGGACAAGACAGAGGTTGCATACGACCTACATATGCTTAGCCAACAAACCCAGAACAAGTTGGGTCTGGTCCTAATTTCCAACCTTCCACCTGATGAACTGTTTCTTGATTCACGTAGCTGGAGCCGGCTCAACTCCAGAATACTCAAGTTCGAACCTTACACTACCGACCAGCTACAGGCAATTCTTCAGAATACTGCAGAACAGGCGTTCAAACCTGGTGCGGTCACAGACAAACTCATCGAAGCTATCGCAGATGAAGCTGCGGAAAACAGGGGAGACTGTCGTGAAGCTTTCAACCGGCTTCTTCAGGCCGGTCAACACGCAGTACGAAACAATGCACGCGAGGTCACACAACGTGATCTTGTGCAGGTGGACGGGTGATGTGGGTATCAACCGACGATACGTTGATCCGGTTCTTCAGATCGAAGAGTATCTTGAGACAGTTGGTGTTGACAAAGACCAGGTCGGGCTTGTAATCGGTCCTCGTCTCACCGCTGAAAACGAAGCTATTCAACTTGAAGTCAATCTCCGGGTTCTCAACGATGAAGAGGCAGTATACGCTACCGATGGTGTCTATACATCCGACAACAACTGGGAAAAATACCTTGATGAGGTCTATCCAAGATTGATCGACCGGTTCGAACAGCAGTTTCCAGAGTCCCAGCTTCAGTACTACGAACCTGAATTCGAGTTATAAAAAACCACAAAAGGAATCACGGAGCTGAACAGTGTATTTTGTCATCTGGCAGTAGTTAAATTACATTGGTTATATAAGTGACAGACAACAAATAATGAATATATTGGAGGCTATAGGCTCAAAATGAAACTAGATCTGTTTAACAACACTTCTGAGGCTCAAAAAACAGAGAACCAGAGTTCCAGACCCAGTTCAACCCGAAGAAACTTCCTGAAAACAACCGGTACACTCGGAGTAGCCGGGCTTACAGGATGTATAGGACAAACAGACACCAACAATCCAACACCGGAACCCGACCAGCCTCCAGCAAACAATACAGAAAACACTGATAACACAGAGGAGCCTGAACAACAGTTTTTGAATGGTATCCAGCTTCACGACAACTGGGCTTACGGTGAAACAGATGCATTCCGAGACATAACTGCAAAAAAGTTTATTGAGACCACAGACAGTATCAACATCGATGATCTAAGAACAGACCTTGAAAACAGCAACAACCGGATTGATGGAGTAGCATCCGCACTTGAAACAGCCGCCGACCAATACCACGCAGCCAAATACGAAGGCCGACACCAACACATCCTCTCAGCACTCGACCTTGCAATCGATGAACTAGACGATCAACTCTGGGACTTCGACATCCTCTCAAACATGAATTATACCCAGACCGTCGGTGAAACCATCCAGTTCAGTGAAATCATCGTACCCAAAGAAGAAAACGACCACAGCAATGTCGAAATTATCAACGCTGCATTAAAAAACGATTACAACAACGCAATCCATGTACCCGGCGAAACAGACACCAAAGACCAGTTTTACAAATACACAATGCGGGGTGTCAGAGACAGCGAAAACGACGTAGATCTACCACCACACGATGTGGAAGCTATACAGGGACGAGTCGATAGAGGAGCTGATCCAAATGAATTCTTCCCTTCATCTGCTAGCTTAATGGGCTACCAGTTGTTCGCTGGCGGACATGAAGTAGAGGGCGGATATTCATTTAGGCCTGATCAAGACTTGGTTCCAGCTAACAAAGAAGTCCATGAACTGATTAATGATGTTAAATACGAACAAGGGGATATGAGACTCAACCTTGCAGTCAACGAGAAGTACTTCAATGAAGGTTATGATGAGTTTGATGGACCAGTCTCAGTAAACATCACAAAGGGAGAAAGTGACTGGAACATAAGCTTGGAAGAACGACCAGATTGGGACTGGAGACAAGGCTACCCGGAAGAAACAGCTTAACAAAACTCTCTTTTTTCTATCTTCCTTTTCCATTTAATTTTCTTTATAAAAAGTAAAAGAAGAAAATGTAGAAAACTTACGGACAGACAGTTAGAAGTGTCTGACAGACATTCAAAGGATTCCTAACCTCATCATCACTGCCTTGTCCACCTCCTCCCCCATCTCCTGTTGGGAAGTGTTGGAAGGCTTCATTATATGTGATATCTGGTCTTGTGTCTGTGTTCTCGACTGCATCGTGCCAGTTAAAATTGTCCGGTGCTGAAACCGTCCGGGTTACAGATCTTACAACTCCGTTGTCGTTGCTACCTGCAACTAGATTAGCGGAGAAATCTCCAGGAGCAGTTGTCCCACCCAAGTAGAAGCCTCATAAGCATCTCCTTGATCAAAGTCAACTGTAACCGGGTGTCCCGCTGAAGACTCAATCCTGTACCTACAGTAGATCCGTGTGAGTAATCGAAATACAACCCCGGACCGACGGCTTGTCTCCCAGTTGTTAGCCGCTGACGACTTGGATGACCCAAGGATTTGCAGACTGTTAGCCATAGTTTCCCAAGCACCAAACGAGTATCTCCAACAGCGTGCCCAACAAAGACTATCTAATCTCTTGGTGCAGAAACGGACACACCCGTTCAACTATACAAGCTCTCCTGTCACACAGAACGGGCAGATAACAGTTGGTGAAACCTCTACCGGTGGTCCCTGTACTGTTGGACAAAAACTGCTTACAAAACACTTGTTGGCGGTTGGCCGATCCGGTTCAGGGAAGACCACCTTGTTCTACACATTGCTTTCCCAGTTGGAGGTCCCGTTCTGGAGTTTCGACCTGAAACAAGACTACCGACATCTCATACATAAAAGCGAGTTTGACAGGTTGTTGGTGCTTCCTTGGACCAAATTAGAGTTCAACCCGTTAGTGCCACCACCTGGTGTACAGCCTCGTCGATGGGCACAAGTGTTCTCTGAGATCTTCGGCCACGCAGTATCCCTGCTTTCGGGATCGAAAAACTACCTGTTGAAATCTGTTATGGAGTTGTACCGGTTCTACGGCTTGTTCGACGAGTGTTCATCGCCGTATCCAAGTCTACACGAGCTCGAAACGGTACTGGCTTCGGATAAAATCAGTTATGCCCGGAAAACCGGTAACTACCGTGATACGGTTTTAAATCGTGTGGAGGCCATGAATCTCGGGGCGGGAACCGTTTTCGACTGTAGTAAGGGTTACAGTCTTGAGAATCTGCTTCAACGTAATGTTGTTTTCGAATTTGATGGACTGAACCGTGATATTCAAAACTTTTTGATGGAGATTCTGTTGGCATGGGTCTATGAGTACCGGTTGGCCCAGACACAGCGAGATACAGGACTCAACCATGTTTTCGTTCTTGATGAAGGCAAACAGGTATTCAGCGTCTACAAGGAGCGTCAGGATGCAGCAGGTATCCCACCAATCGATGATTTAACAGCGAAACTCCGGGAGTTCGGAGAAGGGTTGATTGTAGGTGATCAGGAAGCATCGAAGCTTACCAACTCGATTAAGGCCAACACGTACACGAAGATACTGTTGCCGACAGGTGACCGGAAACAGTTCGATGTGATGGCTGGGTCGATGCATCTTTCGGACCGTCAAGAATCTGTGGCCCAACAACTGGATACAGGTGAAGCCATTGTTCAGACCGGTAATCAAGATCCTGTCCGTGTTAAACTCCAAGATTTCAAACTAGAAAAGGAAGTTACCGACTCCGCACTACAAACCAGCATGGGTGGGTCTTGGAGTGAGTTAT
>Ga0208283_10451_pt1 | contig 10898 bp, 14 predicted proteins | sample AntRauMetaRauer1_FD_184785 | JGI IMG/M metagenome (GOLD analysis project Ga0208283, IMG submission 184785) | Saline lake microbial communities from Rauer Lake, Antarctica, in enrichment culture - Antartic Rauer Lake 1 Metagenome Rauer1 (SPAdes)... ...
CTCGCCGTAGATGCTTACACCCACCGCGTGGATTCCGCTTCGTGAAATCTGGACACGTACACGTCTTACTCGCGATATCGACCTCGTAGATGTTCCCTGACTCCGATCGCACCTCGTAGATTCCTCCTTTCTGGAGTAGCGAGACGTCCATCTCTTCGTTTCGAGCTCGCTTTGTGCGAGGCTCGAGTTCCTCCTGAGACGGGTCTTTGCCAATGGTGGGTTGCTGGACAGCTTCAGTAGGTGCTGAAGCTGCAGGAGCCGATGCTACAACTCCACCATCAGGAGAGTACACCCGCTCTTCGTGTTCTGTTTCATCTTCGTTCCGTGTCTCGACGTCGTCAGTTCGTTCGGTCATGATACAACGGAGGTTAGAATGCGCCTCCGCCCCTCGGCGGGCGCAGAATAAACTTCCCGTGGCTGTTAGCCCACTTTCTTTGTTCAGAACTGTGGAACCGTCGATGGCTACAGAGATACGAGTCATGAGGGCGAAATTTAATGCGATAATAGTTACTATCTCATATACAAGATGCTCCGAGGACTCATCGCGTTTGTAGCATCAATGTTCGCTGAGGCCGTGAAAATCGCAAAATGGCCATTTAACCCAACCAACGGTAAGGGGCAGTACGTCACTCCTTCAAACCGTCATTTCCTGACAGGGAAGGCGAATCTCCTGGTGACTATCGTGTACCGTCTGGGTCAGGCTGGGGTAAATTTCGGAAAGGCACTTGTTTTCGATGTATTGGCTCCGTTAGTTGATGCGATAATTGGGATTGTGAGCGACCTCTACCACTCAAACCCGAATTATACTCGAATGGCGCTTCGCGGAGGGTTCTCTGCTGTCCAAACAATCTTCGCGGTCGGAGTTGGTGGTCTGATGCTAATCGCCGGACTGTTCCGCAAGTGAGGGTCGAGAGTGTTAGTCTTGGAGACTATCGATGAGTTCCTCTGCTGTCCGACTGATCCGACCGAGACGCTCGCGAACGGCCTCGGGATCGTCCGACTGCCACGCTGCTAGGTAGAACGCAGATCCGCTCGTGTCGAGTCCGAAATACCGACCGACAACGTAGGCGACGGCCTCGGCTTCGACTTCGCGTTTCGATCGTTCGGTACTGTCGTTGACGTCGAAGTGGAGTAGCGCGTGGGCGTACTCGTGAATCAACGTGACTACAAGGTCTGCTTGGTTCGCCCGGGCTTTCGCTTCGACAACTGGCTGGAGGTCGTGTAGGCTCCGGTGCTTACAGACTCCCTTCGCGTCGCCATGCTCCCAGTCGTCAGCATCGACGATGTGTACCGACACACCAAGTTCATCAGCTGCTCCTTTGAGCGCTTGCACCAGGTCGTCGGCGTCGCCCATCGCTGCCGTCTCCAGTTCGGGAAGTGGTTCACCTTCCGTCTGGGAGACGTCGAAAACTGATGCTGGTTTGAACCCGACGAGGCCTTTCGACCACTCATCCGCCGACGTCTCGTTGTACTCACAGCCGATCTTCTCGTGGTAGCTGGGCGAATTCTCACACTCGGGACATCGCTTGGTGATGATCGGGGCCCAGATCCAGATGGCCTGTTCGCCTTCCTGGACGTGCCGATCGAAGTCGTTTCGCCACGTGTTGTAGCCCGCGACCTTCGTTGCCTCTGGATACTGGAACTTGATCAGGAGCGTATTTCGGTGCGAATAGTCGTGGAAGCGACTCTGGACGTCTAACCACTCCTGGAACTCCTCACTTGCTTGTGCATCGTCGACGCGGTCGACCAGGTCGTCGATCCACTCTTCGATAGTACTGTGCATCTCGTCGTGTCGGGTATCGGTCTCCTCGAATGAGACCGACGAATCACTACTCGTAGCCATGGTTTTCAGAACTTGAATTATCGCAACTGCGCCGATTCAGATCGCGCCGCACCCCTTCGGGGCGCAAAAAACAGCGCGCTGCTCAGGCTGGCGGGAAGTAGACGCTTTCTTCGCCGGCTAGCTCTTCGAGCTGGTTCTGATGCCGGTGCGTGAAGTAGCAGTCGTAGCTACAGTACCCACAGATCTCTCCCGTATCGTACTCTGCTACGAAGGGACCTCGTTCAGTCGTCCAAACGTTCACATCGCACTCAGTACACGCTGCACTCTCGATATCACTCGGTGACGGGCAGCGATACTCAAACTCGACGCTGTCTTTCCGAGTGGTCGATTCGGGCCAAACGCCTCGTGCCCGCCAGAATTCTCGAACCTTCGCGAGACTGCATCGGACCGTTTTTCGGATCGTCATGTGCTCGGCGTCGCGACCACTGTCGTCCCACCCACTAGCTGTCCAGAACTCGCCGAACTGTGCGCCACGGTGAAGCCCATTCCAGTCAAGACCGACGATATCTGCGGGTGGATCCTCCGTCAATGTGGGACGGGTAAGCTGCTTAATGACGTCCAGTTGTTTCGGCGGACTTCCTCCAAGTATGTGGACGCGACGACCACGCCAATCGCTCGGCTCTGAGAACTCGTGAGCGAGTCGGTCGGCGTATCCCCGGGAGTACCCGACGACGAGGTCATCAGGGATTGCGTGAATCGCGGCACGGCATTTGGGGACGATGACGAGGTCTGATTTTGGGTAGCTTCCGTGGATCTCGCGAGCAGCAGCGACGTATCGATCCACCTCCTCGACTCCGTAGGCATCACCAATCACCCCGACCTGGGGCTCGTGCTCGAAGAAGCGCTCGACGTACCGATCAAGGTCTGGATTTCGAAAATCGTTATCGAGCATCCCGACAGGCAACTCTAACGCATTGAACTGCTGCTGTTGGTAGGTACAGTCCTCTCGAAATCCGGTGAGAAAACCGAGTCCGAGAGCATCTAATGCGAACGGTACTCGATGAAGAAACGCTATTTGATCGGCCTGCCGAGCAGCCGCAATTTCGCTGGCTGCGTTGCTGGTCGTCCTCGCTGTGAGTGCCATAATGAATCAACGCGGGAGCTCGCCCCGCACCCCCTCCTGGGGGAGAAAAACTGCTAACGGCAGCTAGCCGTTAACCAACACCGGTTGCTACGTTATGAGTTATGTTGGTTAATCAGGCTGGTCTCCTGTGGGGGTTGCGACGTTGTCGGCTCAGCACGGATATCTCGCAGATCCCAGCGGAATTCAAGCTGGAGCCTCCGGCCTCAAAGAGCGACCGAATGGAGCGAGTATGTCGGAGAGAAAACCAACATACTGCGACCGATCGACTACCGAGCGTATAAGTACCGACGCATCCTCTCTGAAGTATGGAGGTGCGTCGAACTGCCGTCGTGAAACTCGCCGTTTCCGACGAGCAACGCGGCGCACTTCACCGAACCGCCGAGCAATACCTGTACTGCGCGAACCGAACCGCCGAGTTCTGTTGGTCCGACACCTCCTACACCGAGTGTAAGACCAACAAGCGAGAGGTTCGTGACGCGCTCTACTCCGAACTTCGAGAGGAGACAGACCTACAGGCACAACTCGTCCAAGCCGCGGTTCGTCGCGCCGTCGAAGCGGTTAAAGGCGTCATCGAACGCTGGAAGAAGGGACAGCGGGTCTCTTGTCCCACGTTCACCGCCGAGACGATGGATTACGACACGCGGAGCGCGACCTTCTACCGCAACAAGGTGTCGCTGGCAACTGTTGAGGGTCGGGTCGAACCGTCGTTCGTTCTCCCATCGGATAGCCCGACACCCTACGAGCGGTACGTACTCTCCGAGGACTACGAGTTCCGTGAGAGTACGCTTCGGTACGACGCGACGACCGACAAGTTCTATCTCAACATCTCGACTCGGCGGATAGACGGACACGACGCAGAGGTTTCGGAAGATACTGGGCACCCCGACCAAACAGTCCTCGGTATCGACCTCGGCGTTAACAGTCTCGCCGTTTCTTCCACCGGACGCTTCTGGCAAGGAGATGACTACGACCACTGGTGCCGCGAGTTCGAGAAGCGACGTGGCGGGATGCAACAGCGCGGCACCCAAGCCGCGCACAACGCCCTGCTTCGACTCGGCAAGCGTGAAGATGCGTGGCGGAAACAGTACATCCACACCGTTGCCAACGAACTCGTCACGGAAGCCGTCGAACACGACTGCGACGTGATCGTGTTCGAGAACTTGACCGACATGCGCGAGCAACTTCCACACGCAAAGTGGCACCACGTCTGGGCGTTCCGACGCCTGTACGAGTACGTCTCCTACAAGGCCCCCGAACAGGGTGTCTCCGTGGAGCAAGTCGAGCCGAACCACACGTCCCAACGCTGTTCTCGAACGGACTGTGGATTCACGCACGAGGACAACCGTCACGGAGAACGTTTCTTTTGCCAGAAGTGCGGGTACGAGGTGAACGCGGATTACAACGGAGCGAAGAACATCGGGCTACGGTATGCCCGGAAGCGGACACACAGACTCCGTTCCTCGCCCAAGTCGGGGAGCGGAGACGCACAAGTAGACGTGCGTATAAATGGTGGGACGTTGAACGGCGAGAGTCATCGGCCTGTTGCCGGGGACTGATTGTCGAGAGTCCACATCAAAGCCCCACCCTCAAGGACTGAGGCGCGTAGCGCCGAGGGAGTAGCGTGGGATAGTTTACTACGGGTGGTAGCTCGGAGCGATATCCCCGGTCAGTACACTGCTCTCGAAGGCGTCGCTTTCGCTGCCCTCGAGGTCGATGATTCGATAAACTGCATCACCGCTCCAGTCACACTCCTCGCTCGAACACACCGCACTAGCCAGGGCTCCGTTCTCTGTATCGAGATGGACGCTCTGGAGATCGAGTCGCTCGCTACAAAGTGGGCACGTCGCCGGAACTTGCGCATAGCGGTAGCCCGTACTGATGTCGATGTCATCTTGCTCAGCGTCGATGCCACGAAGCCCTTCGACGAGATGGCCGACTCGTGAACGGAACTCGGTGAGAAGCACGTTGCGGGCTTGCTCGTCAATGGGAAGTTTCGCGCTATCAAGGGTAATCGTTACTCGATACGCTGTCGTCTCGTTGGAGTCTTTCATTTAGTTCACCTCTGGGGGACGTTTGATTCCCCCGCACCCCTTCGGGGGTGAAAAAGATCTTCGACTACGAGCTGACTCACCCCTCTTGTGAGCGGATTTCTTGTGCCTGACGTTCGAGACGCCTGAGAATCTGAACACGTCCCTGATTCGCATTCTCGTATGCGACACAAGCCCGTAGTGTCTCCATGTCGTTGATCGTCACGATACCGGCGTTGATGAGTCGAGTGTTTGGTGGCTCGAGACGCTGTTTTGGCGTAAGACCCTTCGATTCTACAGATTGATCTGCTGACTCACTCACTGATGTTCGCCTCCGCGCTTTTGAGGCGAGAAAAAACGGCTCTAAGTTGACCTGCTTTCGTGACCGGCTATACGTATTCAGGCCCCCACCGAACATCGTCTTCGACTGCATGCAACCCAGGTTAGTTTGGGCGGTAGTTTGCGTCAGTGTCGACCTCGTCGTACATACGGTCGAGCATGTCGAGGGCTGACTGGAAGTGTGCGTAGTGTTCGTTTGCGAACGCTACGGTTTCTTGGAGGGAGATAACGGGCCGTCCGTCGACCATCTCGGCCTCGATCTGTGCCTCCGACTCGAGGACCACCTGTATCGAACTATCGAGTTCGTCAGCGGGCTGGCGCTCCTCTGCAGTCGGGATTCCGAACCGGTCGAAGAACGCCACCCAGGCGTCGAGGTCGGACTCGTGGACGGCGATGAACAGCGGATAGTCCTCTGGGTCGCGAGCGACCTGGTAGCCACCGCGGGTCCAGACGTAGACCGCATCGATGCCAGTGTATGTGTACTCCATCCCCGCGAACTGCGGGAGGACGTACGCCTCTGAGATCGACGGTGGCGAGATATCTGCTACCGCCGTCAGGAACTCGAGACCGGCGTCTCGGAGCGTCTGATCGACGAGATGAAGCCCTTCGTCGTACGTGACGTATCCTGCTTCTTCGAGGCGGTTCGCGACACGACGGATCGTCTCCCGGTTCTCCTCGATCTTCCGCGCGACACCGGAGATGGAATCGCCCGGGTCAAGCGCGAGGATGACCTTGAGTTCCTTCTCACCACACACTTCGTACATTCTATGGCTACACAATTCTGTGCAATAGTCAAAAGAAGTACTATTCGTGTGGGTCGGCTGGCTGGATCTGGCGAGTGTCTTCAGCGAGGTCGTGGATGTACTCGCGGAGGGTTTTCATATCCTCGCGGGCGTCTTCGAGCGTCTTACCCTTGACTTTGGCCGTGATCTTGTCTTGATCGCGGGTGCCGGTACCACGAGTGAGTTTGACGGTGAGTGAGACGCCGACATCGCTTCGCTCGACGTACTCGGTTGGTGCCTGACGCTCACGGTTCTGCGGCGATTCTGCGCTCGTACGAGGCTGATGGGTGTGTTCTGACATTGATTACTCTCTGTGATCGTTAGTTGACGGACGGTGCGACTGGATCGTCGACTATCTCACGAAGGGCTGCATCTATCTCGCGTCCGGTGAGTCGCCAGCAGCCGTCGGGTCCTGTACACTCTAGCTGGCTCACCACTTCGGTCTTGAACGCCTTGTACTCCGCCAGTGCCACCTCCACATCGTCAGTGTAATCGAGCAGGAGGGCTAGTGCGAGTTGGGCCGGTCCGCTGCCACCGTATCCCCATTCGAAGCCCGAAGGACTGTGATTCGCCAGCTCGAGACTCCGCTCTGGCGTGAGCTGTTCTTGGTCCGATTGGTTCTCGACGATGGCGCGGCCTCGACGACGGTAACCGACGTAGATGACGTCGGGATCAGCCGAGGTCCGTGACTGTACGTGCGAGCGTGGGTCGCTGATTCCACTCATAGGTTGGTTCGCGGGAGGCTCGTTTGATCACCCCCGCACCCCTCTCGGGGGGTTCAAAAACAGGGCGGGGCTGCGTTCGGCAACGTATTTGACAGTTGCAACGTACTGTCCAGGTATATCGGAATGGCTGTACTGGATGATCTCTCAGGGTTCGAGTTCGAGGACGTGATAGAAGACGTCTTTCGCAATCTCGGCTACGAGAACGTCCGTCAGGCCGACCGAACTGCCGACGAGGGTCGCGACGTCATCATGGAGGAGGTCGTCGACGGCACCCGGCGCGCGATCATCGTGGAGTGCAAACACACGGGGACGGTCGGGCGGCCGGTCGTTCAGAAGCTCCACTCGGCCATCGCGACGTTCGACTTCGACGGCCCCAAACGAGGGATGGTCGTGACGACCGGCCGGTTCACAAACCCCGCCCAGGAGTACGCCCAGCGCCTCCAGCAGAACGACGACCCACACCCAATCGAGTTGCTCGACGGCGAGGACCTCCGGGAGATCGCTGACGAGATCGGTCTCGATCTCTACAACGGCCGCATCGAGATCCTCTGCGGCGAGACGCTACGCCCCTACGACCCAGCGGCGGACGTCGACGCGCCCATCGAGGAGGCGTTCCGCGACATCGAGAACATCGAGGCTGCCGACCTCCCGACACCGCATTCGGCGGTGACGTTCCGTCCGGTGGTCGCGGTCACCGCGGACACGAAGGCCGTCTTCGAGACGTCGGTCGGCGTCATCCACCGGATTAACGACCGGACGCGATTCGTCGCCCACGCCGAACGCGGGCAGCCCCAGGTCGTCGACGAGGACGTCGCGACGCTGGTCACCGAGAACCTCCACGCGACGGTCGAACTCGACCCGGAGCAGTCCGCGGAGGTGTTCGACGACGTCGAGGAGAACCGGTTCGGCCAGACACAGACCGATTACAAGGAGTGGGCCGTCGAGCGGCTCCAGCAGCACCATACGTCGACGGTCACCTACACCGGCGACAACAATGTCACGTACAACAAGACCTGCGAGCCGAACCGCTCGGACATCTCCGTCCAGTCGATCGAACCAGTGTATCTCCCCGAGGTTCGGCACACCACCGACATCCATGAGTACACCTATCCCTACGAGTACTACGCGGCGGGCCCGTCCAGAGTGACCGCTGAGGACGGGATTAATCGGTGCGTCCACTGTGAGACGAGCGGTGTCGAAGAGACGTACACCTGCTGTCCCAACTGTGGGGCGATCGCCTGCAACAGCCACACCAAAACGGAGCGGCTGGAAGGCAAGTCGATTTGTACGGGCTGTGCGGTGACGGAACGGTTCGCGCTGAAGACGAAGTACTTCTACGACGAACAGAACCTCGAGGCGTTCCGCGAGGAGTATGCCGCGATGCCGATCCACGAGAAGGCTATGGAGAATAGGCTCCTCACGGCTGGTGGGGTAGTTACTGTAGCTGTACTACTGCTTGGCATCCTCGTAATCGTAGGTGCAATCTGAGTACCGATGCGTCGAATCGTTCACCGCTCGGCCCAGGTCCGACGGTATTCAATAATATCCCGAGGATGTTGATGCTCTCTCGCCCACTCTTTTGCTTCGCCGGGTGAGTCACACCGCTCAGCGGTTTCACAGAGGGTACATTTCGCTGTTACCCTGATCACCATCACAGGGTTCTCCGTTTCCGGCGGCTCATCCACGTAATCCATACTAAACTAATCGAACTTCCCGTATAAACGGATATTGCTCTCCGACGTCACGGTGCCTCAATCTGCTCTGAACGCCCACTCCTCATTCTAATACGAACCTGTGTTTCCTGTCCATTAAATCGAGCAACGACTATTCTACAGGTATGGCTTCCAATCAGGTCGAAGATGAGTGGACCGTAGAGTGGATGACCCCCAAGCCGAACAGCGATGAATTCCTCGATAACTTGGTACTGAGCCCGGAACAAGCAACTGAATACGGGGACGACCTCGTAATGGCTCTGCGTGTGGACGGTGAAATACTTCGAGAGCGGGGATTAGACCCTAAAGAACCGTTCGGGTGGAAAATCGAAAATGGTGAGATACTGATGAAACAAATCACTCGCCAAGCGTTTGAATGGGTCGCAGAAAGCGACCGAGAGGATTCACTCTATGCACAGGAGGTACTGGATTCTCGAGCCCAACGGCGGATTCGTGACTCTCAGTAGCAATCGGCCAATCTTCCTCCTTCAGCTGCGCGAAATCGCGAAGCACGCTCTCCGGGTGGCCGCCCGAATGCCGGTACACCTGTGTGACCCGGTCCGCATCGTTTTGTTCGTCCCTGGTCGGCTCGTTGGACGAATCTGAGTTGACTTCGTGTCGACATCAAGCACCGCCGGCGTGTGTGTGTGCCGCATCCATCGCCGGTGCAACACCAACCAGTTCTCAGAGAGGGTGTCGTGTGATGCTGTCAATGCCGCTCTCAGCTACACGGAGGAGCCACGTTGACGGGTTGTTGTCTTCTTTCCCGCTATTGATTGGCGCTGGTGCTCCGGTAACAAGGACGGGCGTTTGGAACTCATCAAGCGTGCCCTGTTGACCGACGTGCATGTGCCCGGAGATGATGAGGTCAATTTCAACGGAGGTTTGTTCAATAGCCTTCCGAAAATCTGCTCCCCTCTTTTGATGTATGTGGTGCCCGTTTTCATTCCGGACAGGGTATGGAGTATCGTGGACGACCAATACATTCGCGTTTGAAAGTACTGATTGAATCGAGGCTTCGAGCGGTTCGCCCGGGAAGCTATCGTGACTGTAGTCGATCCCGAATAGCGTAGCGCTTGTTTCCCCTACTGATTCCCCATTCTTCGAAAGACGCTCAATCTCTGACGTATCAATAGTTGCTCCATCAACTGTTCGACGGCTAGCAGGCTCGTCGTGGTTCCCGTAGATGTAGTAGAACGGAATATTGAGCTCTGAGTCGAGGGCGTCTATCACAAAGGACCGGTCTGCTCCGATAGCAACGTGATCGAAAATGTCCCCGGCGTGGACAATGGCATCAGCGTCTAAGGTATTGGCCTGATCCATTACCGCTTGGAAGCGATCACGAGCGTCGAGATCTTTAGCACCTTTTGCTTTCTTATCACGGCGACGATGCCGATAACCGACGTGGGTGTCTCCGACAATCAAGAGTCGCGTCGCGTTGTCATCGGCCGGACCGAGTTCAGTTATTGTCAGATCCTTCGTACTGTCGAGCTGGTAGTGTCGACTTCCGCCCTGTGACCAGTACCTTCCTCGGACGTCTTCCAGTTCGTACCGGTGACCTTCGGTAAGCGAAAGGGAGAGAGAATGTGTCGACCAGATTTTTAGCGGAATTGTATATCCGTCTGCATCCTCGACTGTAACTTCAAAATCGAGTTTGTTACTGCTAGAGGGCGAGATGTCTCGAACGAGGACTGTGATCGGATTAGAAAGACGGTCATTACGAGGGAGCTCATCTCGAGTAAACATTAACCTCATAGACAGATGGCAGGACCGAGTACTTAATCGATGCGAGTACTCTCCGTGACTCGGTTTTAGATTTGCACCAGTGCTTCGCTAAGCCAAATGAGAAACCTCCTCAGGCTCCTCGACGCCGTCGAACTCTCCGCGCTCGACCGGCTCCCAGTCCTCATCTGGCTTCGGACTCCACCAGTCGACCTCATAGTCGCCTGGGGCACCGAGGACTTTCACCCGCGCCGACCCATCCGGAAGATCGCGACGGAGCTTCTCGTCGACGTGGAGGTTCCACGTCGAATCGGTGTCGAAGCAGGCGAGGACGGCCTCCTCGTAGCCGCGTGTCTCCCGTGACTCTTGCAGTTTGACCTGCGTATTGCAGTTCTTGCAGAACATCCCCTCGAAGGGAATGTGACTGAATACCTCGTGCCCGCAGACCGGACACCAGAGAAACTCGAACAGTGCTTCGCTGTGGCGGTCGATGACTTCCAGACTCATCTGTGGATCTGGCCCGATTGAGACGGGCCACCCATTCCGGCCCAAAATAAACGTCACCGCAGATACGCTCCCATCAATCAGCGCTCGGCGCCGTACACGATTCGCGAGGGCGCTTCGTACCCGCAGTCGGGACAGTCGAACCAGCGCTGTACTTTCG
>Ga0208283_10459_pt1 | contig 10725 bp, 8 predicted proteins | sample AntRauMetaRauer1_FD_184785 | JGI IMG/M metagenome (GOLD analysis project Ga0208283, IMG submission 184785) | Saline lake microbial communities from Rauer Lake, Antarctica, in enrichment culture - Antartic Rauer Lake 1 Metagenome Rauer1 (SPAdes)... ...
ACATCGAACCGAGTACAGTCGATTCACATCGGTACGCTGCGACAGGAAAAGCGGACGCTGCGAAGACGTTCGTCGCACGTGTAAAGCAGATTGAGGAGAAAGGCGATTCTGACATCACACAGAACAGCGACGAAACGGCCCCAAACGCCCATTAAATGTACCTTTTCCAGAAGTCAGAATCTTTTATTAGAACAGTAGAAGGATTTGAGCAATTGGGTGATAATCCCACGCCATACACTCTACGAGGTGGCGGGGAAAACAAAAGTGACGCTGAGGCTATTCACGCAAGCAGACCGGATGTTGACCAGCAGGAGGACGAGAGCTCGAATGAGCCAATCACTCTTGATGTAGACGCCTGGGAAGACGATATCTGGGAGCTAGACTTTCCTCATGTAGATACGATTCCCCATTCAGAGCTTCTGAAGCGAGCAATCCGAGTGCTAGAATTTGCGGAGCAAAATGGCTACGTGAATGAGTCTGAGCTTGATGGAGGTATTGACGAGGAGAACGTGATGGGCTATTTCGACCCAGTCCCGAAGCGAGTTGTCGTAGATACTGACTCAGATGACTTCTTAGGAGCGAGAAAGGGGCCGACAGTCGCACACGAGCTTGGGCATGCCTTCGATATAGGTATTGGACAAAAGAGTGAGAGGGCCGGCTTCGACGAAACAAAAGAGAGTGTATTCGACACGGATGGTGCCCGTGAGGATGCCATTCGGTTATCTGAGCGATTGAGAGGAACAATACCAGAAGGCGAGGGAGAGTATTCGTCATATCGACTGAGCGAAGAGGAGCTCCTTGCGGACGCATTTGCCCTGATGATTTTAGAGCCGAAGGCCGCTGAACGTGTGGGCTCAAGGGCAGTAGCTTGTCTCAAATCCTATCTTAGTACCGTTGCGGAGGATATTCTTGATTGACTCAATTTCTATTAACCCAGATAACCTACGTTGAGAGCAAACCAAGTGAAACTCAGAGTAATTTCGATAGAACATCTAATACCGCTGGTCTAAGTATATCGAGAAGTCCGAACTCATACACAACAGGGGTTACTAGAAGGAGTACCAGCGAAGCGAAGGTTAGTTTGATACATATATTGAAAACACCGAACTTGGGGTCGTTCTTCTCCTTGTTCTTCCCGGTTGTACGTACATAGTCGAGGAGCAGCTGCTCTCGTTGAGCATCAGACTGGTCGTATTCCGAATAGTCGTAGAAATCCCAGATATTCTTTCCAGGCCGTTCGTAATCTCGTGAGCGGATGGCATGTAGACCGAGACCGGCAGATACCAATGCCGGTAGCAATACCACTACGAGAGCTAACGGGGAGGGTCCCTGATTGAACAAGGCTCCGAACGAAATTAGAAGTGTATCGACCGTTACGACGATTCCAATTTTGTTTTCTACAGTGCCTCGACGGGTCTCTTCGTCATCATATTGGCGTCGAGCTTCTTCCAACGTGAGTTCAAGGGTCTGAAAATCAGAAGGGTCGATAACTTCACGGTCATCAGCTGTTTCCTCTTCATCAGTCTTCTCCTCCGACATCTATCCAAGACGCTTTCCACACCGACTACATCGTTTTGGCGCTTCGTCAGCGTCTGCATTCAGTCGAGATTGAATTTCGGCTTCACTTTGGCATTCTGAGCAGAGTGGCATTATTGGAGAGTTTGACCACACCGACTACATTTCATTGAACCCGAGCGAGGATACTTCGACAAGGCTTCGACCGTCGCATCTGCTTCCTCTATACAATCCTCGCAAAGGGCCATTTACACTTTCCTCCCACACCGACTACAGCGGTCTGCAGTCCTCTTGCCATTTGTCTTCCTTCCTTGGAGCGAGACAGTTTCAGCCTCTCCAAGGCATTTTGAGCAGAGGGCCGTCGTTAGAGTGGTCTTCCACAACGACTACATTTATCCTGATTGCTCTTTTGAGTTGTCGCAGACTCAGCCTCACTCTTACATTCAGAGCATAACGCCATAAAGACTCTATTTGCTAGAATGTGGTTAAATATTCGCAAGGCAGAGTGGAAGTAGAGATACCGGATAACGCTACTTTGAGGCAACGTACTGTGTAGCACTTTCTTGTGTTAGAGAGTCTATAAATAGCTCGTCAATAGTAATATCTTCGTAACTACTACGTCCGGTCGGAACACCAAGTCTAACAATCTCTTCATTAAACAGACGACCCTCCACAATAAACTGAATCATCGAGTATCGTTCTACAGAATCAGTTTCTCGAAGAATAGTGTGAAGGTGTCTGATTAAATCACTCTTCTCATCGCCTGCAAAGCGAAGAAATTCACCAAGATGACGTACTGTTAGCCGAGTTGGGAGATTTTCGTTATTGACACAGGCTCGGAAGAATTCTAGCGCAGTTAGTTCATCAAGACTATCATTGACCGGTTCTGTCACGACATTGTATACTGTATTGAGTGGCATGTGATTATACTCATGTTTACTCTCAGCCGTCATAAAACGTATCACCAAAACCATACTGTCATGGTACTCGATAACACAATTGTCTTCCACTAAGAAGCATTATCAAGCGGCCGTACTATATTGAGATTGCTAGCCGATAATGGGTAAAGACAAATCTCAACACCAAACTTCACTTGAAATTGTAAATGTGGTTGGGTCCGGTGACTTATCCAGAGAGATTGATTTGAGTGTACTCTGTGAAAACTTGGGAGAAGAAATAGCAGAATACGAGGTCGGACAAAGTGCTCTTTTTTTCCGACCTCAAAATCATACTGGTCTAGTCATGGCATACCGAACCGGGAAATATATTGTGCGAGGTGGAGATTCATACGATAGTCTCTATCAAATAAATACTATTTTTCTCAATAAGCTTGTAGACCTTGGTATAATATCCAATATTGATGAGATTCCCCTTTCGGTTCAAAATGTAGTGTTTGTTGGAGATATTGGGGAGGGAGTTATCCTGGAGAATCTTGTAATCCAGTTAGGTTTAGAAAAAACCGAATTCGAACCAGAACAGTTCCCAGGATTAGTTTATCGACCAGATGACTTTGACTGTGTCTTCCTAGTTTTCGGTACGGGAAAAGTCGTTATTACTGGTAGTCCGGATGAAGATGAATCAAGAAGGGCGTTTGAAAAACTTAAGTCAAAAATCTAGAATTGCGTTAAGTTCATCTCCATCACTTGTTTGTATGTCTTGTCACCAACTGAATCTGCGATAAATTCGGCCAGCTTTTCTAAGTCATCCGACTTCCATGCTTTTAGGTATTCCATCGTATTCTGCTCAGTACGATAAAGATGAGCAAGATAATGGACTTTATCTATATCTAATAACTTATCCCCGTTATTACCTGGTCCATCCTCATTTAGCTTTGATTCGATGTACTCAATACGCTTCTCACCCTTGACAGCCACTTTTTGATTTCGAGGACCCTCAACGAGCTGTTCCTCTTCGAGGTCTTTGACGTTAAGACCTTTAGACATCAGCTGTTTGTTCAAATCATCGTACTCTTCTGGTCCTCGTTCAACAAGGCCTGCGTATGACCGTGAAAGTTGGTCAATAGAAGGCGGGAGGTCAACAGTGCCCTCTACAACCTGTTCAATTACACTGTCTACTGTTTCTAGAGCTTCCTCAACGGTTACCTGGTCTCCCTCCGAGTAGACGTTTGGATAATGCTTCGAGTAGTAGTACATACACTTCCCACGTAGAACGACTCCCAAGTCTGCTGGCGCGAGATTTTCGTGACGCTCTCGTTCTTCCTCCACCATATCCTGGATTTCGAAATAGAGGTCATCTCGTAGCTCTGAGAGAGTGATTTCCGTAGTTGCTTCTTCCTTATTAGCGAATATCAGAATATCATATTCTGCGTTGTCCAGTTCACTGATATGAGAGCTGGTGGGGAGTTCAGATTGAACAGGATATGCACCTGCGATAGTGAATCCGCTCTCAATAATAGCCTCTAGAATAACAGACCACGCTTCGTTTTCATTATGGTGGTAGGTGAACACCATCTCACCGTCATCCTTTAGCACTCTGTTACATTCATTGAATACATTCGTCAGACCTTCTATGAAGAATTCTTCATCTTTCCCAACTTTTTCACTCGCTACAATTTCGCGTGCTTTGGGAGTATGCGGCGATTCAAATTCCTCATAATCATCTTTTAGAGCTTCTCGAAGCCATACATAAAAGTAGTCAGATAGCTCTGAATACATCACATTATCATAATACGGGGGGTCTGTGATAACATAATCTACAGATTTATTCTCCTCTTCCATATGTTCTGATGTTTGACAATATAGATTTGCTAGTCTCTCTTCAGAGACAGATTCATTATTTACATATATCTCTGATAAGTCACCAGTCCGACTGTTTTTCACTTTCTCAAACGGGCGCTGTGTCCATTCCTTGGCACGGTATACTTTTTTGAAGAAATTCTCTACCGCATTAGCATTTTCATCCTTATTAATTGGATTTCCTTCTATCGGTTGGATACGAGGAATGTAGGCATGGTTTTCAAAAACATGACTACTTCGATATCGGGGATTCCATCTAACCAGTTTTCCATTATATTCTAAGCTATTTGAAAGCGCTATTATCAGGAATTCCTTTATATTCTGATTATCTTCTTGGCTTGCTCGCTTGAATAATTCACCAAACGTAACAAGGTGTCTGTTTGTAAATAGCTCCTCAAAATGACTGTAATTCCAGTTGATTATCTGCCTGGTATTATGTCCCTCTGGAATTTTCTGATTTGGAATTGGTAGTGTATCTTTGTGTTCTTCATAGTATTCCTCTAAATCTTCTAGTCTATTCCTGTCTTCTTCATCTGGTTCTTTGAACTTCTTTGTGCCGTCAGAGAGCTTATAGTAGAAGGCAAAATATTGGAACTCAGGCTTTTTTCCCGACCTTTGTAAAGTCTCCATAACATCGTGCTTATGACCGTTTTGACAAGTGTATTTTCCACGACCGGCATTTCCGTCACTCGGGTCAAAACGGTGGCCACAGTTTGTACAAACTTCTTGGCCATCCTGTTTAATTTCAATAGTCTCGCCTGATTCTAATTCAACTGTAGCTCCCTCTTCTAAATCCCCGACATCACGGTTAATTTCGATAATTCGGTCATCACACTGTTCATTAGGACAGTATACAAACGCAGGCGAATTTGCTTGGTTCTTACCCAAAACATATTTGGGGTATAATTTCACATCACGGTCACACGTTAGACAAGATACAGTCTGTGTTTGGAATGAATATAATATTTCTACCTCTTCTCCCGTTTCTGGGTCAGTTGTCTCATAGAAATGACCGATGTCATCTCGAGCCTCTTCCAATAATTTTTGATATTTTGTCTGATATTCTTTCAGGTCAATTTCATCAATAGATTTTTTTATACTCCACCAAGCAACTGGATTAATTTCATACCCGATAGTTTGAGCCCCTAATCGATTGAGTTCTACTAAGGTCGTCCCTCCCCCAGCAAATGGGTCAAGAACTGTAGGTGACTGGTTCTCATTTATATGATTGTGGAAATACTCTCCTTCATAATTACCTGATGAAGTTTCTCTAAGAAGTTCTTGCTGAGTAGTCTCATCATCAGATAGACATGCCAATCCCAACATCCGAAAGGTTGAACCAGGGCGTCGGGCCCACCATTTGTGAATAGAGTATACTGGCCGATAAGCATCGCGTGAATATGTCTCGTTTTCTGCAAACTCATCCATTAGGTCAAGCGGTAGTTTGTCCCAAGACTCCATCTATACACTCACCTCGTTCGTCTTGATACTTAAAGCCGGGGTCATAACCTCCGTCAGACTCACTCCACCGTGTGTGATTTTAGACGATGCACTTCGAGTCGTCCAGTCGTAGTGACCTCGTACCATGAAATAGTCGTCATTCCGTACTGTAATGTCGTCCTCCTCCAGCTTCCGGAGGAGACCGCTATTCTCCACCTCTCTAAACCGTCCGCTAAATTTGTCCTTCAAGATTTCCTCGTGTTCCTCAGATAGGCGATAAGGGTTGTTTCCAGAGAAATTCACGTAGCCGTGGTCACTTGTCACGAGAAATTCATCGTGGGCGCTTTCGTTAACAATCTCGATGAGCAGTTCTTTCGCCTCTTCGTAGACCTCCCGAAGTTCTGTAATCGTGTATTTGCCTTCTTGCGCAGAGTGCAGGCGTTTATCGGGGAACCGAGACCAGACATACTCCGGGTCTGTGCCGGGTAATTGAGGAACTTCTGGCTCTCCAAGATAGGCTACATCGTCGTGTTTCATACTGGCCTGCTTTCCGCCGTTAGCTCCGAACCACGCATCAGCGATGAATTCCGTCTCGGTCGGTAGCGCCTCGACCGCCGCCCAGTCGAAGCTGACCTCCCAATCAAACTCCGCAGATAGTTCTTGCTCTAATTGGAAGCCTTCGCGTAGACTTAGAGCATCCATAATCACCCCACAACCGTCTTTCATTTCGGTGAGAGGGTGATTCCCCACCTGATTCACTAATCCCTCATATAGTCCTGGATACTGTCGTGTGAGCTCGTATTCTAAGAGACGGGTTCGGTATTCTCGGCCAGCAACGACCTTTCCATCGAGAGCGTCCTCCCGTTGCCAGATACGGCGAAGACACTCAAATGCCCCATCGAGTACGTCTCCTTCAGTTAGATGTTCTACCTCTCGAACCCCCCAAAGGGGTTCATTCATTCTTCTGTACCTCCATCCGAACGTCTATCGAAGCACTAGCGGGAACGTCCAAGTCTTCAACAATATCCAACACCCGTCGTTTCGACAGCGGACTCTCCGGGTCAAATTTGAAACGCTCTCGGAGAGAGGTTCCATCTAACTCAGAGTAGCCAGTTAGCCCGTGTTTATCCAGGTCATCATCTGATAGCGAAGCATCAACCGTTATTTTCATCTCGTGAATCTTCCACGAAGAGTTCACCTGGCGTTCAAGGTCATCGACCAGTGAGAACTTATTGTCGGCGCTCAGGGGGGGCATTGAAGGGAAGGTCTCAATGGTCGGTGACGACTCTCCACCAGAACCACCGCTTGCTCCACCAGTAGAAACACCTGCTGACCCACCACCAGATGAACCATCATCTCCTCCTGACCTACCAACGTCAACACCACCAAATCCTCCTTCGGTTCCACCTCCTTCACCACCACCAACGTCTACTGAAACGTAGTCTGCATGGATAACCGTCGAATTTCCGCCGATAGAAGATGGCCGTTTGTCTATAGTTCCGTCTATGGCAATCTCGCCTTGTGCACAGAGGTCAAGAACGAGTTCCTCAAATTCGTTAACGTCCGTCAGCGTAGGGCGACCAACGTCCGTGTAGAAATCTTTCTGGAGGTACTTGTACTGTAGACCGCTTTCCCCTTCTTCGTCAAGAATCTCTCTTACTGCCTTGCTGATGTCGCTCTCATCAGGAGCCACAATTCGAACTGTCGCACCGTAGAAGTTCTCATCATCTCTGGCGCTCAGTTTAGAGGGGACAAGACGAGTAGTTCCTCTTCGCTGGGTTGGAATATGGACCGAACCAAACTTTTCACGGGTCCGCTCCAACAGGTTGTCGTGATTCTGCTGGTGAATCTCATCAAATCCTTCAGGAAGTTCTCCTCCCTGCTGTTTCAGTTGCTCACCAGCAACAACGCTCTTAGCCATCTTGATGATGCCCGTGTTGGACTCAATATCTGCCTCTGGTCCAACGACAACTAACGTATTGGGGAACTCACGGCCTTCAATGAGTTCATTGAACTCGTCGTCATAACTGCGCTGGTAATCGAGTCGAACCAGTATTCGGAGACCCTTGGTATCGTCAATCTCTTGTTCAGTATTGACCGGATTCCAGATGTGTACGCTATCCTTCTCGCCAAAGAGTTTCTCTAAGACAAGGTTCTCAATTCGGTGAACTGCATCGGTAGTGTGAACATCTTCGGCTTTCTTTTCGATACGCGCAGCTGGATTTTCATCTACGTCGAAGGAGTATTCACCATTAAGACGATGGATATGCCATGCGTAGCCCTCTATTTTCCCAGTGATTGTCTGGATAATTTCGTGAGAATTTATGCCAGGTCGAAGCGTTCCCATCAGCATCTCACGTCGATTGGCACCGACACGGCCACCTTCTGAGAGGCTATAGAGCAGTACGACGTTCAGAAGTTCCTCTACATGAGTATCAAATCCGCCATCCGACGAGAGTCGGTCGTGGTCAGCTTCGTACCGAGGAAGTAACTCTTGGTCGATAGCATAGAGTCTATCAAGAAGCTGGTCACGAGCTACATCCACATCACCAGTTAGAATGAGGTCATTTTCATGGTAGTTGTCTGCTAAGACTTCTGTGAGGAATGATAGAAGACCTCGTGCGTCATTTGACCCACTTCCACTGAATTTCTGCATCAGGAGCTTTAACGAATCTGGGTGGAAGGGGTAGTGTTGCTGAATATCCTCTTCCATCTTCTGGTAGTCTTCTAAATCAATAAGGTCGGATGATTCATACGCACTGATATAGTCTTCTGCGAGGTTTTCAATACCTTCTGGATTATCTCGCTTCCCGACTAGCCTGTGCGTGAGAAATTGGATTTTCTCGTCTTGCCGGGCAGTGAGGTTATGAATAAACGGGTTTGTACGGCCTGCAATATCATCAATTTCGAGGTTATCATACAGTATTGAAACGAAGGTAACGAGGTTCGTATCCTCCCGTTCGCTTGCTTCCATCAGATTTTGAAGGAATCCAAGGTTATCATCCCAGTATTCTCGACGGAAGCTCATCCCGAGCCATCGCTCAATTTCGTCTATAAATAAGACGGTTGGCTTGTCCCCAACCGCTTCACGAATATCTGCATAGGTTGGCACGCCGCCAATATCATCTAACATTTCCTCTGCACCAAGCTCTCGGAAGATTGGTTGCCAAAGATGAGTATAGGTCTCCCCTGAAGGGGTATCCAGATTGAGCATCTGAAGAGCAGACACTCGCGCTTCATCAGGGAGAGTTGCATCTATGTCATTTCTATCCAGCCATTTCTGCCCGAGGTCAGTCCGATTGAAGAGATGGTAGAGAACCAACCCGACGTGAGATTTTCCACTTCCGAAGTCACCACCAATGACGTGCGCTCCCTCGTGAAGGCTGTTGTTAGGGTCAAACCGCTCTGTACTTCGCTTAATTATATTTTGAAGAGTCCTGGTTGGGTACGTGATTCTGAGAATCGTCTCTGGGTCTTTTTCCGGCACATCTGATGCGTCATAGAGATTGTAAAGGTCAACCTCATCGAGCAAATTCCGTGTGGTAATTTGCCCATCTTCATTTAGAATCTCATCAGAAGGAGTGATTAAATCAGAGATAGTCCGTTCAGCTGTCGTTTGCATATCTTGGGCAAGTCACAGCATCAATATTACTCTTGCCCTACTCATATCAGTGAAGAAATTTCCAGATGCTCGTTCTTGAAGAGATATATCCCAGGAGGTTGCTTAACACAATAAATTGAATTTCTGTCAAATCGTTTCGTTTGGTCATATATCGGCATTTCTCGTAGTTTCCAAAACAAGACATAAAGGTTTGGCGCGGAGCATGACGCTCGAATCCCATCGTCTCCTTCGGAAAACTCAAGCACGTGACGAGCTCGGTGGGGGTATCTCGTCCACTCCATTCAGAGGAGTTACTTTTCATAGGTATCTCTGGGTGGAATAGTGGGCGAATAGATGCTTGTTTCTGGCTCAGAGCGCCACGGTCCAGGGTCTCTCCCTCCAATACCGTACCTTACCATAGGGCTCTGTTGAAATCCTCAAGGAGTTACAGGAACGTCCGGTAGATTGACCGAATGGAAGCCCTCCCGAAATCGCAATTGCTCCGGTTCGTTGAGCAAGCGATGCACTTGGCACGCCGAGCTGTCGCTCGCTACTCCTCGAAGTTCTCCAAACGCCGGTACACACTCCACCAGCACATCGTTCTCCTCTGTCTCAAAGTGCGGAAGAATACAACGTACCGGACGCTTCTCGACGAACTCATCGAGATGCCCCGCATTCGGAAAGCCATCGATCTTGAGGAACTCCCGTCTCCTTCGACATTGTGTAAGGCGTTTAACCGCCTTGGTATGGTTGTTTGGCGGGTTCTTCTCAATCTCTCAGTCACGCTTCTCCCGACCAACGGTGTCGTCGGGATTGACGCCTCTGGATTCGACCGCAGTCACGCCTCGAAACACTACACGAAACGAACGAAGCTGACGATTCAACAGTTGAAAGTTACACTTCTCGTGGACACGAGAGTGAACGCAATCATCGACTTACACGTGACTACGACCAGAAAGCACGACTCACAGATCGCGCCGTCGCTCATCCAGCGGAATACCGATGAAGTAGCGATTCTCCTCGGTGACAAGGGATACGACGACCAGAAGCTTCGCACGTTAGCTCGTGAAGATGGTATTCGTCCGGTCATCAAACATCGAGAATTTTCGCCGCTCCACAAGGCGTGGAACGTTCGGCTGGACGCCGACATCCACGGGCAACGGAGTCAGAACGAGACGGTGAACTTTCGTATTAAACGGAAATATGGCGAATTCGTCCGCTCACGACGTTGGTAGAAGCAGTTTCGTGAACTCGTTGTCGGCTGTCTCACTCACAACATCGACAAGGCACTCTGAACGTTCAATATAGGGGATTTACTCAATATATCCCAAATCCTGTAATCTCTTTTCTAGGTCATCATCCAAGTCGCTATTCTCAAGTGTCTCTGACAGGTCTTCGGTGTGTTCTTGGACT
>Ga0208283_10465_pt1 | contig 10484 bp, 16 predicted proteins | sample AntRauMetaRauer1_FD_184785 | JGI IMG/M metagenome (GOLD analysis project Ga0208283, IMG submission 184785) | Saline lake microbial communities from Rauer Lake, Antarctica, in enrichment culture - Antartic Rauer Lake 1 Metagenome Rauer1 (SPAdes)... ...
ATCGACAGAAAGACCGCTCGTCGCGATTTGCTGGCGTCAGCCATCAGTCCCACCCGTGGCCACTAGATACGGTTCTGAACAGCAACGATCCGGATCTTTTGAGCCCGCTCTGGGCTATACCCTCGAGTGTTTGGCCAATTGGCCCGAAGATCTGACTCCCAGTTGGTGCGGCTCCGTCGATTATTATCTGTGACTGCTGTCTCCCCTGGCTACTGATGTGATCTCCGTCGCGGCTCGTGAATTCCGAGATACCCTGTCCACGAACAGCCCACCACGAATTCCACATGGGTTGTGACAGGGAGCGTCCAATGAAGTCCGTCAAAGGATTAGATCGCATTGCTTGGCCATCAGTACTGATAGAACCGTTATAAACGAGATACCAGCGGATAGTGGTATGTCTGTGAACCGCTAACGCGGTGCGGACTGTCGGTGATCGATGATCTCGCCGATATCTCGCAGGTGGATATCCTGCGAGTCGATGAGTCGTTCTACTGGCGTGACCACTCACGATCGTCACGCGTCCGAACGTGCTCGGCCGATCGGGTGAAACGAGAAGTGCAGCAACAACGGTTGTCGATCGCCGGCACATCCTTACTCATCAAACGGTACTGCTCGAAATTCGGCTCGATGAAACCGCTTGAACCGGAGATGGATAACTAGTGCGCTACCAGTGTAAGAAATCCAAATAGACAATTCTAGATTAGCCTATTCTGAAATAGGCTATTTAGAACATTCATCAATTGTGGTGACAAAGGAAGCGTATAATCCGCTTCGTGAGAGGCGTTTCGCCCCACAAGAACAGGTCGTGAACCGCGAACGGCAATATCCCAACGCGGTCGGGAATCCACGCCCTTCAGTGCGGGGAGGATGTCAACGGTTGCTAGTATTTTGTGCAATATACCGTGCGAAACGACAATATACACAGACTTACTACCTAATAGTTCGAAAACACACTACTCATGGATATTCCAGACTCATTACATACTCTGTATACTGCAAATATCGAACAGGACGAAGAGAACTATCACATAACAATTCCAGAACGACAGATCGAAAAGGGAGAGCTTGCAGTCGGAGAAACATATCGCGTTGCGATCCTCACGCGCTCAGAGCAAACCAACAAATCGTCGACGACAACTGAGACTGCACATTCTAAAGACCGATCGACATCTGACTCAGAATCAGTGAGTCCCCCAGTCAAAGAAGGTGAGACTCGGGAAGTTGAGATCGAAAATCTCGGCGATCAAGGCGACGGGATTGCCAAAATCGATCGTGGCTATGTTCTCATCGTTCCAGACACGGATTTCGGAGATCGAGTCACTGTGGAGATCGAGACAGTCCGAGAAAATGTTGCGTTCGCCACCGTTGTCGACACCGCTCCTCGAGGATTCTGAATCCTTTTTGAGGAGGTTGCTCGTGCAACCGCAGACATAGTTTCAGTATCGAACTCACCGAACAGACATCGCTCTCACAGAACTCTGTTCAACGGATGAGTCTCAATTGTATTTCGATGCGATCGGACTGTTTTCGATGTTACGTTTGCAGCCTCAGCAACTTCCGACTGCTTGAGCTGCTGGTCACGCTCGGTCCCCGCTTTGTACAGACACGCCGCTGCGAATCCTACAGGATTGACGCCTGTCGTGATCTCGGCGATCTCTGCCTGTTCTGCCAACCGTTGGGCTCGATTCCGAACTTCATCCGAGACGTCGAGATTCGATGCAAGCCGTGGTACAAACCCAGTTGGCCGGATTGGTTGAGTGGGGAGTCTCAATTCTTTGTTCAGAGTTCTATACGCATTCATCACTCGCTGTTGGTCCACTCGAGCTACGTCCGCAATTTCGTCGACTGGTCGTCCAAGCCCGTTGCACCGACACGCACCGTACACACTCCCTGCGGCGATCGCTTCGATAGACCGGCCACGAAGTAGATCTTCGTTTTGGGCACTTCGGAAGAGCTGACACGCTTGGTCTCGGATCGACGCTGAAAGTTCGAGGGTACTCACAATTCGACGAACTTCACCAAGTCCGTGTGCAAGGTTCCGCTCTGCTTTGGTTTGGAACCGTCCACGGCTATGTTCGCGCCGCATTCTGTAAAGGCGAGATCGCTTCGATCCTGTGAGTTGATTCCCGTTTCCGTCGACCCAACGGCCAATGTTCGTCGACAACCCTTGGTCGTGACGAGTCACCGTCCGTGGGGGCCCCACGCGTTTTGTTGAGTCTGTTTCGTCGGTGGTGTTTCGCCAGTCCGGGCCATAGTCAATCTGCTGTTCATCAATGATGAGGCCACAGTCCTCACAGGTAGTTTCGATACTATTTGTACGTACTCGTCCACCACACTCAGCGCAAGCGGAAGTTCGGTTACTCGACACATCTTCGTCGAAGGTTTTGTCGTAGATCTCTCTCGTTGCCATCGTATGCACGCGACGTGCTCTCTGTGCACCCCGCACCCCTCAGGGGGTGAAAAAATCTGCGTGGCTGTCTATTCTGGAAGATCTCGTCGACCAGTCTTCACACATTCCCAGCACGGAAAGTCATCGTTGAGGTACTGACAGTCACACTCCTCGGCTTCTGTATTGTCTTCTAGATCGGTTGGTGTCTTCTCGGTGCTCAGTCCTCCGTCTGCGATCAACTGCATCTGGGTGGCTATATCCAGGATTGTGGGTCGAATTGCGACGGCCGTTCGGTGCTTACACGGGCCTTCGAATCGCTCGTCGGCAGGACACTCACAGCTTACGGGCACATCGTCGACGACGGCAACACGGTACTCGTGATCTGTTGGATGGAGGTGGCTCCCATTACGAATGAGGACATCCCCGTCGTACAGGGAGAATGCGAAGGCCTCGTACTGGGCTCGTTTTAGAACACGATCCGTCGGGTTGAGTTTCTCAAGTACTGTTTGAGTCATTACGAGATGGGACACTCATGATGAGTGCCGCACCCCTTGGGGCACGAAACACTTCTCTCGTGGTAGCGTTCTGGTTATGGAAATTTTGAGGCTAAAACCTCGCTCTTCAGATCGGGGAGGATGTCAACCGAAGCGTTACTCCCCGAGTGACCAAATGATCTCCTGAGCGGTAGAACTAATCCGACCGAGACGCTCTTGAATCGCCTCCGAGCCATCCCCCTGCCACGCAGCGAGATAGAACGCAGAACCACTCGTGTCGAGTCCGAAACATCGACCGACGATGGACGCGACGGCTTCTGCTTCGACCTCTCGTTTTGCCCGTTCGGGTTTATCGTCGATATCGAAATGGAGTAGCGCGTGGGCGTACTCGTGAATCAGCGTGACCGCGAGATCCGCTTGGTTCGATCGGGCTATCGCTTCGACGACTGGCTGGAGGTCGTGTAGGCTCTGGTACTTACAGACTCCCTTCGCGTCGCCATGGTCCCAATCGTCAGCATCGACCATGCGTACCGTCACACCGAGTTCATCAGCTGCTCCTTTGAGCGCTGGCACCAGGTCGTCGGCGTCGCCCATCGCTGCCGTCTCCAGTTCGGGAAGTGGTTCACCTTCCGTCTGGGAGACGTCGAAGACTGGTGTCGGTTTGAACCCGACGAGGCCTTTCGACCATTCATCCGGCGGCGTCTCGTCATACTCACAACCGATGTTCTCGTGATAGCTCGGCGAATTTTCACACTCGGGACATCGTTTGGTGATGATCGGTGCCCAGATCCAGATGGCCTGTTCGCCTTCTTGGACGTGCCGATCAAAGTCTTCTTGCCATGTCCGATAGCCCGCCACGCGGGTCGCCTCGGGACACTGGCGCTTGATTAGGAGCGTATTTCGGTAGGAATAGTCGTGGAAACGGCTCTGGACATCGAGCCACTCCTGAAACTCCGCGCTGGATTGCGCCTCGTCGACGCCGGCGACGAGGTCGTTGATCCACTGTTCGATGGTGCTGTTCATCTCGTCCGATCGCGTGTCGGTCTTGTCGAAGGAGACCGACGAGTTGCTGGTCGTAGCCATAATTTCACTGAATCGAGTTCACCGGCGACCGCGTCAGTTGAGAACGCGCCGCACCCCTCTGGGGCGCACAAACAACCTCCCCTGAGTGTCACCGGAGTTCGTGTGGTTCGTCCGCGAACCCGACTGTAACAAGGTACTCGAGATACTCGTCGAACTGCTCTACGTCGCTGGGCGTGTCTGTCGCGAGGTGCCGTGTTCACTCCATGGCCCACTGGAATGCGGGGTCGGTGCCACCCTTTCCGTAGATATACCACCAGCGGGCCGCTTTCAGCACGACGAGCGGATTTGTCGGTGGGTGCTCGCTTGCTAGTCCACAGGTGATCGATAGGATCTCCTCGGGAACGTCTGCTGGATCTACCTCGGACGTCTTCTGCAATCTCGGCTACGAGAACGTCCGTCAGGCTGACCGAACCGCCGACGAGGGTCGCGGCGTCATCATGAAGGAGGTCGTCGACGGCACGCGGCGCGCGATCACCGCGGAGTGCAAGCACACGGGGCCGGTCGGGCGACCGGTCGTCTAGAAGCACAACCCGGCGATCGCGACGTTCGACTTTGACGGCCCGAAACGCGGGATGGTTGTCACGACCGGCCGGTTCACGAACCCTGCTCAAGAGTACGCCCAGCGACTCCAGCAGAACGACGATCCGCATCCCATCGAGTTACTGGACGGTGAGGACCTCCGGGAGATCGCCGACGAGATCGGCCTCGACCTCTACAACGGTCGCATCGAGATTCTCTGCGACGAGACGCTACGCCCGTACGACCCAGCGGTCGACGTCGACGCGCCCATGGAGGAGGTGTTCCGCGACATCGAGAACATCGAGGCCGCCGACCTCCCAGAACCACATTCGGCGATGACGTTCGGCCCGGTGGTCGCGGTCACCGCGGACACAAACGCCGTCTTCGAGACATCGGTGGGCGTCATCCACCGCATCAACGACCTGACCCGATTCGTTGCCCACACCGAACGCGTGGAGCCGCAGGTCGTCGACGAGTAGGAGCTTCAAGCGTCTAAGTACAATCTCGAAGATGAAATCGACGCCTTGCTCCGTTACCTCGAGATGGAGGGGGAAGGTCAACGACAAGCGTCTGCCAGAGCGGGACGAGTTCTAGGAGCTGGCGGCTGACTACAAAATCGAATCCTGATCGAGTGCTAATTTGGGCCGATATTCCGGGAGTTACGCTTCTTCCGGACGGGGAGCGTTCTCGTACTTGACCATCTTTTTGGGCTTGTCTGAGATGGTGTCGTAGATCTGCTGGAGCGTCTCCTCTGCTGCGAGGAGGTTGTGGTCGTCAAGGAATTTCCGGCCCTCCTCTGTGAGCCCATAGAACTTCCACGGGTAGCCCTGTCGGCGCTGGTCGTCGTCTAGGGCGACCTCCTTGACGATACCGGCGTCGATGAGCTTCTGGATGTGTTTGTAGACGGTGGCGTCGCTCACGCTGGGGTTGAGCTCCTCGAGTTCGTACATCGAGGGGAGCTGGTCAGGATGCTGGAGGATGTTGTTGACGAGGGCGAACCGCGTCTGTTGGGTGACGAAGTGGACGAGTTCGCGGGATTCCATCCCTTCAGTAGTCCCCAATTCAGTGCTCATACGACACGATACACGTCCTGGCGGCAAGTAGTTTACCCTTGAGTAAATCTCTGCAGAGTAAAACACTGCGGTTAAATTAGTAATTTACTTCATAAACTATATCCTCCGACGCAGAGCGCGTTCATATATGTCCGACGAAGAGCCGCCCGTCCCCGAAGAGGTCCTCACGAGTGCGAAGGACCAACTCGACGACGAAGAGATCTCGTTGGCGGACAACGAGGAGATCCTCCACGCCCTGAGCGAACTGACTCCCGTCTACGAAAACGAGCGCTCGTACTTCGTGCTGGGCAACTACGACCGGGAACCGATCCGGCGGCTGAACCTCGTGGTCGACCGGCTCAACCGTCGACAGGAGGCCTACGCCTTCCGGATGGTCGACATCCGTGGCGAGTGGGACAACAGCATCCAGAAGTTCTGCCTGATTGCCGACATCGTGACCTACCTCGTTGGCATCGCCGAGAAGGAACCGAGTGACTTCCTCGTCGAACAGGGGCTCCTCGTCGGCACGACGGAGTTCTTCGCGAAAAGCCACGTCCTCAAACGGGTGTACGAGGATGAAGAACACCCCTTCGGCTGGATGCAGGACGGCGTCTTCGAGCTGTTCGACCAGGAGGGACGGCTGTATCGCTGGAAGACCGAAGAGGAGCTCGTCGATGTCACAGAAGAGCTTCCGTGACGGCAGTAGACCGAGATTGTCTGCGTTAACCAACGTGGAGAATGAACCGGATAGTCTGTTGGTTAATCAGGATCAGTCGCATCAGCCGGGAGTCGGCCATCCGGTCGCGGGACTCGGTCGTGCTTGATCTCGTGATCGACGCGACGCAGATGCTTACATCCGCCGGCAGGAGAGCGCTGCTGCCAGTCTGGACAAGTACAGGATTTGTCGACGACGTCGATGTGCCAGCTCTCGAACACCGCCGTATCCTGCCCGTATCCGACGGTTACATCATCGATTCGCGGGAGTGTACTATCCGGATCTAACGGGCCCTCTTCGAGCAATTTCAGCGCCGCGTACCGCAGATACTCGTGGGCTGCGTTCTCAGTCAAGTGGGCGGCCTGTTCGTGGTGGGTTGAGATCTGTTCTGCTTCCTCAAGAATGGCGGAGAGGTATCTATCGGTCATCGGTCGTGGTCTCCGGTGGGTGTCTCCGCCCCTCTGCGGGCACTGAAAGGCTTAACCAACAGAGTAGGCGGAAGGCCTCTCTTTGTTGGTTAAGCTGAGCTGTCGAGGACGTCGATGAGTTCTTCTGCCATCCGACTGATCCGCCCGAGTCGCTCGCGAACGATCTCTGGATCGTCCGATTCCCACGCGGTCAGGTAAAAGCCGACCTACTGGTATCCAGCCCGCAGTAGCTCCCGACGACGTACGCGACGGCTTCGGCCTCAAATTCGTGTTTCGACCGCTCGGTGTCGTCGTCGACGTCGAGTCGGTTGAAATTGCTGAGTATACGATGCATCCGGTAGCCCTGTTTGAACTCTTGCTCCATCGGAAGCGCCTCACCGCTTGCCGGCGCAGAAAGACGCCCCATCGAGACTCGCGTCGGGCTTGCAGAAGCTCGCGGCCTTAACCAACGTACCTCGACGGTACTCCCAGACTGTTGGTTAATCGACGCCCAGCACTGGTGCTACTCGAGACTGGATCCGTAGCGAGCCGAGCTACACACCCGGCACTCCCAGATCGGTTGTCCCATCCAGGCCTCATCCGGGACCGACTCGTGGGTCTTGAACCGATGGTCAGTCGCCCGTCCACAGTTTTGACAGTCGAGTTCCTGAGTCGTCGGTAGCGACGACACCTGGCGATCAGCCCCAGGCTCGCCAGCGAATTCGGTCAGCGCCATCGCTGGAACCAGCCACACCGCGTCGTCGGCGTCGTCGAGGGCCGCGTCGAGACGCGATGCGTCGTGGATGCCGTCCCCACACTGGTCGTAGAGGCACGTCGGGGCCTGCTCCTGACGCGCTGACGCTCCCTGCCCGTGCCACCCACTCCGGTCACGGGCAGCACTGAGAAGTCGCTCACCCTCTCCTGACGACACCTGTACCGCGTCGGGGAGTGAGGGCCATTGCTCGGCCAGCTGGCGCGCCGGCACCTCGTCGAAATCGTAGATGAGCGTGTAGTCGTCGACGGCCGGCTCCGCTTCGTTGGCGGAGAGGAGGTTCGCCGCGGCGCCGCCCTTCGCCACGGCACCGTAGAACGTCGTCGACTCGACGACCAGGTGAACGATGCCGAGGAGCGTCGTCGACGCTGTCTCGTCCGTGCTAGTGGCGTCACTTCCGAGATGGTTGGTGAGACAGAACCGACATTTCGTCTGGCCGTCTGGGACTGACGCCCCACAGGACCGGCACTCGCCGTCGGTTACCGTCGGCGCATCAGGGTAGCCACCAGCGCTCGTCGCGACGCGTTGCCGTCGGGGGGCACCTTCACACCCGTCGTCCAGCCTCGTGTCCGGAATGTGGGACGCTTCGCCGGTCGGCCGCAGTTCCTCAAAGTCGGAGTAGTGATTGCTCATCGATTGGCTCAGGATTTCCACCGGGATGGTATTTGAACCTCGGGGCTGTGCTCATACTTCTGTGAGATGTTCTCTGTAAAGATGTGTCTCGGGAAGACAAGCGTTGTATTGAAGAACAGGCGGACGTCCCGAGACTACTACCCTGCGCCCTATTCTGTCGCGAGCTCGTCGTAGATTTCCTCGTGTTCGTCGAGGTCTTGTTGTCCCAGGAACCGAATGAGAGACTGCCGCGCTTCTTCAGGGGACATCTCGTCCATGCTCTCGGGAGGGTCACTTCCTATGGTCATCTTCACGGCGGGTTTGATGCGCTATTTAGGTGGTCGACATCATTGTCCTCGTACGCTGCTCGCCACATCGCATGGACTGCACGAGTAACGAGTGACACCTGGGTCACGTAGATGCAGGACGGTTCGGCGTCCGTCGTTGCGGCCTCGGGCGGGGGATGGAAATGAATCTCGGGAGAGTGTGTATTCGGGTGTCGATCGAAGCGCCAATTGACGTCGTCGCTATCGACGTAATGGAACGAGTACATCCCCAATTCGCTCCATTGGATATCGAGTCGAGCGCTCTCGGCGTTGCCAAGCCCGTCGCTGAGACTGATCTGCAGTTCCGTGGGGGCGACGACGTCGTCGTACGCTGTTTCGTCTACAAGCGGTTCGAGTTCGAGCCAGAGGTCACGAATCCGCTGGAGCGCCGGGAGATAGATCGGCCCGAACTCGCCGACGCGGTCGTCATCGCTCATACAGCGAGCTGGTGGCTGGCCTCGTCGTAGGCGAGTGCTGCTTGGGCAACGGCGAGATTCTGCCGCGTCGTTCGCCACGCGGTGAGATCGTCCCAGCCCGCTGTCTCGTCGGCGTCGAGTTGCTGGGCGAGTTCCTCGGGTGAGACCACATCGTAGCGATCCTCGTAGCGCCGGATATCAGCCTTCATCTCCTGGATGCTGTCGAGCAACTCTGGCCGAGTGACTTCCTCACGCAGCTCACGGATCCGGGACATCAAAACCCGGTCGCTATTGCGCTTATACAGCGTTGTTTGGCCGTCCTGTTCCGTCTCGGCGAACCCGGTGTTCACGAGCGTCTTGCAGTGGCGACGCGCCGTCGGCTCGCTCACGAGCGCTCGATCGGCGATCTCGGCGGCCGATTGCCCATCGTGGGTCTGTTCGACGATTTCGTACACCCGCTCGAACGGCGTGGTCTCCGCTTTCCAGTCCGCTTTGACTTGCTCGTTGACGTCGTCCCACGTCTCGGTCATACTGGGTGCTACACGGTCGAGAAACAAATAGTTTCCTGAGAAAATTATCTAACGGCCGTATTTGTACAGGGGCGTTGTCGGGCTACTTGTTCCTCTAGTGTCTGGTGATGCGTCCGGACAGTTGTTGGCGTGACGTTCCCGGACTCGGCGACGTCACTTTGCGTCAGCCATCGGCCTTCTTCGCGACCGGCCTTGTAGAGACAAGCCGCTGCGAACCCGGCCGGAGGGACACCCGTCGTGACGCCGCGCTCCTCGGCCTGCTCCGCGAGCGTTCGGGCCCTCTGTCGGATCTCGTCCGGACACTTGAGGTCGGAGGCGAGCCGTGGCACGAACATACTGGGGGAGACGGGCTCAGCGGAAAGGCTCAACTCTTCATTCAGCGTTTTGTACGCGTTCGTGACCCGTGACTCCGCCACGCGGGCCATCTCGCTGACGTCGTCCACTAACCGCGAGAGGCCGTTGCACCGGCAGGCCCCGTAGACGCTGGCCGCGGCGATCGCCTCGATGGATCTGCCACGAAGTCGATCCTCGTTCTGGGCGCTCCGGAAGAGCTGACACGCCTGGTCGCGGACCGAATTGGAGAGTTCGAGGGCACTCGCCAGCCTGCGCACTTCGCCCAGTCCGTGGGCGAGATTCCGTTCCGCTTTAGACCGCCAGCGACTCCGGGTCTGCTCACGGCGCATCCGCACGAGTCGCCGCCGCTTTTGCCCAGAGATCTCGTTCCCCTTCGCGTCGGTGCCGCGACCGATTTCCGTCGACAGGCCGCGATCGTGGCGGGCCGCACCGAGTGGGGTGCCCGTTCGTTCGCACTCCTCGTCGTCGTACGCCCGCCACTCCGGCCGTGATCGATACGCTGCTCGTCGATGACCCAGCCACAGTCTTCGCAGACCGTTTCGACCGCATTCGTGGTGACCCGGCCGTTGCATTCGGGACACTGGTTCGCACTCGATTCCGTTTGGACGTTTTCGTCGAATCCGCTCTCGTAGATGTCTCTGGTTGCCATCGTTCTCACCGTGTTCAGGGAACTCGCCAGTACAGCGAGCCCCCTCACCCATTGAGGGGACAATAAACTCAACGCAGGGTTGAGGTGCTGACACCGGCAGTAAGAGAGATCCTCAAATCAGATCGCTGTCTACAGTAAGAATTTGCTACTCAGGACATATGCCACT
>Ga0208283_10473_pt1 | contig 10345 bp, 10 predicted proteins | sample AntRauMetaRauer1_FD_184785 | JGI IMG/M metagenome (GOLD analysis project Ga0208283, IMG submission 184785) | Saline lake microbial communities from Rauer Lake, Antarctica, in enrichment culture - Antartic Rauer Lake 1 Metagenome Rauer1 (SPAdes)... ...
TGTGAGGATAGCGGTTTGTTCTTCGAGTTTCTCTAGCTTTTCCCGGCAGTTGTCCCATTCATTCCGGCACTTTTCGAGGTACTCCTCGTCGATCCCCTCGTAAACGATGCAGGTCTCGATCTGATCTCAGTACTTAGAAAATGGATACCCGGACAAGGAGATACGGCGGAGAACAGACACCATGCCAGTAGATGAGATTAAGGATTACCTCACCATCGGTCGCGGAGGGTGGCGACTTGATCAGTACGACGAACTAGTTGAGCTGGCAGAACAGATCTCAACTGTCGCTAGTTGTCCACTCTATTAGTCACAGCACGAATTAGTGCATGGAAATACGCCAGACTTGGAACGAAGTTGAGGTATAGCCTGAGTGGAAGATAATGCAACGGAAAAATATGTCGAGCAACGAACCTCTCGACGGTAGTACCAGTGATGACTACGACCGCAAAAGATAGCTATCGCTCTTGGCCAGCCTCGCTTCGGCCGAAGCGAGGCGGCTCAGCCGAACCCGTGGTCGCACCCTGCCGGCAATCCAACTCCGTTCGTTCGGTGCTTGTTCTTCCACCCGAGTTCGTCGTCTAACTCACGTTCGATCCCGTGGAGAAACGAGTCACCGAACGTGAACTCGACTGGGAGTGCTCGCCCGCCACGCTGTGGCTGGGCGAGCACTGCCCACTGAACCACGAGCCACAACTGCTCCAACAGGAAGCCGACACCCACGTAGAACAGCCGAAGCACCGGAGACTGAGCCGAAGTCATCGCACGCGCTTCACGGAACTTCTCGTAGCTCTTCTCGATCTGTGACCGCTTGGCGTACACCGACGCCACTTGCGCCGGCGTGCGGTCTTCCAGACCGTACGCCGCGTACCCGGTCGTCTTCACGCCGGACTTCCCTCGATCACCATTCTGGTAGGTGACGTCCACCGCAAGCGGGAACGTCTGCTCGTGCTCTTTGTCTTCACAAATCGTCTCCTCAGTCATGTACGACGCTGTTACCGACAGTTTCTCCCGCAGCGACTCTTTCCCTGTCTTGACCGGGAACACAGGCGGAGCAGTCTCCCGCAGCACGCCGATCAGCTCCCCGACGTAGGCTGCGCGGTCGATAAGGATGTGTTCGACCTCGAAGGGATATGATTCGACGCGGGCGAGCACTCGCTCGACCGCGTCTGCCTTGCTGTCATCACCGTCGACCGGTTCGATCGCCAGCGTGAGCGGCTTGCCTCGGGCGATGACGAACGCTGTGCAGTAGCAGTGGCACTTCGTGGTTCCATCTCGGGCAGCCATCCGTCTGAGTTCGTCTTCTTCTTGCTCTGGATACCCGTGGTAAGGGTTGTTCATGAAGTCGACGCAGATGGTTCTCGACCCGCCACGGTCGAGAACCGACATTGCGAGCGTGGCGAGAATGTCGTTTACAGCCTCCAACATCGACTCTTTGTCCAGCGTATGGAGCCAATCCATCACAGGCTCTCTGTTTGGTGTGTCGTCCGTATGAGTCGTGACACCGTTGACTGACGTCGTCCCGACAGCTGCTCGCAGCACGACTTCCATGATGTCGCCAGAATCGAGGGGCGAGCCCTCGATTCCTGGCATCGGTATCAACGCAAGCAACCCCAGAGAAAGCGTCTTGAGTTGGCTGTCCGTAATGAACTCGTCCGGATCTGTGAGTACCTGTTTGAGCTTTGGGAGGTTCATCAGGGACATATCCGGACAGCGGATGAATCAGTGACCTGATTCACCCGCTTTATTCATTACTACGTGTCAGCTGTTGGGCTGCTGAGCCAGAGTGGACAACTAGCGACTATCGGAAGTATCGGAAGCCCCCGGGCGCCATTTATACCCATGCGAATAGAACGTCAGAGTCGATGAGGAGAACCGTACTCTGTTCAGATCGGGTACCCTGTTCAGAACGGATTGTCCAAGTACTCCCGGGAGATGGCGTTTCGGACGGTGACAAGAGGGTCGACGACCTGACTGATCTCGAGCCCTCCAGAGAGACTCGAGAACGTGTAGGACTCGGTCAACGAAAGGTCGTGGTCATCAGCCAGAAGCTGGATTAGATCACGATTGGCGAGTTCGACGGCGTCCTCCATCGACTCCGCACTGGCGATCGTCTTCCATGAATCCTCGGTTTGAACTAACGGGCGTTCGAGGGTGTGATCCGGGTTCTCGATGACCGACACCGTAACGTCGATGTCGGTCCCGATTTCGGCACCGGTGCCGCACATCTCACCATCGGCCATTGCCGCCTTCGAATCACCCATAGCGAGCATGCCGCCCTCCTGGAAGACGGGGAAGTACGCGCTCGTACCGCTGGTCATGTCCGTCGTGTCAAGGTTTCCACCGTGATTGTGCGGCGTCAGCGTGGAGATCGTGTCCTCCGCCGTGGCGACGCCGATGGTCCCGATGACGGGGTCGATCGGGACATCGATGCCCTCAAACTCGATGGTATCAGTGTCCTCGTCGACCTCGGTAATCCGCGTGAACGGGTGCTCGATGTCGTCGTGATCCTGCAGGAGGCCGAATCCGGGTGCGGTGACGACACGTCCTTGCGATTCATTGACGCGTACGTCTTCTATCTCGACTTCGAGGACATCGCCCGGTTTCGCACCCTCGACGGCGACCGGGCCCGTGGCTGCGTTGACTTCCTCGGGGATGGACGCTAGGAGGTCGTCGTCGGACTCTATCGTCTTGTTCAGACTGTCGATCGTCTCGAACGTCAGCGACTCGCCGTTCTCCGCGGTGTAAACCGGTTCCAGATCAGGGCTGAATTCGTAGATGTGTCCGTCTTTGTACGACACAGTAGTTCGTGACATTCCGTCTTCTACGTCGAATCCGTGATTAAAAAATCATATGTGTTGATGACAATCACCGAGGCGAATCGGATTGGCAATACTACACCACTTATGCAGATACCCCTTCATTTACATCCTTGCAATTATATGTGTGAGCTGATGCCAAACAAACGCAAACGTGTTGGTCGCCGGGACGTTCTCAAAGCGGCGACAGCTGCTGGAACGGTCGCTCTCGCGGGATGTAGTGGAGATGGGGGGGACGGATCAGATGGAGACGGCTCTAGTGGCGGCCGCACCATCAAGCAGGGCTACCTCCTTCCACTGACGGGGGACCTCGGCTCGCTTGGAACGCCGATGAAAAACGCGGGGGTCATGGCCGCCGAACAGGTCAACAACGCCGACGTCAGTATATCCGTGGACCGGCAGGTCGAGGACACGCAGACGAAGGTACCCGCAGCAATCAACGGGGCGAACGCCCTCGTGAACTCCGGATACCCGATGATGGTCGGGTCCGCGACCTCGAACATCGAGATCGGTAACCGCGTGTTCGTCCCGAAGGGTATGTTGGCGTGTTCCCCGTCGAACACGCTCCCAACCCTGAGTACGTTCGACGACAAGGATCTCTTCTTCAGGACCACGCCGGGCGACCAGTACCAGGGGTTCGCCATGGCGCAGGCGGCCGCCGAACGGCTGGACGATGTCGAAACCGTCGCGACGACGTATATCAACGACGACTACGGGCAGTTGCTCTCCCAGTGGTTCACGGACCACTTCGAGCAGACCTTCGGTGGAACCGTACAGAATCAGGTGGTCCACGACCCGGTTCAATCGTCGTACAGCTCGAAGCTCCAGACAGCACTGTCGGACGATCCAGACCTGCTCGTCGTCATCACGTACCCACAGAGCGGAGTCCAACTCTTCCGGGACTACTACGCCGATTACGACACCGGACGCCCCATCATGCTGACGGACGGGGCCAAGGACCCGACGCTCCCGAAGAAGGTAGGTAACGCGATGAAGACAGCAATCGGGACGATGCCGGCAGCCGCCGGTCCGAACTACGACGCGTTCACCTCGGCGTTCCAAGAGAAGTACGGGAACGCGGCGATCGCGTTCACCGCACAGACGTACGATGCGTCCGCCATCACGCTGCTCGCCAACGCGGCAGCTGGCGAGAACAACGGCGCTGCAGTCTCGGAAGAGATGCGAAACGTCGCGAATCCCGGCGGGGCGACGGTAAGTATCGACAATCTCGCCGAGGGCGTTCAGATGGCCGCAGACGGCAAGGAGGTCCAGTATGAGGGGGCAGCCAGCGCGGTCGACTTCGACGAGAACGGCGATCTGAAGTCCGGATCCTACGAGATATGGGAGTTCACGGACGACAGCAAGACCGGTATCAACCGGTTGGACGTCGTCGACGTGTCCAAAGACCAGGCACTGAATCCAGGGAACTAACCCGACAACTCCTTCTTCTGGCTATTTCGAGATAGCGGACGTTCCTGTCGAACTTCGTTTCGGGAGATTACCCACCGAGGAAGTCCTTCCGAACCTGTTCGTCGTTGAGCAGCGCCTCTCCAGAGTCCATATATCGGTTCTGACCGTTTACCAGTACGTATCCGCGGTCACACCGACGGAGCGCTTCCTTTGCGTTCTGTTCGACCATGAGGACGGCCGTTCCGGATTCCGTGATACTGTCGATTCGATCGAACATCTCATCGACGAGATCAGGTGCGAGTCCTGCCGACGGTTCGTCGAGGAGAAGTAAATCGGGATCAAGCATCAGTGCCCGGCCCATCGCGAGCATCTGTTGTTGCCCACCTGAGAGTGTTCCAGCCTGCTGATCAGAGCGCTCACGGAGGATCGGGAATCGATCGTACACGCTCTCTATCGTCTTCTCCGGAACCGAATCCAGGATGTACGCACCCATCTCGAGGTTTTCACGCACCGAAAGCGGGGGGAACACGTTGTCGTTCTGTGGGACGTAGCTGATGCCCTCTCCGATGATTTCTTCAGGTTCGTACCTCGAGATATCCGTTCCATCGTACTCGACGGTTCCGCCCATGTAGGTCGTCAGCCCGAAGATCGACTTCATCACCGTCGATTTTCCGGCCCCGTTCGGACCGACTATGGAGACGTACTCGGCCTCATCAAGGGTTATGTCGATATCCTCGAGTATCTGGAGTTCCCCGTAGCCCGCATCGAGCGAGTCGACGGTGAGCAGACTCATGCGACGTTCCCCCCGAGGTAGGCCTCGATGACTTGTTCTTCAGACCGCACTTCTTCGGGCGTCCCAGTGAGGAGAGTCTCGCCCTGATGCATGACGATGATCCGTTCGCAGTGCTCCATAATCAGATCCATATCGTGTTCGACGAGCAGGAACGTCTGGCCCTGTGAACGGAGCGTCTCGATTCGGGAGAGGAGTTTCTCTTCGAGCGACGGGTTGACGCCAGCGAACGGCTCGTCGAGAAGGAGCATATCCGGCTCGAGCATGAGCGCCCGGGCAAACTCGAGGAGTTTTCGCTGGCCCCCAGAGAGGTTCCCGGCGTTCTCGAGCGCGAGGTGGTCGATGTCGAAGAACTCGAGCATCTCCCACGCCTCTTCGAACACCTCTTCCTCTTGGCTCCGCACCGCACCGCGGGTTCCGGGGAACACGGATCGCCAGGAGGACTCACCGATCTGTCCTTCCGGCGCGATCATGAGGTTCTCGAGGACGGTCATGTTCTGGAACTCTCGGGCCAACTGGAACGTACGGACGAGCCCTCGCTTGGCCGTGCGGTCGGGGGACAGGTCAGTGATGTCCTCACCAGCGAACCGGACACTGCCGGCATCCGGATTGAACATTCCACTGATGACGTTGAACGTCGTCGACTTCCCGGCCCCATTCGGACCGATAAGACCGGTCAGGGTCCCGGTCGCCACCTCGAACGAGGCTCCGTTAAGTGCCTTGATTCCGCCGAAGGATTTCGTGATCCCCTCGACCTCGAGTAAAGTCTCTGCCGATAGTTGGTCGTCGCTCGATGCTCTCTCGTCAGATGCCGTTGACATCGGTGTCATTCAGAATCACCATCAGCGCCTGCCGAGTTGCGACGGTCGCGGACCCGTGACTCCAGATCTATACTCGCAGCGATTTCACGCCGGGATCCAAATAGCCCTTCCGGTCGCCTCCTGAGCAGCAGAATCAGGAAGACGCCAGTCAGAACGACTCGGAGCGCACTCGTCTGGTCGAGGTTGTACAGCAGGAACGGGTCGACGTTACCGCCGAGCAACGCGCCCACGGCGTTGGGGAATGTCGAGACCGACCCCTGCAGCCCGACGTACTCCTCGACGAGTCGGCGAAGGTAGCCCGGCCCGAGATAGATGATTCCCACGAACAGTATCGAGCCGATTATGGAACCGGTGTTCGAGCCTGCACCGCCGATAATGACCGCGATCCAGATGAAGAACGTTAGTTGTGGCACAAACAAGCCTGGAGCGATGTACCCCTGACTGCCCTGCCAGACGATCCCGAGCAATCCGAGGATTGCACAGCCGATGATAAATACACGAATCTTGAATGAATTCGTGTCTTTGGCAAGCGCAGTCGTCGCCTGTTCATCGTCTCGGATTCCTTTCAGAACGCGCCCGAATGGGGATTCGGCAAGCCGAACGATCAGCCAGTACACCAGACCCAGCAAAAGCGTCAGGACCAGGACGAACGCCCACCCGGTCACGAGCGAGCCATCTATACCGAAGCTGCTGGCCGCGGCCACGATGGGCTTTCCAGCGCCGTTGAAGAACTGATCGATCGGATTGGGGTATGTTCGGATACCGCGACCGCCACCCGTTCCGAGCGTGGTACCGAAGATTGTGAACTCCTGCAGCTCGGACGCTTTCGCAGTGATTCTGATTATTTCGGCGAACGCCAAGGTCACGATCGCGAAGTAATCTTCACGGAGCCGTAGCGATGGCAGCACGGCGACGTATCCCATGGCTGCCGCCGCGAGGACGCCCCCGATAATCGCAATCGGGAGTGGTAACCCGAGCCCAGGGAGCGTGCCGGTCGGGTTCTGTCCCGCCACTGGCCGTGTGAGTATCGTCGTCGTGTACACACCGACCGCCATGAACCCAACAATACCGATGTTGAACAGTCCGCTATACCCCCAATGGAGGTTCACTACGAGTGCCCCAACACCATAGAGAACGATGAGGAAGGTCAAGCGCCGTAGCGAGTTGAGTTGGCCGGAGAGGTCATAGCCCAGCGCCGCCCCCGCTAGCAGATAGAGTGCGTAGACGGCGCCGAGCGTGACGCCGATTTTGACCAAGTCGTTCTCCCAGAGGGTGGAGAGACTGTTCAACATTTCCTCGCGCACGTCACCTGTACCAGATTGCTCGCTCACGAAATCTCACCCCCAAACAGGCCCTGTGGGCGAGTCAACAGGATGAGGACCATGATGCCAAAGCCCATCGCCTCAGTGAAACTCGCCGGAATCCACACGAGCGAGACGCGAGTTATGAGCCCGATGAGTACACCGCCGAGAATAGCGCCGTACACCGAGCCGATACCGCCCATAATCACGCCGGCGAACACGAGAAGAAGCAGCGTCCAGCCGATCTGGTAGGTGATCGTCCCTTGGAGGAGAGCGATCATGAACCCTGCCAGACCAGCCAGCGCACCGCCGATGAGCCACGTCGTCGTGATAACGCGTTCGGAGGGAATGCCGCTAATCCGGGCGAGATCGCGATTTGCGCCCATAGCCCGCATTGCTTTCCCGAGTTTCGTCCGCGTCAACATGAGATGGACTCCGAGCATCGTCAAGAGCGAGACGCTGACAAGCAATAACGAGGGGGCGCTGATGTTCAGCTTCCCACCCGGGAGCGGAATACGGTACACCCACGCGCTGACTGTCAATCCGAACGATTGCTGGGTGAATACGTAGACGGTGAGATACCGCAGCGTGAACGCAACTCCAATCGAAGCGATGAGGAGGGATATCGTGCCCGCCTGCCGTATCGAACTGTAGACCAGTCGGTCGAGAAGTACCGCTAGTACCGCACCGGCGACGGCAGCTACGATCAGTCCGGCGACGATTGCGGCGGGGGCACTTGCGACACTGATCCCCACGTCACCGGGATACAGCGTCCCCCCCACGCCAAGGAAGAACAGAGAGCCGGGATCGAATTCGCCAGCACCAGCGAAGAGATAGGCAGTCCCCCATCCGAAGAATGCCGAGGCGGTAATGTAATCACCGTGGGCGAAATTCGCGAACTCGAGCAGGTCGTACGTTAGCGAAAGCCCAACACCTGCTAGACCGACAATCAATCCGAACGTGAGCCCGTTCCAGATGTATCCGGCGAGAAGAGCGGCAGTCAGGTCCCCGCTCGTCAGTCGCCTCGCGAGATCTATGAACAGTAATAATCCGATGACTGCTCCACCAATTAGCCGGGTGTTTCCCCCAAGAAGATCCCGTTGTTTAATGGTGTCAACTATTGACATCAGCATGAGAGGCGTGTTTCGCAACGAGGGACATATAAGTACCTATTTTCGGATTTGGGATGCTTTACGGCTGTGACGTAGGGGATGTTCCGCGATCGACTACAAGAAGTTGGCATTAACGCGTTTTTGCCAGAATATGTGCCACCTCAGTCTGATTCGTCAAATGAATTCATCCCAGAATGCGCTCCTGGATTAGATGAAGAATCTCAGTACTTCACGAAGCCGGTTAGTTGAGACGTCTGCTTGCTGATGGTGTGACAACGAAACAGCAAGCAGACGATGAAATCCACGAAGACCAACTCCTTAACTTTCTCGTCAACACCCTCACCGGGACGTTCAGCCTGAGCCTCGGCGAGAACGCTGAAATCAGCCCAGAGGACATCTTCGAGGTCCTCGTCGGCGCGTGCGCCGACGGGACCTCCGTCTCCACGCTCTGTGAGAACAGCGAAGATGCTCCCTCCGGCAACGATGTACTCTACCACCTCCGCACAAAGTTCGACTTCGACACCGTCGCTTCCGTCGGCAATATCCTGCTTCAACAAGATGTGCTCGAACTCCTGCCCGAGCAGGTGGAGGTCGTCGCGGACCTCCACCTGCGGCCCTATTACGGTGATGAAGACGATACGGACGGCCTCTACCACTCCGAAGCCAAAGCCGGGACCACCGCCTTCCACGCCTACGCTACCCTCTACGCACGCGTGCGCAACAAACGCTACACCTTGGCGGTGCGCCGTCTCGAAGACGGCGACACCCCCAGCAGCGTCCTCGCCGAGTTCCTCGGCGTCTTCGAAGGCCTTGACCCCGAGGTCAAGGCCGTCTACCTCGACCGCGAGTTCTACGACGGCAAGTGTCTCACTCTCCTCCAAGCGCACAACTACGCCTACGTCACGCCGGTCGTAAAGTGGGGCAAGGCGATCCAAGAAGAACTCAACCAGGGCTGGAGCCGAACCATCGAACACGACCTCACGACGGAATTCGACGGTCACACCTGGACCGTCGAATTCCCGGTCTACATCGACTGCACCTACCAAAACGGTCGGTATGACGAACACGGTGTGGCGCGTCACGGCTACGCCGTCGACGCGCCATTCATCGACACACCGCGCCAAGCACGGAACCACTACGCCAAGCGGTTCGGCATCGAATCGAGCTACCGCCTCTCGGAGAAGACGACGATCTCGACCACGACGCAAGATCCGGTGCGTCGGCTGCTGTTCGTCGTGATCAGTCTCCTGTTTCAAAACGTCTGGCGGTATCTGCACTGGGAGTACGTGGCGTCGCCGCGCCGAGGCGCGCGACGCCTCTGGAAATGGTCGTTCGAAGAGTTCATCGATATGGTGACGCGAGCAGCGTGGACGGCCCTCGCGGTGCGTCGGGCCGTCCCGAGCAACAAACCGCCCGACGATCGGTTCAGCCGGTAACCACTGACCGGGCTGGCCTTGCGGTGAGTGACTACACCGTCGCGTCGGCGGCGTTTCGCCGCCGACTGCGACAGGTTCGGTATTCGCAGTGCCGAGCAGTTCTCCTCAGCAGTTGCTCACCACTGACTTCTCCACCGAACTCACGTCCCAGAAGCAGTCAACGGAGATGCTTTGTGAGGTACTGGATCTACGTTCCCGTCATAGGAGGTTTTCTCCTGGACGTCAGAGTCCGTGAGATACGTCTCTGCTCGCTTAATCCCGACACGGTTGCACTCCTCCATCTGCTCGATGTGCCGGTCTTCGATGTTGGTTCCCTGTTTGATTTCGACCAGCAGAAAGACACCGCCGTCGTATAGGAGGAAATCAGGGTGTGCAGCAACACCTTCGCGTGCGCCTTCGATTCGGGGGAATTCCACTGGCGCTTCAAAACCGTGCGCAGCGAGACACGGGTTTGCACGTGCGGACAATGCGGAAAAGAATGTGTTGTAGGCCTGTATCTCACGTTTTTGTCGAAGCCAGTGATCCTGTTCCCCACTCATCGTTACTGTCCAACCAACATGTTCTGCTTCTTCTCCAGCGAATATGTCGAATCGAACTCGTCAAGGATTTCCTGGCAGAAGCTTCGGAGACTCAATGCAGTCGTGTTCTCCCGTGCATAG
>Ga0208283_10477_pt1 | contig 10143 bp, 14 predicted proteins | sample AntRauMetaRauer1_FD_184785 | JGI IMG/M metagenome (GOLD analysis project Ga0208283, IMG submission 184785) | Saline lake microbial communities from Rauer Lake, Antarctica, in enrichment culture - Antartic Rauer Lake 1 Metagenome Rauer1 (SPAdes)... ...
AGCAGGATCTGGCAGTCCACCCGGGACAAGATATCGAGTATGTGGTCGTCGACGACGAGAAATCCTCGCGAGACCGGGTCGCCCTCGCCCACGAAGCGATCGGGACCTACGCCGCCTCGTACTACGAGACGCAGCTGGTTCGAGCGATTGAGAGCGTGCTGTTGCCGCTGGGGTGGGATCGTACAGATATTCGACGGAGACTCGCGGAGACACGGGAAGTGGAGCTGACGGAGTTTACAGCAGCCCGGAACGGATGAGTAGTCTCAAATGTCTTCTGAGGTGAGCAAAATCACAAGTGGGCGACGAGGTCGATCCCATTCACACTCTGGGGGGTCCTGCCCTCTGGAACACCCCCCGGAGTGTGAATGGAGCTAAATCAATCACACCGAGGGTGGGTAACCTATATGTGAATGGGGCGAATTGGTCCGCTCATGCCAAACAACGATTCCACGCAAACAACCGTCGACGAGATATTAAATGTCGACGAGGGGGATAGCGAAGACGAATCGGATATTTTTGAGAAGCCGTGGTTGCTCGAGATCGATAACGTTCCTGACGCCAATCGAATTGTCGGACGAGACGACCATATCACGTTCTTGGCCAAGAATCTCCGAAAGATGCGGACAAATAGCGTCCCGGATAACGTCTTGGAGTGGGGCGAAACCGGAACGGGGAAGACACTAGTTGCAAGACACGTCTGTGAGCGGCTCGAAGCAGCAACTACAGGAACGGACTCCCCGATCGTTACTGCCTACATTAATCCAGATCCCATATCTACGTATACCTCCACCTTTCGAAAGATCGCAGAGCAGGTGAACGCAAAAGCGGAGAACCCGCTTGATGTCCCCTATCAGGGCCTCTCAGCCGAGCATTATCGGGATCAGAAATTGTGGCCCGTTGTTCAGCGGGAGTTTTCTGGCGGTCTTGTCGTCATCATCGATGAAATCGACAAGCACGGAGAAGTCAACGAGGTCCTCTACACGCTATCACGGTCACAATCAAAAGACGACGTTGATTTTCCAGTCCTTACAATCGGGATTTCGAACGACATCGAATTCAAAGGAGAAATCGAGTCACGGGTTCAATCGACTCTCCAGCCAGAACACCGAACGTTCACGCCATACGAAGAAGACCAGCTCATTGCAATCCTCGAAAATCGACGGGACGCATTTTACGACGGTGTCCTGGATGGCGAGGTGATTCCAACCACAGCTGAACTCGCAGCTGAAGAACACGGTGACGCTCGACGGGCAGTCCGATTGTTCCGAAATGCGGGCGAGATCGCTGACGAAGAAGGCGATGATATCGTGACCGCGAATCACGTTTTCGAAGCTGACGAACTCGTCGAAGTTGAGCTCTTTATGGAGATGGTGAAAGGGACTCCGTTGTCCGGGAAATTACTCTTGTTTGCTCTCACACGTCTTGACCGGAATAACCCGGAGAAAGAATGGTTCCGGACGTCAGAGATTCACGAGGTTTACCAAACAGTAGCACGGGACGTCGAAGTAGAGCCCAAGGGGTACAATCGTGCGCTTGAGCTTCTGAACAAGCACGTGACGACAGGAGTTCTCGAATCGAAAAAGAAGGAAGGCGGAGATCAGGGGAAGTTCAGGTCGTATTCGCTCCAAGGAGACGTGGAGAGTACACGAACTGGACTAATCAACTCAACGCCGGAACTCCAGACGTTGATGGGATGGTGACCCTCCCACCCCTCGGTGTGAATGGTCCCCCATAGGTCACGGCAGTAGTAAAGACGGAGCGGGACTTGACCCGTAGAAGCTGTGTCGTCCGTTTGAGGTCCCATTACCGGCACGGAGAGCGGCTTACACGTTCTTCCTCGGCAGCTGACCCGACCCGCTACTGCACCGCACCGTAGCTGTAGTTATCTTTATTATGGTACAGTCTAAACAGTCCTCCGAGTGGATGTATTCTGAAAGGCGAGGCCTTGTGCCGAAGCCAAAGGTCCGCCAATGAGGCGAGAACCCTCCCTACGGCGTGAGGACTTCTGCTGTTAATGCCTTCTTAATCGCGGTACCCTGGGTGGTGGACCATTCACACTGAGGGGTGTGGGGGTAAACGAGGCGTAATCTATCCGCGTGTTGCTCTGTCTTCTCTCGGCGTGAAGTCTCGTTAGAGATCGGCGGTTGGTAGCCCATTCACACCGAGGGGTGTCGGGTAAACCGATCCCATTCACACTCTGGGGGGTGTCATCTGCTACGCTACGAATCACGTTGAAACGAACAGCAGGCTACAGTTCCATCTCGTCTACTCGTCAGGATTCACCGGCCCTTTGTACTTCGACGTCACCGAATCGCCTTCCCGCCACTGCCAGTAGTAGTAGCGGTTGTCGTTGATCTCCTTGATCGTGATCGTCGCCTTCGCCGGCACGTCGTCTGGGAGGTCATCGGGGCGCTCCTCGACGTCGGCGTCGTCCGCTTCCTCCTCGAGACGAGCTTCCCGCTCTTTGTGTTTGGCCAACGCCTCGGCGTAGCTGGCAACGTCCCGAAGATGCTCCGGTGTGGCTTCATTGAGCGTGTTGACGATCTCCGTCGGGAGGTTCGCCGGTGGGGTCGGGGGTTCGTAGGACATCGGCTGCTCTCGTGTTAACCAACACGGCCGATGAACCCATAGTTTTGTTGGTTAAGACGATGGGGACGGTTCTCGCGATTGCTGGCTGTAACACTACTCGAAACTTCTTTATATACAAGTTTCGTACTATGTTACATCGTGCTCCGGCGCATCGAACTCGAGGTCCTCGCCACGGTCGACCGCGGCGACACGATCTCCGAGCTCGCGACGAAGCTCGACCACAGCGAGAGCTACCTCTCTCGTGCCGTCGCCGACCTCGTCGAAAAGGGGGTCGTCTACACGGAACGCGACGGCCGGCGAAAACGAGTCGTTCCGTCGGATGCTCGCGCCGTCGAACGCTACCAGGACCTCGTCCGCCAGCACTCCCACATCGACTTCCCCGAACTGCTGACCGGGAAGGCGCTCGAGGTGCTGTACTACCTCGACCAGCCGCGAACTGTCTCCGAGATCGCTGACCGGAGCGACAACTACCGCAACACGGTCAACCGTGTCCTCAAGCGGTTTCGTGACCGTGGTCTCGTCGGGACGGCCGACGGCCACTACGAGTTCAACGCCGACTTCGACCGCCTCCACGAGTTTGCCCGTGAAATCGCACACCATCTGCACCGTCACCGCCTCGAAGCCGTTGCCCCGAAGGGCACGATTCTCTGGGAGGACTACGACGAATTCCTCGCCCAGGCCGAAACGGAGATCGATGCGGAGGCGTTCCACGAAACCGGCCTCGCTCGATTCGCGGCCTTCGACCTCCAGTTCCTGCTCACCGATCATCGCTACTACGTCTACTCCGAGGAACCCGACGCAGTCTCGCCGGCGGAGCTCTGCTGTCACACGCTGTTGATCGACGACGGCAGCCGTCACCGCTCGTACTGTCTCCTCCTGCTCAGCCACGTCGACATCGACGAAGAGGATCTCCGAGAGCAGGCGGTGAAGTATGGACTCGAAGACGTGATCGACGCGCTGCTCCAGTACCTCGAGACGCAGGGCGAGGTCGAGGACGACCGGCTTCTCGCGTGGTCGGAGTTCCAGAAGCTGGCGGGTGAGTACGAAATCGAACGGTGATCGAGTACTGAGACGAAGCTAGTTCTGTAAGGGTTACGCGTCGTCCGGGCGAGGGGAATTCTCGTACTTGACCATCTTCTCGGGCTTGTCAGAGATGGTCTCGTAGATCTGTTGGAGGGTTTCCTCCGCGGCGAGGAGATTGTGTTCGTCGAGGAAGGTCCGGCCCTCCTCTGTGAGGCCGTAGAACTTCCAGGGATATCCCTGCCGGCGCTGGTCATCGTCTAGAGCGACCTCCTTGACGATACCGGCGTCGATGAGCTTCTGAATGTGCTTGTAGACGGTGGCCTCGCTCACGCTGGGGTTGAGCTCCTCGAGCTCGTACATCGAGGGGAGCTGTTCGGGGTGCTGGAGGATGTTGTTGATCAGCGCGAACCGCGTCTGCTGAGTCACGAAGTGGACAAGTTCGCGGGATTCCATCTCCCCAGCAGTCCCCAGGTCGGTGCTCATACGACACAGTACACACCCTGGCGGCAAGTAGTTTACCCTTGAGTAAATCACTCTATAGTAATTCACACCGAATTAACCCGGTGATTTACTCCATAAATCATATCGCACGGCGCCGAGAGAGCCTGTATATGTCCGACGAAGAGCCGCCCGTCCCCGAGGAGGTCCTTACTAGTGCGAAGGACCAACTCAACGAGGAAGAGATCTCGCTGGCGGACAACGAGGAGATCCTCCACGCCCTGAGCGAACTGACTCCCGTCTACGAGAACGACCGCTCGTACTTCGTGCTGGGGAACTACGACCGGGAGCCGATCCGCCGGTTGAACCTCGTGATCGACCGACTCAACCGCCGGCAGGACGCCTACGCCTTCCGGATGGTCGACATCCGCGGCGAGTGGGACAATAGCATTCAGAAGTTCTGCCTGATCGGTGATATCGTGACCTACCTCGTCGGTGTCGCCGAGAAGGAACCGAGCGACTTCCTCGTCGAACAAGGGCTGCTCGTCGGCACGACCGAGTTCTTCGCGAAGAGCCACGTCCTCAAACGGGAGTACGAGGACGAGGAGCACCCCTTCGGCTGGATGCAGGACGGCGTCTTCGAGCTATTCGAGCGGGAGGGGCGGCTGTATCGCTGGCAGAACGAGGAGGAGCTCGCCGACGTGACGGAAGAACTCCCGTGACAGCGGTGGGATTGTGGCTATCTGCGTTAACCAACGCCAGCGATGAAACGGATGGTCTGTTGGTCAACCGAAATCAGTTCACGTCAGCCGGGAGTCGGCCATCTGGGCGGGGCACACGGCGTCGTTTGATCTCGTGGTCGACGCGACGTAGATGCTTGCAGCCACCCTCTGGTGAGCGCTGCTGCCAGTCGGGACAGGTACACGACTCGTCGACGACGTCGACTTCGTACCAATTACCGGACGCGGACTGGACCTCGTAGCGACCACCTTTCGAGAGGAGCGAGACGTCCATCGCTTCGTCGATGGCACGCTTCGTGCGTGGTTCGAGGTCATCCTGAGGCTGTGGATCATCGTCGACGACCAGCCGGTCGCGGACGTCGCCAGTCCGACCACCGTCTGGAGCGACGGCTTCCGCAGGGCTACTGAGCCGCTCGTGGAGCACTTCCTCCACCGGATGGCCTTCCGACCACAGGTAGTGGACCTCACGGCGCTCGCGATGGTCGTAGGAGCCGCACGCGGTTGCGCTCCCGGTCCACACTCGCCAGGTCCCGAGCGCGGCCATCACGTCGACGATGTCACGGGGAACCGTCTGGTGGTCGTCCGGGAAGAACACGCGGAAGCGGGTACACGCTTCCTGGGGCGGGACTGTTTCCCACCAGTCTTCGCTGGAGCCCCAACTGTCGAACATCGCCTCATCCTCCCCATACCCAACGGTTACGCCGTCGATCGGCGTCCAGTCCGACGGGAGGTGGTCCGCCTCTCTTTCGAGCACCCGGAGGACGGCGTATCGAAGGTATTCGTGGGCTTGGTTGTCCGCCGTTCGAGCGACCTGGTCGTGCTGCTCGGCGACGCGCTCGGCTTCCTTGAGAACCGTCGTGAGATAGCGGTCAGTCATGGTTTTGACGGAGGTCGAAATGCGCCTCCGCCCCTCGGCGGGCGCTGATAAAATTAACCAACGAAACACCGTCTTACCGTCTGACCGTTGGTTAATGGGGTGAACCGCGTGTTCAGCCCTCTGCAACCGTGCCGATGATCTCCTGTGCGGTCGAACTGATTCGCCCGAGGCGCTCCTGAAGGCCCTCTGCATCGTCATCCTGCCACGCGGCGAGATAGAACGCTGAGCCGCTCGTATCCAGGTGGAAATACCGCCCGACGATATAGGCGACGGCTTCGGCTTCGACCTCGCGTTTTGCTCGCTCGGTCGCGTCGTCGACGTCAACATGGAGCAGCGCGTGGGCGTACTCGTGGATGAGCGTCACGGCGAGATCGGCCTGATTCGTGCGGGCTTTCGCCTCGACGACTGGTTGAAGATTGCGCGAACGTCGATATTTGCAGACGCCCTTCGCGCCGCCATGCTTCCAGTCGGCAGCGTCGACGATACGAACCTCGACACCGAGATCGTCCGCCGCGTCGAGGAGCGCGGGCACCAGGTCTTGGGCATCCCCAGTGGCCTCGGTTTCCAGTTCGGGCAGTGGTTCGCCCTCGGTCTGGGAGACGTCGAACACAGACGTTGGCTTGAACCCGACCAGTCCTTTCGACCACTCGTCGGGCGGTGTTTCATCGTATTCACAGTCGCTTTGCTCGTGGTAGCTCGGCGAGTTCTCACACTCCGGGCATTGCTTCGTAATAATTGGTGCCCAGATCCAGATGGCCTGTTCGCCTTCCTGGACGTGCCGGTCGAACTCGTTCCGCCAGGTATTGTACCCCGCCACCTTCGTCGCCTCGGGACACTGGAGGGTGATGAGGAGCGTGTTTCGATGGGAGTAGTCGTGGAACCGGGACTGCACGTCAAGCCACTTCTGGAACTCTGCGCTGGCCTTCGCCTCGTCGACATCTGCAACAAGCTCGTCGATCCAGTCTTCGATGGTACTGTGCATCTCGTCGTGTCGGGTGTCGGTCTCCTCGAACGAGACCGACGACTCACTGGCTGTCATCATGGATTGCATCACGTCAAGTACGACGGCGTCTCCGTCAGGTCGGGACGCGCCGCACCCCTCGGGGGCGCACAATAAACGACGGCGCGACTGCGCAGTTTATAACGGGGGTGCTATCGGGGCTGGGATTAACAATCAGTGCGACACTACCACCGAGAGGATGGGTCTCGTCGATGCACTTCGTGGGGTTGTTAGCACTCGCACGGCCACCACGTCCACCCTGTATGAGTGTCGCCACTGTGGCACGACTCTCTCGGCGGATACCGAGACGTGTCCCACCTGCGGTGGGGAGGATGTCGCTCGCTACCAGTTCTGAGGGGCTCTCGTTCCGTCTGCACAGCTTGTTGTCGAAAACGCTTCTGTCCGGTAGTGTCCGGCCAGGTACCCCACGGTGTGAATGGCAAAACTGCTTATCGGAGCGATTCCGTTTCGTCAGCGAAGCCGACCGTGACGAGATACTCGAGGAACGCATCGAACCGCTCGACGTCGCTCGGCGTGTCGGTCGCAATATGTCGCACCCACTCGATAGCCCACTGAAACGCGGGATCAGTTCCACCTTTTCCATGAATATACCACCAGCGAGCCGCCTTGAGGACGACCAGTGGGTTCGTCGGGGGCTGTTCGCTTGCTAAACCACGGGTGATCGACTCGATTTCTGCGGGTACGTCGGCTGGCTCGATCTCCCCGGACTGGGTGGTCGAGGTATCGATTGGAATCTCATCGACTGAAACGTCGTCTGCAGTTTGTTGCTGACTCACGGAAAGTCACCTCTGGACGAAGACTCACGAACGAGCCTCCGCCCTCTCCCGGGGCCCGAAAAACAGGTCGCGAAGTCACGCCGGCGGGATGTAGACGCTCTGCTCGCCGGCGATTTCCTCCAGGTTGTTCCGGTGACGGTGACTGAAGTAGCACTCGTAGCTGCAGTATCCACAGATTGCGCCGGTATCGTATTCGGCGACGTACGGGCCGCGGCGAGTTCGCCAGACGTTCGCCCCGCACTCGGAACAGGCGGCGCCCTCGAGATCGGCAGGACTCGGTCCCTCGTACTCGACGTTGAGCCCCTCGTCTTGCGGTGTCGATTCGGGCCAGATTCCGTGGGTCCTCCAAAACTCACGGACGCGGGCAAGGCTGTGGCGCACCGTCTTTCGTACGGTGACGTGGTCGGCGTCGCGACCGCTGTCGTCCCAGCCGTCGGCCGTCCAGAATTCACCGAACTGTGCGCCACGATGCAACCCGTTCCAGTCGACGCCGACGATGTCGGCCGGTGGCTCGTCGGTGAGTGTCGGTCGGGTCAGCTGTCGAATGGAGTCGAGCTGCTTGGGCGGGCTCCCACCGAGGATGTGGACGCGCCGCCCTCTCCAATCGGCTGGGTCGGAGAACTCGTGAGCCAACCGGTCAGCATAGCCTCGCGAGTAGCCAAGGACGAGGTCCTCCGGAATCGCGTCGATCACCGATCGTGACTTCGGGACGATAATGAGCTCGGCCTCGGGGTAGCTGGCCTGAATCTCGCGAGCGGCGGCGACGTGGTCATCGACGCCGTCGCATTCGTAGACATCGCCTATGACACCGACCCGAGGTTCGTGCTCGAAGAACCGATCAACGAATCGATCCAGATCGGGGTTCCGGAAGTCGTTGTCGAGCATTCCGACGGGGATATTCAGGTCCTGATACTGGGTCTGCTGGTATCCACAGTCCTCTCGGAACCCGGGTAGGAATCCGACCTTATAGGCATCCAGGGTGAACGGCGCTCGATGGAGGAAGGCCACGACGTCGGCTTGTCTGGCGGCAGCGATTTCACTAGCCGTGTTGGAAGTTGCACTCAGATCAAGGGACATGACTGGGCTTGCGAGGCCGCTGCTGGCCGCCCCACACCCATTCAGGGGCTCGAAAAACCGGGACTACATCTTATTAACCAACAATTAGTGATACAACTCTGGATTGTTGGTTAAGACCGGAATCTACTCCTTGTCCTCACGGAGCCCCCTAGCCTTCCACTCGAGGCGTCGCAGAATATGCGTCCGGTTCTGGTTAGCATTCTCGTAGGCGACGCAGGCTCGGAGTGTCTCCATGTCGTGAATCGTCGCGATACCAGCGTTGATGAGTCGCGTATTCGGGGGCTCGAGCCGCTGTTCTGGCGAAAGCTCGCTTGAGTCTGTTGTTTGACTATCTGGATTGCTCACTGATGATCGCCTCCACCACTACTGAGGCGACAAAATACAGCCCTCGCCGTTACCCGTCTTCTTCCTCGGGTTGGATCTGGCGGGCATCCTCTGCGAGATCATGGATATATTCCCGAAGAACCTCCATGTCCTCGCGAGCGTCTTCGAGGGTCTTGCCTTTCGCTTTCGCGATTACCTCGTCCTGATCCCTGGTACCGGTTCCACGTTTGAGCTTCACTGTGAGGGAGACGCCGACATCACTGCGTTCGACGTACTCCGTTCGTGTCGTCTGTTCGCTCGATTCAGCCGGTTCATCATCTGCACGAGATGGTTGGGTATGTTCTGACATGGGTTGCTTTCGGTGATTAGTATTTAGATGGACGGTGCGGCCGGCTCGCCGGGTGTTTCGCGAAGGACTGCGTCGATCTCGGCTCCGGTGAGTCGCCAGCGTCCAGCAGACCCTGCGCAGTCCAGTTGGCTCACGACCTCGGTTTTGAACTCTTGGTAGTGGTCGAGGGCGACCGCTTCGTCATCCGTGTAATCGAGGAGGAGTGCGAGCGCGAGTTGTGCCGGACCACTACCACCATATCCCCATTCGAATCCCGAGGGACTGTGGTTCACCAGTTCGAGACTCCGCTCTGGCGTGAGCCGTTCTTGACCGGAACCTTTCTCGACGATAGCCTGCCCGCTCTGCCGATACCCGACGTAGGCGATGTCGCAGTCGCTCGCTGGGTGTGTCTGTTCAATCGAGTGTGTGTCGCTAGGTCTACTCATCGGTCTGTACGGGAGCTACTCGTTCGAGCACCCCCGCACCCCTCAGGGGGTGAAAAACAGCCACAGGGACTGCTATCCCCTACGCGAGATGGGAGATATCGGTTGGTTCGTCGACATCGTCGAACTCACCACGTTCGACCGGCTCCCAGTCCTCATCTGGCTTCGGACTCCACCAGTCGACCTCATAGTCGCCTGGGGCACCGAGGACCTTCACCCGCGCCGATCCATCCGGAAGATCGCGACGGAGCTTCTCGTCGACGTGGAGGTTCCACGTCGAATCGGTGTCGAAGCAGGCGAGAACGGCCTCCTCGTAGCCACGGTCTTCTCTGGATTCCCGGAGGATGACCTGCGTGTTGCAGTTCTTGCAGAACACTCCTTCGAAGGGGATGTGACTGAATATCTCGTGCCCGCAGACCGGACACCAGAGGAACTCGAACAGTGCTTCGCTGTGGCGGTCGATGACTTCCAGACTCATCTGTGGATCTGGCCCGATTGAGACGGGCC
>Ga0208283_10480_pt1 | contig 10108 bp, 14 predicted proteins | sample AntRauMetaRauer1_FD_184785 | JGI IMG/M metagenome (GOLD analysis project Ga0208283, IMG submission 184785) | Saline lake microbial communities from Rauer Lake, Antarctica, in enrichment culture - Antartic Rauer Lake 1 Metagenome Rauer1 (SPAdes)... ...
GATGCTTTACGTCATGACTTAATTGAAGAGGCTGAGATAAATATAACTGATGACAATGAGAAAATAGATGAATATGAAATACATTTAAAAACAATAAATGGAACGAGTACTCAGTTTACTGTATATGGTAATTTCACTCAAAGGCTTTCAATTGGTAAAGAATATGAAATTAAAATAATAACTAATGAGACAAATTATACAGATGAATTTGAATATGCGGGTGGTGACATTACCTTTGACTTAAAAGATGATGAGCTACAGACAATACAACTCAAAGAGCCAAATGAATACTATATACCTCCTGCTCAAGACCTACCACGGTATTATCAATTCCAGTACATAAGTTATTTCAGCACATGGATATTAGTTCTCAGTCCGATTCCAGCAATCGCATTATATATTAGAAAGCGTATGCAATAAACCGCACAATCCCTTTAGGGTTTTATCACAAATTCTAGGTAATGAATAGAATACTTAGAGTATTGATTTTTAGTTTGTTGATTGCTGTATTGTTTACTTCTGCTCCGGTTATGGCTCAGTCAAATGAGACAGTTACGAATGAAACAGCGACGAATGAAACAGCGACGAATGAAACAGCGACGAATGAAACTGTGATTAAAGATGTAGACCACGAGTTCCAATTTTCAGGAGTGCAGGTAGAAGTTCGAGAAAAGTCACTGGATGAATTCGTTTTGATTCTTCACAATCCAACTAACCGAACTCGAAGCCTGCAAGTGCCGGGTACGCGTGGTGAAGACACAGCAGACATCGTTCAACTTCGGACAGGTCAAACTGAGCAATTTAACATCACACCACAGCTTCCGCCAGTCCCACCGAAAATATATTCTCAAGCAACGCTCTCAGAACCAATTCCAATGTCAGAATACGAGTCAGGAGGTAACATCGATAATGCCAGCTTTAGGATTACGTTCGAATGGATTTCCATCAACATGAGACCAGATACACCTTCAGTTCTATGGGAAGTTTTCGTATCTGGTCTAACGCCAATAATCGTTGGTTTTGCAGGTTACAATTACAATCTGCGTTGGACGAGACTAGCAATCCCCGTCAATGGTCCAAAAAACCTCAGCTCGATAATCGACCAGCCGAACTATGCTATTAAAGACAACGACGGATTATTCACTACTATAGGAAAGTACCTAATTCAATGGGTCAAAACGTGGTCCCTAATAGTTCTCATAGGAGTGATTCAGATGTGGGGCTTCTCACGTTTCATTGGCAAGGAATTCGCAGGCACGTACACGCTTGATTTATTCTTCACACAGGTTCCAATCACGATACCAACTCTGCTCGAAAACAGTATGGTCTACATGATGTATGGGCAAACAATCTTCTTCATTATGTTTCTCTTCGGGATGATATTAGCTCAACAAAGATTCATCGAGCTTTCCGACGTGAATCCGATAAATGGTGATTTGTACCTCTACAGATTATCTCCTAATCGATTTGCTGAGATGGATGTAATGTGCCGAGTGAAATTCCCATCACGAAATACTAGCTCAAGATATCCTCAATCAAGTACAGAGAAATATAAGGTAGACAAGTCGTGGCTGTTCAAGAATAACAAGGAGACGGCTAAGAAATCCTATGAGTGTATTGAGTACGATATGCACAACAACGTCGCCTTCGTCCCGTGGTCAGGTCAACTGCGTAAGCTCAATCCATCCAGATTCAGGAAGACGACGAGAGATATTGATTATATTATGGATACCGCGATATGGGCAATTGACCGGTACTATAGAGCTATGAATGATTATGTCAAGAACGTACAGGACCAGCTAGGACATCTCTTAGCAGACAAGACTGCTCGATTAGAAGGTGCTGAGACTGAAGGGATGGGAGAGGTGAGAGAACGTATTGAAGATAACATCTCACTTCCGAATGGTGTTGAATCGGTAGATAACCCACTCGACGCGGCGGATGAGAAACACGATAAGACGGGCAAGGAGAGCTTAGATAACAGTCCTAGTGACCCACGAGAACAAGACATTGAGACTGGTGAAGAATAGATTGGAAAATATTCTCTCTTATCCCTGCTTTTACACTGCAGAATCTTAACCAACAACGAGTATTTATGTTGGTTAATAGATTCTCGGTTCGGAGTCCCAATCAATATCTTCTCCGTTTTCGATTCGCTCTATTTGGTTGGCTAACAACCAATCCGAATAATAGTACTCGGCTTCTTCTTCTTCTTTTAGTTCAGCAACGTTTCTCGCCGCATCGATATGTGGGCACGTCTTGTTATATTCAAAATATGTTCCGTCACAATGACCTTCAGATAATGAAACTAAATTCGAATCAGGTCTTTCTCCATTTTCATATACTATATAATCATCACCAGTAACGTGTTCAACATACCATTCTTTATCTTGTTCACCTGCCGTCACTGTCCAAAAATTTTCTCCGTTTTCGATTCGCTCTAGTAGCTTGTCGAACACCCAATCAGCATAATCGTACTTGTATTCTTCTTCTTCTTCTTGTAGTTCAGCAACGTTTCTCGCCGCATCGATATGTGGGCACGTCTTGTTATATTCAAAATATGTTCCGTCACAATGACCATCAGATAATGAAACTAAATTCGAATCATCTCTTTCTCCATCTTCATATACTATGTACTCATCACCAGTAACGTGTTCAACGTTCCATTCCTTATCTTGTTTTCCTGCCGTCACTGTCCAAACATCGTCAGTTTCTTTTTTTTGTGTCATGTTACATATAATATATAGTGCCCCTACCCTATAAGTTTTTCCTAAACAGGACAAACATAAAAGTTATTTCTTAACTTTACTACGGAATCATAGTAAATGGTGTGGAACCACCTCGACGTTAGGAATAAGTCATAACGTGTATAAGCGTAAATGGTGTGGAACCACCTCGACGTTAGTACTAACTCCTAACGAGTATTGAACAGCGTCACCTCGACGTTAGTACTAACTCCTAACGAGTATTGAACAGCGTAGTAAAATACTTCTCCGAAAAGTAGATTCGATACTATTCAGTTCTGTTCGTGATAAATCTGCACAATTTTCTTGAGCCGTCGAGCAGAGCGTTCTGACATCCCTGTAAGTTCTGCTAACTCTTGGTCTGATTTACTCAGTAATTCATCAGAATCAAAATCATCAACAGCTAAATCAAGTACACCAACCAACCCTCTGTTACCGACTGAGAGTTTTTCGCAGTAGACTTCTTCAATTCTATCTATTGATTCTAACATCTGTAATCACCAGTATTAACGCTCATGTTCAGTTCAATTAAAGTAGATTTGAAATCCTGTTCTGAAGTTGCTACGTCATCATACGCTGCACAGAAGAACACGTACGTGAAGAAGCGACGAGTGCGTTTATCGTATGAAAACACGATGGAGTGATATTCGTCACCAAGCAAAACGTGGTCATATACTGCTATCATCCTCCTGTCCGTAGTCCCCGAATTAGTTTTGATACCGTTTTCAAACCTACTGTGTATAATCTTCAAAAACTCTGCAAAGCCAAATTCGTTCGAATTAGATTTAATTTGTCTCATATTTAGTTCACCCTTTTGATTATTACTCTCATATCTCGTCTTTAATTCTGATTTAATATCTATAGCTTCATCTTCCGATGTAGTCTGGTAAGAGCAGATAACATTTTGACCATCAGCTACAAGCTGTACGTCGTACACATTATCTCTCGGAAATATCTTAACGTCTGTTTCATCAGCACTGTGCAAATATCTAAACTGGTTGTGTTGTTCTTTCATATTTTAATTCACCTTTGTTTTATACGTCCATTTCGAAGCCCGTCACAGCTTCATCATCAGCCGCCTACTCCGAGACTGGCGGGATGGATTGGTTGAGTTTTCTATTTTTTCTTTCATGTACTTATACAATGTACCCCCAACCCCATAAGTTTTTCCTAAACAGGACAAACATAAATAATTATTTCTTCTTTCATCAGTTGAGTTTTCTATTTTTTCTTTCATGTACTTATACAATGTACCCCCAACCCCATAAGTTTTTCCTAAACAGGACAAACATAAATAATTATTTCTTAACTTTACTACGAAAGCATAGTAAAATACCACTTCAAAAATTGGAATTAATATCGATATAAATATAACTGCTATCTCAAAATAATTTCTTCTTTCATCAATTGAGTTTTCTATTTTTTTGTATCATGTTATATATAATACATAGTGCCCCTACCCTATAAGTTTTTCCTAAACAGGACAAAAATAAATAATTATTTCTTCACTTCTCGATTTCACCAGAACTGATGTTGTATCTGAATTGGTAATCTTCCTCAGGTTGAACATAATTGTAAAATGCGATTTCGTAAAATTCGATGTAATCACCTGTGTGAAGTATTATGAATATATCTTCATTACCAATAGACAAAATAGCAATATTGTCTTTAGAAATTTGAAGTGGGTCTGTTGATATATTTCCCCTATCAGGTGATTTAGCATTCAAACCTACTTTCATATTATATTTTTCAGGAATTAATGACTGTACTTCATAGTCAATATTCACGTCACACTTTTTATCATCACAATTTTCAAAACTATATGATGTATCAGTTTTTGTTGTGGTCTCTATAATAACAAAACACAAACATAATATTAGAATTAATATCGATATAAATATAACTGCTATCTCAAAATAATCTCTTCCTTCATCATATTCACCTCCTTCATAATTTTTCAATTTTGTTTGTTTGTCCTGCATAAGACCAAGCTCCAGAATCGAACTGGAGTGATACCAATCTCGGTGTGTTGTTCTTTCATATTTTAATTCACCTTTGTTTTCTACATCCATTTCGAAGCCCGTCACAGCTTCATCATCAGCCGCCTACGCCGAGACTGGCGGGATGGATTGGTTGAGTTTTCTATTTTTTTGTACCATGTACTTATACAATGTACCCCTAACCCTATAAGTTTTTCCTAAACAGGACAAACATAAATAATTATTTCTTCTTTCATCAGTTGAGTTTTCTATTTTTGTTTTCATGTACTTATACAATGTACCCCCCTACCCCATAAGTGTTGTCCTAAATAGGATAAAAATAAAAAGTTATTTCTTCACTTTACTATGAAACCATAGTAAAATACCACTTCAAAAATTGGAACGACGAATCTAGAATAAGAAAATGAATTAATGTTCATTGCTGTTGAATATTTTGTTTCACTTCATTTTGGAACTGCTATCTCAAAATAATTTCTTCTTTCATCAGTTGAGTTTTCTATTTTTTGTGTTATGTTATATATAATATATAGTGCCCCAACCCCATAAATTTTTCTAAACAGGACAAACATAAAAGTTATTTCTTCTATCTACGTATGTATTAAAATACATAATGACGCAACCCCATAAATTTTTCTAAACAAGAAAACGATAAACAGTTATTTCTTCTATCTACGTATGTATTAAAATACATAATGACGCAACCCCATAAATTTTTCGAAAACAGGACAAACATAAAAGTTAATTCTTCACTACGTATGTAGTAAAATAATAGTGACGCAACCCCATAAGTTTTTGTTAAACAAGACAACAATAAAAAGTTATTTCTTCACTACGTATGTAGTAAAATAATAGTACCCCAACCCCATAAGTTTTTGTTAAACAAGACAACAATAAACAGTTATTTCTTCACTACGTATGTAGTAAAATAATAGTACCCCAACCCCATAAATTTTTCGAAAACCATAGTGACGCAACCCCATAAATTTTTCGAAAACCATAGTGACGCAACCCCATAAATTTTTCGAAACAAGAAAACGATAAACAGTTATTTCTTCTATCTACGTATGTATTAAAATACATATTGACGCAACCCCATAAATTTTTCGAAACAAGAAAACGATAAACAGTTATTTCTTCTCTCTACGTATGTATTAAAATACCAATTCAAAAATTAGAAATTACGAATCTAGACGAAGAAAATTAATTAATGTTCAGTGCTGTTGCATCTGTTGTTTCACTTCATTTTGGAACTGCTTCATCTTCTCGACCTCTGATTGTAACTTCTCAATATTCTTCTGTTGACTGTTGACTAAGGATTGCTGAGCTTCGACCTTATTAAGCAGTTGATTTATGTCTGTGTTCTTGCGATTGTTCTCCAATATTAGGTCTTCGACGCTCTCTTTAAGCTCGTCTATTGTTTCAGAATCGTCTGAGATAGGTTTGTACAGTTCACTACCAAGACCTGATTCTTCTTTCTCCGAGAGGTAATCCTGCAATACGTGGGAATCAATCTGGTACAGTTTCTTGTCTTGGATATTCTTTTTCGGAATCGGCTTGATATTGACAAGATTAACAGTCTTGAACTTACGTAAATTTTGCCTAATGACGTTCTCAGTTATTCCATTATAATTAGATAGTGCAGTGGTTATTGAATGTACAGATTCCCACGAATCTGATTCTTGCAAGTACCACATGATGTATTCAGAATTTTCTTTGAAATTAACATTTTTATACTTCATATCTGATATAACTTACACAAGCCCTAAATGTTTTGTGTAAGTTATCAATGAGAGACGACAATAAAAAGAAGAAAGCGTCACCTTATTCTGTTATTTCAAAATCCCTGAAATCGATTGGATAACTGAAGGTCAACCCATCGTCTGAGACTCCGTGGAACAATGCTATATTATAGTCCACACCTGCAGCAATTTGCTCTGCAAACTCACCTGCTGGTTTTGCTGAGCCTGATACAAATACCGGACTCCCGTCAACATGGAACCGTTGTCCTCTGTGTACGTGGCCCATATATCCAATATCGAATTCATGATGAAGTAGAGTTTCTCTCCACTCGTTTTGAGATGCTGAAGTTCGGAATCCTGCTTTGCGGTATTGTCCATGTCTCAAGTGACCTCGTATATTTCCACCACGCATTGTGAAGTTCTTATACGGTGCTGTGGAGCCAACTTCCATGTTGACGTTGTTAAGTAGGTCTGCGTGTTTCTGTAGCGTTGAAACCTGCTTCTCCAGTGTTCTGTAGAGAATTAAATCAGCATTAGCTTGTTTGGATTTGCCATCTGCTCTCCCGTGATTTCCTACCTTGCATACAATGTTGACAGTGTCGGCTACATCTGAGATTGCTTTAACGCGTTCCAGAAGTGGTTCTATAATTTGACCGTGTTGCTCGTCAAGGAATAATTCGAGGTCTTCATACTGGTTTTTATATATTCCCTCATTGGTTAAGAAATCACCTCCCCAAAGCTCTTGCCACGTATCTATGTCTACGATTTCAGATTGAAGATTGTATAGTCGAATCTGCTTCTGAGTAATATAATGAATTACTCTCTTTACAATCTCAGCGTTATATATCTCCTTACCAGAATCATCGTGAATCAAGTCACCCATGTGAAGGTCTGTGAGGTGACTGACCACATCCTGATTACCTTTAGTATAACTGAGGTCAACGTCAGGAGTTTTAATTGCTCTGAAATCTCGTTCTAACTGGTCGTGACGTTTCTGCCACCATTCATTCGCACCACGAGTGATACTTCCTGTGTTCTTCGAAGACCTGATTACAGTAGAAGAGTTACTATAGTACGTCCCTGTACGGTCGTCATAGTCTACTGTGTATCCTTTCTGCTCGATTGAATCCAAGTGAGCTTCTACAACCAACTGTTCAATCTGAAGTGTACTAGCAAGTTCTGAAGCTGTTGCAGGTAGTTCACTGAGGATGAATTCTTCACGTTGATTCAGTTCTTGATTATCCTCACTAACATATTCTTGAACGTCTACAGAATCCACGTATTCCGTCGAGACTCGATATATTGAGTCACTGTGTATAATCGCATCCTTATCATCTGTACGTGTACGTACGTTGTTTATCCTCGCTCTGACGGCTCCTTTACTGATTCCGAGTGAATCGCTAAGGTCAGATATGGATGGTTGGTGAAGCTCCGAAATCCACGAGATTATTTCCTCGTCTCCTCGCGTGAGATTCATTGTAAATCACTGGAGTCACCTCCATCTCTATCAATCATATACTGTACAAAATCTCTAGCTTCGTTAATATCCATCCAACCTAAATCTATTATACCAACACGCTCAGAATCCCACGAACCATTGTGGCAATCCCAAAACGTCGATTCTAATTGAACTGGTTTTGCAGTACTGTATCGTATCGTTATTTCAGACTCGTCTTCATCTTTCCAGAGTAAGGCATATTTTACGTTCATATCTATTCACCCTTCTTGTATAGAATTATCTCCTCTCCGTTATTTTTCTGAGCTTGATACAGCAAAACCGCAAAAACACTCTCACGGTTTATTTGTGACTTTAACAGTTCTCTCTTGACGTTAGCTTTCAAGTCAGTTCTAGCGTCGTTGAGAAGGTCTTCATACTCCCTCGCATCGACTAGTGATACGACGTCTTGAGCCGTGTCTTGACCGATACCATGGAGTGTCTCTAATGTGCTAACTATATCCTTTTGCGTTACTTTTTTGAATTTTGAATTTTTGTATTGTACACTCATTGTTGTTCACCTGTAATTAAACCTAGAAATTCGTATTCACCTCCACAATCACATTCGGATTCCTCATCAACATATGCTTTGCCAACCTGATGGGAACAGTCTTCGCACACGTGCAGTTTATCTTTTATGAATACTTCTACTTGCATAATCGAGAAAATAGTATAATGACAGTTCTCGCACATATCTTTTTCATAATTATAACTCGCTGTACATCTGTCGCACACATATTGTTTAATACTATACTCTTCGTCAATTTTGTATTTTTCATTTTGTTGTATCATAATATTTCACTTTGTTTTATCACTTCCCTTCTGTCTTTTTTCACCTCACTATTCGATGTCTGTAACAGGAATCGAACCTGATATTTAGCACCAGTACAGATTTACCAAAATTGTTCGGCGTTAAATTCCATATCTATATTTTCTGTCATGTACTTATATAATGTACCCCCTACCCCATTAGTTTAACTGAAGTCTGACACTTTAGAATATAATCAACTCACTGCGTGTACGTGTAGATATGTCAAAACACCTATACACTAATAACGCATGCGTACATATTATCAATTGCATGACACAAAATAATGCATACACTAATAACGCATGCGTACATATTATCAATTGCATGACACAAAATAATGCAACAAACGGAATTGAAGAACAGTTCTTTGTTCCAAGTGAAAGAGATAATAGTATAGATATGAATACGTCGTTACGTATTGATAACGTGACGTTAGAGCGGTTAGATGACCTTGCAGAAGAGTCGGAAGGATTGTCTAAAGCAAAGATAGTGAACGCACTTGTTTATGCCGTGTGGGCTGCTGAGATAGGAGGTGATGAACTATGATTCACGACTTCGAGGATTTATGTATATTCATATTCCTATCAGTCGTGACGGTAATTTCAATATCAGCGATAATTGGAACTGCTATCCTATTTTCTGGATTTATACTCAATGCAACAATATTAGCACCTTATGTGACAGTGACAAATGGTGTAGCTTGGTTTGCTACCGGGTGGGTATCGATTGTATCCTACTGTGTATTTTATGCGTCTCAGTAGCAACACAAGCGCTAACAGGAAGAACAAGAAGTACGAAACTTAAACGAGATTGTTCTGTTTTTTGTGAGGTATGATTTACTACATATGTATGGTAAAGTATGCTACCACGTCACATGAAATAACAGATATCACTCCTTGGTTATTCTCAAAAAATCTAGACCAAATCTAAATCACACTTTGGTGAAATAATAGTCTCTCTTATATATATGGATACTCACCCACCCCCCCACACACAAAATTGGGTGTGTGGGGGGAGGGGGTCGAACCCGGAGGAAACTCTCTAAGTACAAAATTTAAGGGTCCTTTTAACGGGGGGGTGACGAACTTGGAATAAAATTATCTTCAAAACAATCAATAAAATCAGACCTCTGTCTTATAATCTGGACAATTGCATACCCCTACACAGAGAAATTTCTTGTCAGGGGGTGGGTGAATATCCATATATATAAGGAGCACCTGAAATTGTTCTGAAATCTACCTAAAAAATTATAGGTTTAATGAAGAATATGATACCATGAATAAAAAGGACTAGTTATACCTTAGATTACAAGCTAGGAG
>Ga0208283_10482_pt1 | contig 10067 bp, 8 predicted proteins | sample AntRauMetaRauer1_FD_184785 | JGI IMG/M metagenome (GOLD analysis project Ga0208283, IMG submission 184785) | Saline lake microbial communities from Rauer Lake, Antarctica, in enrichment culture - Antartic Rauer Lake 1 Metagenome Rauer1 (SPAdes)... ...
GTACTTAGGTTAGTACTAAGTACTAACGAGAGAAATCCGAACCGTAGCTAATCGTCTTCCGCCAACGTACTTAGGTTAGTACTAAGTACTAACGAGAGAAAGCCGCACAGTAGCTAATCGTCTCCCCCTCTTATGAGTCTCCCGATTCTCCCGAGTCCATCCGTACCTCCGTCAATGCCTAAAACAGCCGCTAACAGCTTAAACAACCAGAACCCGCCAATGATAATCACGAGTGCAGCGGCAGCTAATATAGACAATGTTATTGCTGCAGATATTCCTGTACCTCCACTTCCTCCACTATCAGGTGGAAGTATCTCAACCCCACTACCCCATATAGTCCCATTCTGGTATGCCCAAATGCATGAATACAAACAAGAATCGGGAGAATCATAAGACGCTAAACTACTATGGTCAACCAACGTAAGTTCAATCGTTTTCGTTTCACCTGCTGTAAAGGACACATTAGTTTTTTTCGCAGTAATCGTCTTAAAACCATCCTTACTATAGAAAGCAGTGATTATATTGTTCCTGTTAGTGACGACTTGGAATTCTGTTGTATGGCCTATCTGAGACCCTATATATTTCACATTAACCGATGCGTTAATAGGATTTCCGTCAGCATTGTATGTCTTTACGATTAAACCTGAATATATGAGTTCTCTATCTCCTGTTTCCTCATCTTCAGTCCAATCTTCCTCATTGATAGATAGATTACCTTCTACGATTTCACCAGTTGCATCTTCAGTCACACGTACGCTTACTTTATAGTCTCCATCGTCATCGAAGAAGTACTCAATCGACTGTTTATCACCTCCAAAACTCTCACCTGATACAAACCACTCGAAACTAACCTCGTCGGCTGTAGCACCCCCAAGCTTGGCTGTAAGGTTTACATCTTGATTTTCTACAATGCGATATTCATCCACAACAATCTTGACAGCAATTGCTCCGTCGTCGGTTGTTCCATCTACATCACCATCAGTGGAACCGTCGTCGGTTGTTCCATCTACATCACCATCAGTGGAACCGTCATTCGAAGTTCCGTCATCAGTGGAATCAGATTTCAATGTAACGTCGTTCGTCGTTAAAGTATCATTCTGAACATTGACGTATTGAGATGTTGAATTGTATCCATCCGCGTACACACTCAAAGAGTACCCCCCTACGCGTAAATTATCGAATCGATAGAAACCCGTGCTATCCGTCTGTGTGGTTTCGCCTGTGTCCAACGTTACTGAAGCATTACTCAGAGCGTTTCCGTCACTGTCCGTAACATTACCTTCAATATCTCCTAGCTTGTAATCTAAGGTATAACTAAGCGTTGTAGGAGCAGCGTCAATAGTTATTGACTGCGTGGAAGATACGAACGTGTCTTTGTCTACAGATATGTCGTACGTCTCTCCATGTGTGCCTACAAGCGTTAGGTTCCCATCGGAGGACGTTTTATACTCTTGACCTTGGAAAGTGACTGTAGCATTACTCAGGGCTTCCTGAGATTCATCGAGTACAGTGACGTTGATATCATATTCAGAGCGATTGAGAACTGAATCTACAGTCGTATCGCTATTGACGTTGACCATGTCCGATAGGGTATCATAACCAGCTTTCGAAATCTTGTAATCATACGTGTCTTCTGCGAGAGTTAGTACAGCCTTTCCATTCGAATTCGTAGTGAGAGTTTGACCGTCGATTTCTACTGTAGCTCCAGAGATTGCTGTTCCTGCTGAGTCTTCAACGAGAACATCAACAGAATACGTAGGTGTATAATACACGTCTAAAGATACTAATTGAACTTTTCTGTCAACACTATCTAAGATGGGATAACTGTCTGCGGTCGAATCATCATCAGAAGCTAAGACAGTGCTCCATAAACTTGTGAAGTCTAAACCAACCATATTCGTTTCTGCTGCTGAACCAGTTATCTCTGCTGTTGTGAGTCCAGTCGCAGAGCCTGCTGATGTTGATTTATTGCTGGTTTCCTTGTTCCAGTAAGAGTCTGCTACTGTAGCACCAATATTATTAGAACCAACAAGTCCACCTACTGCTGTATCTCCAGAGACTGCACCAATAGAATACGACTTCTCGATATTAGCATCATTATTATTATCACCAACAAGTCCACCTACTGATTCATACCCAGAGACTGAACCACTAGAATAAGAATTCGTGATATTAGCATCATTATTATTATAACCAACAAGTCCACCTACATCTTTATCACCAGTTACTGCACTACTAGAATACGAATTCTTTATATTGCTTGAACCTCTATTTGCACCGACAAGTCCACCTACATTATTAAATTCACCAGATACTTCACCAATAGAATACGAATTCGTGATATTAGCATCTCTATTATAACCAACAAGTCCACCTACTGATTCATTACCAGTTACGCTACTTAATGAATAAGAGTCTGTTACTGTAGAACCATAATTATAACCAACAAGTCCACCTACAAATGTATCACCTTGTATATCTAGATTTGTGACACCGATATTTTTAATATCTGATGAATTAACTCTACCAAAAAAACCAACATAATCTGTGTTAGGTCTATTTATATATAATCCATCTATTTTGTATCCTTTACCATCAAAGTTACCTGAAAACTCGTCTCCATACTTGCCGATAGGTGTGAAACCAGCACCATTATTCCACGTCTCAGTCTCGCTCGCATCTATATTATTACCGAGTACATAGTGAGCAGACAAATCACCTTGAACAGCTTGCAACTCATCTGATGTAGTCAAGACGTAAGGGTTAGAATCCGTACCATCTCCATCTGTAGTATTTAATATATCACTATACGCTGTTTCCGTAGGAGCGTCTGCCAGCACTCCAGCACTCATTGATGCTGAAGCCACAACCACACCGAGAATTATTATTATTCCAAATTTAAAAATCGCTTTTTTATTCATGTTAGAATATTCTTCATAAACCCCTATACTTGTTATGGTGGATTTCAGAACAATTTTAGGTGCTAGACTCTGACAATATAACATCTTCATCATCAGCCGAATCATTAGTTGAACCGTCGTCGGTTGTTCCATATTCATCACCATCAGTTGTCGAATAATATTTGCAACGTAACGTCGTTCGTCGTTAAAGTATCATTCTGAACAGTGACGTATTGAGATGTTGAATTGTATAAATCATTGGTTATATTCAAGGAGTACCCCCCTACGCTTAAATTATAGAATCGATATAAACCCGTGCTATCCGTCTTTGTGGTTTCTCCTGTATCTAACGTTACTGAAGCATTACTCAGAGCGTTTCCGTCACTGTCCGTAACATTACCTTCAATATCTCCTAGCTTGTAATCTAAGGTATAACTAGTCCTTTTTTATTCATGGTATAATATTCTTCATTAAACCTATAATTTTTTAGGTAGATTTCAGAACAATTTCAGGTGCTCCTTATATATATGGATATTCACCCACCCCCTGACAAGAAATTTCTCTGTGTGGAGGTATGCAATTGTCCAGACTATAAGAGAGAGTTTTGATTTTATTGATTGATTTGAAGATAATTTTATTCCAAGTTCGTCACCCCCCCGTTAAAAGGACCCTTAAATTTTGTACTTAGAGAGTTTCCTCCGGGTTCGACCCCCTCCCCCCACACACCCAATTTTGTGTGTGGGGGGGTGGGTGAGTATCCATATATATAAGAGAGATTATTATTTTACCACGGAAACGTAGTAAAGCACACCTCACAAAAAACAGAACAATCACAAAAACTCAGGATGCACATACCAACAGTTGCTTGAGAACTTGTGATTCAGGAACCCTTCCTCGGTCATATTATTCAATGCAGACCTTATGGTATCCTCTGATATTTCTGATTGAATACTTTTCTGAATATCTTCAGTCGTCCATGTTATCTGAGATTCTTGCCATACAATAGCCCATACTTCTTCTCTAGGAGTTATATCACTCATAGTTATTATTTCGAACAAAGCCCTATATTTATTATGCTCGTTAGGTGCGTAGAGTGTTGGTTAAGAAAATCAGAATATAAATCCTAATCCTACCAAGACTGACCCGATGAACATACACCAACCGATGATATAGAATCCAATATTTGCGTACGTGTTTTCTGCTCGAATTGTTATTGGGAATCTTAGCCTGAGATTGCTGAATGGTTTGAATGGATACGTACCTTGCTTAGTGATAGAATCTGCAAGTATATGTGTTATGAATCCTATAATAGCTATTCCAAAAATATACAGTAATATCATAGGAGGTATCACAACGGCTGTAAACACCATCAGTAAGATTAACGGAGCTATCAATAAGAATCCGAATATCACTGCGGCTATTACAGAATGTGATTGACCACGGTGTTTCATACCGGGTATTAGGTGGTCTTTGTCAGGTATCATAGCAAATGGAATCATTATGAAGAATCCTATTATTGCTAATCCGATTTGACCAATCGAGAAAAGGTAGTACGCGATAAATGAATATACTATCAACGCAAAACCAATGTGACCTTTCCGAAGCATTAGAAGCTCACCCGCTTGAGTGCGTATCGTTCGTTTGAGTGTTTGAGCTTGGTCAGTACGTCTTTCTTATATAGCGTAGAACAGATAGAATACGTCTTGGAGAGTTGCCAATCGAATTTATCTGCAAGTTGTTCAACCGTCGCTGTTCCGGCTTGCAACAGATACAAAATTACGAGTTTTCCCGCATCACTATTTACGGATTCAATCAAATTATTCTGAAATCTATTCATGTAATATTGTTGTAAATAAAACCCTAAAGGGATTGCGTAAGATACACACCCATATATATACCCATATGATATTCTAAGATGGGGGTGTTAGATTTATTTTTGAATATAATCTGAAATAAATCACAGGTCTAGAATTTATTTGCGAATATAATATTATATAAGATTCTCTCTTTCAAGATGATTCTGTAATTTCTCGCTCTGTTTGTCACTCAAGATTTGCTCAAGTTGGTCAATCTCAGTGATTTTATCTGGACCGTAAAGACCGCCTGTTTTGTCTTCTACAATATCCCAATACCTTTGCGGGACTTCGTCAATCAAATTGCTCTCAGAGGTATCTTCGACGGTCTCCGATTCTTGGGTTGGTGTATCGTCCTCGTCGCCCTCAGGAGATTCATCACTATCAGGAACTTCGTTTGAATTCTCAGACGTTTGTTGACCTTCGTCTTCTTCGGGAAGCTCATCATCCTCAGTGTAGTCAACAAACTCATCTTCGAACTTGGTGTTGAGTAAGTCTTCAACAGGAACGCTCGGATGTGGCTTAGTCTGATTTTTGTGAGTATCGCAGAGGCATTCTATATTGTCACCCCACTCTGCTCGTATCGTAGAACCACAACGTTCGTCATCTTTGTTCGAACCAACGCACTGCTTGGATTGCTCATCACCCCATGACCATGTAGACTCGTCAAAGGTATCTATATCGTAGCTGCACTTTGGAACCTTCCTGAACGTGGAAATATGACCTTCAGGCTCTCCAGATTCATCGAGACCTTTGTACACCTTAGCAGTCTTCTTCGATGTTTTGTGAATGAAAGTACAGAGTTCCCGAATCCATGGATGGATATCTTTCCCGGTGTGACCTATGATTATGTAGTTCCCCATCTTTTTTCGCAGGAACGTAATCAGACCGAAGAGCTGTTGCGTCACTTGGTGGTGGTCTGAACCTGAAGCGTGTTTGTTGAACTCGTCAAATACGAAGAGGAATTCAGTACCTTGGTTATTATCAAGCCATTCTTCAAACTCGTCTCGACCGGCGATATTCGTAGTGTGTGAAACTCCTTCGGTGTTGGTTAGGATTACTCGGCCTTCTCCTTGGAACTTCCATAACTCTGCAAGAAGGAATGAGAAATTAGTCTTACCTGCTCCTTGCACACCGCTCACATGAAGTTGAGTAACTGTCTGTCCGGGCTTGTTATTTACAAAACTGAATATAGATTTCAGGAGTTTTGTCTTCGCAATATCTGGGTCATCAGCGTTTGAGTTAAAGTAGTCGATAAGATTCCAGATGTCGTCTTCAATTGCTCTACCAGCAGTTAGGCTAGTTTGCTTCTCAATAATACGTCGGTATTGCTGAGTCAAAACATACGGCATCCCTTCATAACCGTATTCAGCACGATATTTTTCCCAGAATCTTTTCCGCTCTATAATCTCCTTTAGAATTTCTTCGTCACGTATCTTTACTGCAAAAGGTAGAATATCGTTATCCTCAACATCAACCTCTTCAACTTCCTGCTTGAACTTCCCTAATCTCTGTCCTTTATTCTTTCTTCGAGTATTATTTACCATACATAAAATATATAATAAAACCCTAAAAGCGTACCTCAGTTATTCTAGCCGTCCGTCGTCATCTTCTTCATTCAACCGTTTTATCAACTTTTCTTCATCGTACTTCTCAATATATTCGTTAATCCACGACTCTAGATTTTTCTTCTCCTTGAATTCCTCTTCGTCCCGAATAATCTCGGATGCGTACGATTGTACTTCTCCTTCATCATCTGTATCTGCTATCATGCTAAAGATATCAAAAGCTACCATATAGCTCTCATCTTCTGTCACGGCACGTATTTTGAACACGTAAGCACTACCGTCATACTCCACTATTTTGTTAAATCGAGAAACATAGACAAGGTCGTCGTCCTCGGACAATTCATTCGTTTTCTGAATCCACCCATGGTCATAGTCAATACTGAGATATCCTCCAAAATCCGGAATCGTATCTGAGTATTTGTTGAAGTAGCTCTCAACGCTAGTTTTAATATTAGAAATCATATAATATATTATTGTGCGTACGCGGGCAAAAGCATTGTGCAGGTTACAGATAACCACCACTACACTATTAAGGTATAAGATAAGTTATATAAATAGATGGGAACTAAAACTGGAACAAAGCTCGGGATGATAATTATCTATCTCACTATTTTGAATCTCATAGCAGTCGGTTTTCTGTTTGAGTTAGGTGGGATATTTTACCTAATTGCTATGGTGCTCTTGGGTCTGACTGGCGGCTGCGTGTTCTGGTACATAGGTCTCATTACATGATAAAATGTGATTCAAATATGAATGTAACAAAACATAAAATTAGTAAATTTAGTAAAATAATCGGAATAGCCCTTGTCGCTATGCTTGCTTTTGGAGGTCTCTCTGGAGCAGTATCGGCGCAAGAAGATATTGGAGATATCAATGTGACTGTAGAAGACAACGGTACTGCCGTCAATACGCAAAATATGACGCTTATGGACGCTTCTGATAATACAGAAGTTGAAGTCCTTGAAACAGATTCAGATGGTTTTGTGTCTTTCACTGACATATCGTACGGTGAGTACTATTTGAGCTATACCGATAGCGAAAATGTAACACATGAGTCAGCTACGTTCCAAACACAAACTGGAGTCTCTCTTGTTGATTGGGATGTTGACGCTAATACACTCACTCTCGAAGATGGCAGTGGAAATCTCATCGAGGAGTACGTAGGTACTCAAGATGACTTCGTTGTAACAGATGTATTGTCAGAAGAATCTAATGATGCAAGTACGCTAATTGGATATGCTGGCGTAGTTGCAGGTACTGTCATTACGATATTTGTGCTTATTATCTCGCTAATATTAGCACGAAAAATATTGAGAATATAATTTGATGAATAATTTTTTTTGTAGTCGGAGTAATACTTTTACCCTATAAAAATAAAATTTATTACATGAGTATATTATTCATCGGTACAGTTGTCGCATTAATCAGCAGTTTTATCAGTACAGTTGTCGCATTACTCATCCAAGTATTCGCTATTTTAGGCCCTATTTTAGTAGCAATTGTAGTAATAATTATTATACCTGCACTTGTTGCTGCTAAACAATTTTTCGGTGAAGTATTTAAGCAATTATAATTCCTTTTTCAAGCACAGATAATATACCAAACACCTTTAGGAATTGATATATTAGTTTTATATGCATGACTTATGCAAATAAAAAAGCGATTTTGAAATTTGGAGTAATAATGATTCTTGGAGTGGTTGTGGCTTCAGCAGCAATGAGTACTGGAGTACTGGCAGACGCTCCTGCAGAATCAGAGTATAGTAATATATTAAGTAATACAGCTGGAGATGGTACGAGTTCTAACCCTCACGTCGTGACTACTTTAGATGAGTTACAAGCTGTTAAAGGTGATTTGTCTGCTCACTACGTTCTCGGCAATGATATAAATGCAAGCGAGACTTCGACGTGGAATAGTGGTGCTGGTTTCAAACCTATCGGCAATTATACAGAAGATTTTACAGGGAACTTTGATGGTCAAGGATACACAGTAGATGGATTATATATTAATCGACCTAACTCAAATGATGTTGGTTTGTTTGGTGGCGCTAGTTCAGATATTAAAAATATCGGTGTCACAAATATAGATATACAAGGTGATTCTAGTGTAGGTGGAATTGTCGGTAATAATTTAGGTTCTACTATAACGAATTCGTTTTCTAGTGGTGCAGTATCTGGTAATATGAATGTAGGTGGACTTGTTGGTTATAATCAAGGTTCAAGCAATATAACGAAATCATATTCAAATAGTAATGTAACTGGTGATGGTTATGTAGGTGGACTTGTCGGTGAAAATAAACGTTCAAGCAATATAACGAAATCATATTCAGTAGGTATAGTAACTGGTAATACAGATGTGGGTGGACTTATTGGTAATAATAGTGCTACAGTAACAGACTCTTATTGGAATACTGAAACCAGTACTCAATCAACATCAGGAGGCTCTGAGACTGGACTCACAACAGCAGAGATGACTGGTTCAGCAGCAGAAACGAACATGGTTGATTTCGACTTCACAGGTATATGGAGCACTGTCTTAGCTTCAGATATTGATTCGTCAGCAGACTCATATCCAATTATACAAAGTAACGATAGAAAAGCTCAATTAGTCTCTGCAGACGTGTATGAGGCACCTACGTACTACACAGTTGATGTTTCGGCTGTTGACTCTGAAGGTAACGCAATCGATAACGCTACGATTACGATTGATGGTATAGAAACTTCAACTTCAGACCTCACAGATGGTGAGTACAATATCTCAGCAGATGCAACAGGATATGACTTAGTTTCTGATACAGTGGTTGTAAATGGTTCTTCAGAATCAATTTCACTTACTCTCTCGGAAACAGAGTACGCTGTAGACATCGTAGTTGAAGATGGAGATGGTAATGTTGTAGACAGTGCGAACGTCACCTTCGACGGTGTAGATGGTCTCACACACAACGTTAAAGACGGAGATTACGAACTTAACGTCACAGCAGATAACTACGTAGATACGACTCAGAACGTCACTGTAGACGGTGCAGATAAGACAGTTACAGTCACTTTATTAGAGTCAACGTACACAGTTGATGTTTCGGCTGTTGACTCTGAAGGTAACGCAATCGATAACGCTACGATTACGATTGACGGTACAGAAACTTCAACTTCAGACCTCGCAGATGGTGAGTACAATATCTCAGCAGATGCAACAGGATATGACTTAGTTTCTGATACTGTGGTTGTAGATGGTTCTTCAGAATCTATTTCACTTACTCTCTCGGAAACAGAGTATGTTGTAGACATCGTAGTTGAAGATGGAGATGGTAATGTTGTAGACAGTGCGAACGTCACCTTCGACGGCGTAGATGGTCTCACACACAACGTTAAAGACGGAGATTACGAACTTAACGTCACATCAGATAACTACGTAGATACGAGTCAGAACGTCACTGTAGACGGAGCAGACGAGACGTTCACTGTAACACTCTCTGAGGAAGAAGAAGCTGTCATAGTGTCAGATTCAGGTTCTGAAGAATCTGGTGGAATGTCCACCTTAGTTTCTGCTTCTATTGTAGCGTTCTTTGGAATATTTATTATGGTTGTATTGTTGTTCGTTAAAGATTAAATTCCATAAAAACCTTTAGGGTTTTATACCATCTTTTTTTACATGATAGAAATAATCTCGTTAATTTTAGAATTAATCTCGGCAATTTTAGGGTTTGGATTTTTCATAATAACAGGAATACTCACTATACCAATTGCGGT
>Ga0208283_10485_pt1 | contig 10023 bp, 9 predicted proteins | sample AntRauMetaRauer1_FD_184785 | JGI IMG/M metagenome (GOLD analysis project Ga0208283, IMG submission 184785) | Saline lake microbial communities from Rauer Lake, Antarctica, in enrichment culture - Antartic Rauer Lake 1 Metagenome Rauer1 (SPAdes)... ...
ACTCGTTGGATTCGACGGACTCGTAAAGGTTCCCACCGAGATGTTGTTTGTTGGCTTCGGGATTGCCACAGTTGTTGGCACCGTCTCAGCTGCTGTTGTGGCGTGGCGGATATCGCGGCTTGATACGCTCGAGGCATTGGGATAAACACTGCAGTGATATCAAACAACAAGCAGGAAATTCATCTGTTTGTCATATTAACGAGGCACAACGCATCTCGTCCGGTACGAGGGCAGAAAACCCGTGAATGTCGTGTTTTGTATCAGAATCAATTTAAGTAGTCTTCATGAGGTCATACCATGCAAACCGTTGTGCTTGCGGCCGGTGAGGGGACGCGAATGCGTCCGTTGACCGCCGCCCAACCCAAACCGATGTTGCCGGTGGCGGGCAAACCATTGCTCGAACACACCCTTGACCGCGCGGTCGACGCTGGGGCCGACAGACTCGTCGTCGTCGTCGGCTACGAATCCGACCGCGTCCAAGACCACTTCGGGAATCAACACGGCGGCGTCGACCTCAAATACGCCGTCCAAGACGAGCAGCGCGGTACCGCCGACGCGGTCAACGCGGCCGCGCCGCTGTTGACTGACGAGCCGTTCGTCGTGCTCAACGGCGACGCGCTGTACGATCAGACATCGCTCGACATGCTGTACAGCAACGGACCAGCAGTCGGCTCCTACCGGGTCGACAACCCCAGCGCCTACGGTGTCCTCCAGCTCGCCGACGCCGACGACACCCGAGTGACGGGCGTGGTCGAAAAACCGGCGAACCCGGTGTCGAATCTGATCAACACCGGCGCGTACGTCTTTCCGGCTGCCGCCCACGACCTGCTTAACGTCGAAACCTCCGAACGCGGCGAACTAGAGCTAACCGACGTGCTCGAAGCAGTCTGCAACCAGTTTTCGGTGACCGCAGTTCCGTTCAACCGCTGGCTCGATGTCGGCCGTCCGTGGGAGCTGCTGGCGGCCAACGAGTGGCTGTTAGAGTCGCTGTCGACCCGCCTCGACGGCGAAGTACACGATGCCGCAACCCTCGACGGCCCGGTCGTCGTCGAAGACGGTGCGACGATCAAATCCGGCGTCACCATCGAGGGACCGGTCTATGTCGACAGCAGGGCGACAGTGGGGCCGAACGCCTACGTTCGCGGGGCGACGTATCTCGCCCCCGACAGCAAAGTCGGACATAGCGTCGAAGTGAAAAATAGCATTCTTATGGCCAACGCTACAGTCAGCCATCTCTCGTATGTCGGCGACAGCGTGCTGGGTCAGCAGGTCAACTTCGGTGCCGGAACCAACGTCGCTAATCTCAGACACGACGGCGAGCCGGTCGCATTGACTGTCAAAGGCGAACGGGTGTCGACTGGCCGCCGAAAGCTCGGCGTGATCGTCGGCGACAACGTCAAAACGGGGATCAACACCAGTCTGAATGCGGGTGTCGTGCTCGGTTCCGGGGCAACAACCCAGCCGGGAGAGGTCCTGAAACGCGACCGCAGAAATTAATTGCTCGCCAACTGTGCGTTGAGGAGACGCTGAATTTTTGATCGGTCTACGGATCGCCCAAGGAAATCCTCGACGAACCGCCGGGCGCACCACGCCCACTTAGACGCATCGAACGCTCATAAAAGCGCTTGGAGGTCTCACAGCCCTGGTTTCCTCGTAGCTGTGCAGAATCCAACGAGAAGGACGAAAGGAGGATGAATAGCGACCGGGCATAACCGACAGACGGCTACTCTCTGGCTGCGGTCACGCGGTCGACGGCCGTCTTACGGAGCTGTTCGGCCGCTGCTTCGGTTCGGGCCTCGGAGGTCACCCGAACGAGCGGCTGGGTGCCGCTGGCACGGATCAAAAACCAACCATCGTCAGTGTCGACCCGGATGCCGTCGATGGTGTCGACGCGCTCGAAGTCGCTCTGAACGTCGGCAGCCACCTGCTCCATGACCGCCGCCTTGTCCTCAACCGCGATATTGTCACGGGAAAGCGGATAGGTGTCAACGCTGCCGACCAGCTCGGAAAGCGGCCCGCGGCTGCCGACTAGTGTGGCGAGTTTGCAGGCCGCCAGCGGGCCGTCCGGACACAGCGTCTCGGCGGGCCAGATCCACGCCCCGGAGGGCTCGCCGCCAAAGACCGCAGCGGGCTCGGCGGCCGCCGCGGCGACGAACACGTCGCCGACCTTCGTCCGGACCACCTCTCCGCCGGCCTCAGTGACGGCATCCTCGACACAGCGGCTGGTGTCGACCGGGACAGCGACCTGTCCTCCATCAGCTTCCTGAACCGCATACCGGGCGAACAGTGCCAACAGGACATCTTTCGGCACGAACGTCCCGGTTTCGTCGACCGCCAGCATTCGGTCGGCGTCACCGTCGTGGGCGATGCCAAGATCGGCGTCGGTGCCGCCGACCTGTGCACAGAGCGCGGTCAGTGTCTCGGCGGTTGGCTCACTGGGTCGACCGGGAAACGAGCCATCAGGCTGGGCGTTGAGTGTGGTCACGTCCGCGTCCAGCTCACTGAATGCGTCGGCAGTCACCCCGCCGACGCCGTTGCCGATGTCGACGACTACCTCCAATCCCTCGACTATATCGCTCTCGACCGCCTCGACGAGCGCAGTCTCGTGGGCAGCCGTCGCCGTCGAATCGCGTTGTCGGTCGCCGGAGGCATCCCAGTCGGCAAACACGTAATCCCTATGATCGATGATCTCGGTAATTCGATCCCTTTGGTCGGTGTCGAAGGCCTGTCCAGACGGTGTCCAGAGCTTGAGGCCGTTGTCAGGTGCCGGGTTGTGGGATGCGGTAATGACGACGCCTGCATCAGCATCAAGGCGAGCGATATGCCGAGCGAGTGTCGGCGTGGCCACTTGACCCAGATCAATCACGTCCGCGCCACACTCGGCTACCCCTGCGGCGACTGCGTCGGCGAGAAACCGCACTATTTCGTGAATCGCGGCCGACTAGCACAGCCTCAGCACCGGCGGTGGCTATCGCCCGCCCAATTGAAAGTGCGAGGTCCGCCGTCACTGTCTCACCAATCGGCCCGCGAACACCACTTGTTCCAAACATACTCATAATCTTGTTGCCATCTAGATGAATCCTATGAAAATCACAGCACAGCATCGCTCACCCAACGATTGGGATCTGTCTGCTGTTCACTCGACAGTGACGCTCTTGGCGAGGTTCCGTGGCTTGTCGATTGGTCGACCCAGTGCGTCAGCAAGATGGTAAGAGAACAACTGGAGTTGGACATTCGCCAACACGGGAGCAGCGCGTTCCTCAGTTTCAGGAATCATGAGCGTCTCGTCGGCGATCTCGGCGGCGTCGGACTCTCCATCAGTGACCGCTATCACTGGTGCGCCACGGGCTTGGACTTCCTTGATATTGCCGAGTGTTTTCTGGGCACGTTCATCGTCACCAGTGACGATTGCAAATACCGGTGTCTCCGGCGTCACGAGCGCAAGCGGTCCGTGTTTGAGTTCGCCTGCTGGGAACCCTTCGGCGTGTTCGTAGCTGATCTCTTTGCACTTGAGCGCGCCTTCAAGGGCGACTGCGACGTTCGTCCCACGACCAATGAAAAAGTAGGCATTAGATTTACCGTACTCCTCAGCAAGTCTCTCAGCACTCGACGTATCTAGGATCGATTGGACGTTGTCTGGGAGGTTTCGGAGCGACTCGATCAGCGGGCGGAGATCCCGTGACCCGTCGACCAGTTCTTCGGCAAGCAGATTACACCCTACAAGCTGCGAGGAAAAAGTCTTGGTTGCGGCGACTCCGATTTCAGGGCCAGCGCGGATGTAGACCGCATGATCACACTCACGGGCGGCCGTGGAGTTGACCGTGTTTGTGAGTGTGAGGGTGCTGACGCCGCGACTATTGGCATCCCGGAGTGCTGCCAGCGTATCAGCGGTTTCGCCGCTTTGGGTAATTCCGACCACGAGTGTCCCAAGGCTCAATGGCGGTGGCGACAGAGCATACTCGCTTGCGAGATAGGCTTCGGCTGAGATCCCCATTTCCCGGAGAATAGCCGCACCGTACAGTGCAGCATGATAGGAAGTTCCACAGGCGACAAACTGGACTTCATCTGGTTGTGGGATTGAGTCAATCTCCTCCAGTGTGACTGTACCTGCGAGGGCGTCGCTCCGCCCAGAGAAACACTGTCGGAGTGCGGTGGGCTGTTCGTGAATCTCCTTGAGCATGTAGTGGTCATAGCCACTCTTGCCCGTGGCCTCGGCCGTATACGAGACGGTCTCGACCTCAACGTCGACCGGTGATCTGTTTTCGTCGAGGATTGTGTACCCAGTTTTCGTGGCGATCACGCGGTGGCCGTCCTCAAGGAAGACGACATTGCGAGTGTGTTCCACAAAGGCTGGAACGTCACTCGCAAGGTAGGTGCAGTTGTCGCCGACCCCGACGACCAGTGGCGATCCCTGTCGGGCGGCGAAGATGGTTTCAGTGCCGTCGATGATAGCGGCGATGGCGTAGCTTCCTTCGAGTCGATCAACTGTATTGTGGAATGCGGTTTCGGGGTCATCGCCAGCGTCGAGTGCTTGGGCAATGAGGTGTGGGATGACTTCGGTGTCGGTGTCGCTGGTAAAGGTGACGCCTGTCTCCTGGAGGTCGGCTTTCAATGCAGCGTAGTTTTCGATAATCCCGTTGTGGACGACTGCGACCCGACCGGTTTCATCGGTGTGGGGGTGGGAATTGCGATCATTCGGTGGGCCGTGGGTGCTCCAGCGGGTGTGGCCAATTCCGTAGGTTCCGGTTGGCTCGTTGGCTTCGACAACCTCCGCGAGTGCATCGAGTTCACCGGATTTGCGGAGGACTCCCATCGAGGGGCCAAGGGCGATCCCTGCCGAATCGTAGCCACGATATTCGAGGCTCCGAAGACCCTCCATCAGCACGTCGACCGTGCCATCACCGCGTCCGATACTACCGACGATGCCACACATTAGCGGACCACCTCACTGCCAGCATCAATGTGACCACGGACGACCACGCCTGGACCGATCGTTGCTCCGGGACCGATCAGTGCACCCGATTCAAGAACTGCACCGCTGCCGATGTCGACGCGGTCGGAGATCACGCCACCAAGGTCGACGTCGCTGTAGACTTCTTCGTCGAGGACGACATCCGCAGGGCCGCCTCCGACAGTGAGTGCGGCACCGATTCTACAGCCTTGTCCGGCGACGAGTTCGATCGCGGTGGTGTTTGGCCTAATGGTAGTATCTGTGTCGATGACGACATCACGCAGTACTGACCCCGAGCCAATGGTCACACTTGCGCCGATGGCTGCATAGGGACCGACGACTGCGCCAGCCTCGATGACGACATCGCTGTCGACGATGACCGGGCCGACCAATGTTGCGTCGGGATGGATGTGTGCCGACTCAGCAACGTATATATCGGTGTCCGTGGTCGGTGCGTCGACCCAGCCGCGAGTCAGGAGTTCTCGTGAGAGCGATAGTAGATCCCATGGATGGGTGGCATCCATCCAAAAGTGGTCGGTACGGACACCGCCAACGGAGTGGTCGTCTTCGTCGATTAGCAGTTGTATGGCGTCTGTGAGTGGGAGTTCGCCACGCTCAACAGAGAGCGTTTCGAGCACCTGAAAAATCTGTTGACCGAAGGCATACACCCCGGCGTTGAAAAGCCGAAATTCGCCGTCTGCTGGCTGTTCGATCAGTTTCGTGATGGTGTCTCCATCGAGATGGACAGCACCATAGTCGATGGCTTCTGGGCCTTCGACGACGGCGAGCGTCGCGGTATCGGTGTGAGCAGTACTGACTGCTTCGACGATACGATGGTCGATAATTTGATCGCCGTTGACCAACAGAAATGGTCCGTCGGGGCCATCACGCGCCTGCAATAGGGCATGGCCACTGCCGAGTTGGTTTGCTTGGGTGTGATAGGTGATCGGGATATCGCGGTAGGTCGGGCCGAAATGTGAGCGGACCCGGTTGGCCTGATAGCCCACAACGAGGTGGATATCGCTGATCCCAGCGTCGATCAGGGCGTTCAGAACGTGTTCGAGAATTGGACGCGTTCCGGCTGGCAGCATTGGCTTGGGGCGATTTGCGGTTAGTGGGCGAAGTCGAGTCCCCTCGCCTGCAGCCAAGACGACCGCCGAGGAGGGTTGAGTAGTCTCAGAAGACGATATGTCTGACATGATGTAAGATTTGTCTTATTGTACTTAGTGTTTGCTTAACTGAAAATCAGGCTTTCAATAGCTATGTTGTGTGGATATGGCGATATGTGTTTCTTCTATAATTTAGTCAAACAACTGTTCTCTGGTTACGTTTTATCCACCAGACACTCCCAGCGAGTGAACCTGCTACAAGAGCTGGCCAGCGATCACTGGAAAGATACAGTTCGGGCATTGCAAACCCGTAGAACGTAATCGGCCACAACATTGGCGACATGTAGCCCGATGTTGTGATGAGAAATGCATCTAAGATGATATGTGAGCCTGGCCCAATTGCAAGCAGTTCGAAGACACGTTTACGGTACTCATTAGGCACAAGAACGGTCCCTATGAGGACTGAGACAATTGCACCGCCAAAGGTGTGCAGTGCGAACCAGTCAAACGGGATGCCAAGGATTTGTTCGGCCTGATAGCTTGGGACAACGAGTTTTATTTTGGTAAGATCGGGAATGAATATACCCCTCATTGCGATGGTGACCCATGGTGGGGTGAGCCACTCGTATTTGAATGCAAGTGTTGTCGAAATGATGTAGCCGACAAGTGTGTGGGTGAGGAGATCTGGCATCTAGTCGACCTCTCTTGGTGTGAACGACAGTGTCTGGAGGTCGAATGTCCACTGGCGGAGGAAGCGGCCGAGCGTCCAGAGACCGGCGAGGAACGAGACGACGTAATGTAGGCGGACTCCCACGGCTGGCGGACTGTGGTGTCGATGACGGTCACTGTGTTATCTATCTCCAGAACTCCGTAGAATGTTATCTCGTCGCCGGGGCTGATGCTGTCTGTCTCTTTGAGTGACCGCAGTGTGAGTTCGAGTGAGCGTCCGCTGTCGGCGGTGGCTTCGACAACGACTGGATCTGTGGCGAGTACTGTCCCACCGAATTCGATCCGCTCGCCCACGTAGGCATCGTAGTCGACAGCGAACGCATCCTCGTCGGCGAACGCGTTGCGATCCGGATTCGGTCCGAGTGTGCCTGCCCACAGCAGGAGGCCACAGAGGATGCCTGCGAGGACAAGGAGGGCGAGGAGTCTAGTTGACCGCGTCTCGATCATGGTGGTGTCGACGAGAGGGGATAGATCAAATATTTTGGTAGTTGGTAGCTACCCAAAGCGTCGACGACAACCATTCATCGTACCCTCTATTCTCGGACCACTTGATCCCGAGACGATTCACTCAACGAACGACCACACCTGTGAATTCTCAAGCACTTCCGCCGAAACCAGGTTACCGTCGTTTGTTTCCAAATAGCCTTGGGCAGTAATTGTCACATATTTTGTTTCATTAGTAACCTCATTCTTGAATTCATAGAAATAGTGTTTTGAAACTGGGACATCATGGTATTTTTGAAGTTCAGTAGCGGAAATCGCATCAGTTGGCCACTCAGTCTCATCTTGATTACTTTCGAACCTATCTTCAGAAGCGTCTTTTTGAAAACGTGCAGGGGCTAAGAGAGATGATACTAACTCAAATTCAGAGACCGATACCAGTCCGCTACGACACACTAGTACTATTTCCAGAATACGTTTGAAAAACATATATGTGGTGCAGAATAACACACGTATCTATCTTTTGATTCCGCTCTGGAATCGATTGATCGTCCCACTGTCAGTGGTGACTCCGACAGTGACTGGCTCGGTGGCAACGACTGTCCTACTGGTTTCAATCTGGATTCGGTTCGAGTGTTCCTGCCCGGAGCAGGAGGCCACAGAGGATGCCCGCGAGGACAAGGAGGGCGTGAAGTCTGGTCGACTGCGTCTCGATCATTGTGTCTTGTCGACGGGATGGGGTGAATCAAACATTCCGATGTTTAATACAGATGTGCAGATACACCTAATGGCAATCATATGACAGCTCTCTGTACGCTCTACTGTATATTCCACAAACAAAAACAGTTATTACGTCTGAGTAGTCACTTATTCCAAGTACCTCATATCAAAGATAGTCTTGCAAACTAGTTAATTTGTAAGGTGTCTTTTTTATGAGGTCGAATGCATCGATGTCACTACAACATACTGACCGGGCAATTGAGTCTTCCACTACCGATCAGGCGCGAGACCTCACCACCGATCGGATTCTTGTAGGGATTCCAGCCTACAATGAGGAGATCGGGATCGGGAGTACGATTTTGGCAGCACAGCAGTACTGCAGTACTGTTGTTGTTGTCGACGACGGGAGTGCCGACAATACGGTCTCGATTGCCGCACAAACGGACGCTGTTGTACTGGAGCACCACGAAAACGTCGGGAAAGGTGGTGCTGTCCAGACGATTTTCGAGTATGCCCATGGCCATGACTTTGATGCGCTTGTGTTGATCGATGGTGATGGCCAACACATCCCCGACGAGATTCCGGATGTGGCTCAACCGGTTCTTGATGGAAACGTGGATATGGCTATCGGGAGCCGATATATCGAACAGAAACAGACAGAAACGCCACTCTACCGTCGGTTTGGCCAGCAATTCCTCGATGTGTTGACCACAGGGTCGACGAACTCGGACCTGACCGATACACAGAGCGGTTTTCGAGCGTTTTCACCCACGGCAGTCGATGAGCTGACGTTGTTGACTGACGGGATCGGCGTCGAAAGCGAGATGATCAGCGAGGCGACTGAGAAAAATCTGGAGCTGGACGAGGTTCCGATAGACGTCCGGTATGAGGGCGTCGACGGGCAGACCTACAATCCACTCCAGCATGGATTGACCGTTGTAGCGTTTGTACTGCAGTTGATTCGTGATCGTCATCCGCTACTGTTCTTCGGCATTCCCGGAATGCTGTTGTTGCTGGTTGGTGGTGGGCTTGGATTTCAGTCGGCCTTCCTGTATCAGACGACAGGTGCGTTCCACCAGTGGCGAGCGATCAGCGGTGGGTTCGGGATCCTGCTTGGAACGCTTTGCCTGTTTTGTGCCCTCGTGTTGAGTCAGATCCGGAACATGGTTGTGAAAATCAATGAGTAAGCAAACAAACCAGTCGACAATAACATTTGTTTTGGGAATCCGTCCATAAATCATCAAACTCTCACCAGTTATCCGTGAGTGTGAACGAAATGATTCTTTTATGTGTACTATATTCCAATTCTGAAAATAGTGCCTACCAGTTACATAGCACTGTCGACTTCTAAGCAGTTCTACTCCATGAATGCATAATGCAGTTTTACTCAATGAATGCATATACGTGGGAATTCTCAAGCAATTCCTCAGTTACTAGCTCTTCATTGACTATTTGTAGATAACTTCCGGCAGTAATTATCACATATTTGGTTTCATTATTTACTTGGCACTGTCTAGTTAAGCCAGTTTGAGAAGTGAGCAGTTCGTGGTTTGAGTTGTCTATGCTGTCGCCAGAACTGCTCAGAGAGACGTTGGACACGGCAAATCTTGAATGTTGGGAGCGAGAGCGGACGGCCACGCCCGTCAGGGCGTCCCCAGAAACGAAGTTTCTGGTGTGCGAACGAGACCGAAGGTCTCGTCAACGCTGGCCGTCCGGCTCCACGCGACCGGCTGTTCACTTAGAGAGACACAAGCAATTCTGCAATTATTCGGCGTACAACGCTCTCATCAGGCGATCTTTCAGTGGGTACATCGAGTAGCTGACAGCGTTCCCGACCCGCCTGAGGCGCAGCCGAAGCGGGTCGCGGTAGACGAAACTGCTGTCAAAATCAATGGCGAGTGGTCTTGGTTGTATGCTGCAATAGACCTCGACACCAAGTTGATTCTGGGTGTCGATTTGTTCGGATCTCACGGGACCGATCCAGCTGCTGCGTTTCTGCATGGGCTCTCCGAGAAACACGACCTCTCCGAGGCCGTGTTTCTCGTCGATGGCTTCGGCTATCAGACTGCCCTT
>Ga0208283_10498_pt1 | contig 9868 bp, 10 predicted proteins | sample AntRauMetaRauer1_FD_184785 | JGI IMG/M metagenome (GOLD analysis project Ga0208283, IMG submission 184785) | Saline lake microbial communities from Rauer Lake, Antarctica, in enrichment culture - Antartic Rauer Lake 1 Metagenome Rauer1 (SPAdes)... ...
TCCTCGTCAAGGCGGTTGACGAGAAAGTTAAGAAGCTGGTCCTCGTGGATCTCACCGTCTGCTTGTTTGGTTTTAGACACACCTTCAGCAAGCAGACGTTCTAACTAAGCGGCTTTGTGAAGTACTGAGATTTGGGACGTTTCCCCGACTGTTTCGGTCGGTCGCCGACTACCGAACGGATGATGCAACCAACTCGATTCTGGTCCATGGTCCGTACCGATTCGAGGACTGTGACCATCACGATACATGGGCCGAAGCAGGCTGTTTCGGCGCGCTTGACCGTGATAACGTCTTGTATCTTAATATTGGCACCGACTGGCTCACCGCCTCGCAGCTCCACTACGTTGAGGCGTATTATGATCTTCCGTACGTCCAAATGGTCGAGTACGACGGTGTCATCTACTACGACGAAACGAGCTACGAGCAGATAACCCAGCAGAGCCACGAATACTACAGACCCGTCTCGTGGAACCGCCCCAAAATCAGCGACTACTTGGCAACTGAAGGTGTCCTCGACCGGTACAACCACAATGGGCTCCGAATCTTTGCGTTCAGCGCCCGCGAACTGCGAGAAGCCCTTGCTCCGAAACTGGCCGACGATCCCTACTATCTGGTAACCTTGTAGTCGACACTCGGCCAAATGTGGGTCAACAGTTTTCAAACACCCATCTGTTTCGACTCCCGCGTTCCACTCCGGTACATCACGATGTTAGTAGAATATGAGTATCGATAAGGACAGTATCTCTACCAACTACAGTACACTATTTTCATACTATTTGGCGATAAAAATTTTTATGTTGAACACGACCGTGAACAGATATGTGACATTTTACAATCACTTATACTGGGTGGCCAAAAAAGATCTATTACGAGTACAGGCCCCACATAGCCCTGTTTTCTCCACTAAAAATTGTATTTTTTCCGACACACTAATGAATAGGGTCAGTTCACTATCGCCACTGGTCTCAAAACAGACACACTAACTTGTATGAACACGTTAGTAATCGGCCTGGATGGTGCCTGTCGCTCAGTTCTGGATCCGATGGTCGACGACGGTGTACTACCCAACATAGCCGAGTTCTATACAGATGGTGCAGTGGCGCCGCTTGAGTCACAACTTCCACCATGGACCCCGAGCGCATGGCCCTCGCTGTACACCGGGTTCAACCCTGCAAAACACGGCGTGTACGACTTTCTTCGGTTCAAGGGATATGACTGGGATGTCGTTAATCGGTCACATGTCAAAGCCCACGCGGTGTGGGAACTGTTGTCGATGGAAGGCTACAGCAGCGTCGTTGTCAACGTTCCGGTCACGCATCCACCTCGGGAGTTCGACGGCATCCTTGTACCAGGATACACTGCGCCTGAAGCCCCCGAGTGCTATCCTACTGGTGTCTGGGACGAACTCAACAGCGAACTCGGGGAGTACACACTGTATACCGACCCGCTCGGTTCAGGTTCATCGGAGGCTGAACGAAAACGTGGCTATAGACGACTTTCGCAGATGCGTGGCAGCGCATTTCGGTATCTGATACAGAAGCACGACCCAGACTTCGGATTCGTTCAATTCCAGCAGTGTGATACTGTGTTCCACGAATTTCCCGACGAACCAGAGACTGTTCGACGTGTCTACAAGGACATCGATGCCGAGATTGATGAAATTCTCAATACGTGTGAGCCTGACGTGACGCTGCTCGTCAGTGATCATGGTATCGGGCCGATGAACGGCCACGAGTTTCGAGTCAACGACTATCTCCGCGACAAGGGACTGGTAACCGCGACCGGGGAAGGCGGTGGGATGCCCTCCTGGAAGTCAGTCTCTCGAAAGCGTCTCCAGGATGGGAAAGAAAACGGTCCAGTAGCACAATCACCCGCCGAACGAGCCCTCGAACTGGCCGCACGGGTGGGGGTCACAAGCCAGCGTCTCGGTGCGGTGGTGCAACGACTCGGTCTCGAAGATGTCGTACTCAAAATCGTCCCTGACGATATCATCAGAGCAGGTGCCGAGCAGGTCGACTTCCCGGCATCAACGGCATATATGCGGTCGCGAACCGAAATGGGCGTCCGGCTCAATGTCGACGGCCGTGAACCGGCCGGGATCGTTCCGGCCTCGGAGTACGAACAGGTCAGAGACGATGTCATCGATACCCTCACTAAAGCCACGACGCCGGAGGGTGTCCCCGTCTTCGAACGCGTCGCTCCACGAGAAGCGGTGTTTGAAGGGCCGTATCTCGATGACGCACCAGATATTGTAACGGTCCCGAACCGATTCGATCACTTCCTTGTGGCAAATCTCAAAGGGGCTCAGTTCGGTGAGCCAACTGAACCGTGGGAACACAAACGCGAGGGGATCGTCATGATCTCCGGGGGCGAAAGTACATCGGACGTGGCGCTACAAAACTCACATTTGTTTGACATTGCACCGACAATCCTCTCGACGTTTGGCCTCCCGGTTGACACGCGCATGGATGGATCGCCACTTCCGGTCATCGGGTCGACAGGCGAAAAAGAATACCCCCAACTTACCGATGAAAAGATCACCACGACAGAGGACGCAACCATCGAAGAACGACTGTCCAACCTCGGATATCTTGACTGATATCGCGAACGCCTCGGTAGGTTAGACCGTAATTACTATGCTATAATCAATACATATATTCTATTTTTAGTGGCATTCAAATAATCTGCCAGTGAACTTATTATGAAATACTGCATTGTCGATTTATATGCGTGTAGAAGAAATGTCATTTTCTGAGTGGGATGCTGCACTACCTGATGAAGGATTTGAACTATTTCATACGACAGATGCACTCGAGGTGTTAGAGTCACATTGGGCCGGAGAACTTCGCTTGTTTGGTGGATTTAAAGGACAGGAGCCGATCGGCCTGCTGCCAGTATTTATTCGTCATCATCGGTTGGGACGAATTGTCTCGTCACCACCGGTGGGCTTCGGCATTGGTAGACTCGGTCCCATTGTGATGTCGACGAGTCCGAAACAGCGCAAACGCGAAGCGGTTAACAAAAAATTTGTCCGGAACGTTATCGAAACAATTGATGCCACAGACCAGTTTACACTGTTTCGAATGGTAGGAAATACAACATACAATGATCCTCGTCCGTTCAAATGGAATGGTTTCGATACAACTCCCGAGTTTACCTATCAGATTGACTTCGAATCGAAAACAGCGGATCAAGTTCTCAAATCGTTCAGTCGAGATCTGCGAAAAGATATTAGAAATCGGGACGAAGTAGGAGTGTCGATTCGGAGACAGATGGATGGAGACGCCAAGAAAATATACAAGGCAATGGTAAGTCGGTATCGAAAACAAGGGAAGAACCAACCCGTCTCGTGGGAGTTCGTCGAGGATCTATTAGCTGCAGTTGGTGATGGCGCTCGCGTGTATGTCGCTGAATCCGATGATGGGGAGTTCCTTAGTGGGATGATTATGTTGTATGCTGACGACACTGCATACAACTGGAAAGGAGGAACGAAACCCGCAGATTTCAATACAAGTGTCAGTGTGAATAATCTACTTCACTGGAAAATCATCGCAGATATTATTGAAGATTCAGAACTCGATTCGATTACGAAGTACGACTTTTATACTGCAAACAACGAACGGCTGAGCCGGTATAAGAGTTCGTTCAACGGATCTCTCGTTCCGTACTATACTATCGAATCGAACGGCGTTCCGATGGCGATCGCTAAAAAGGCGTATCGAACGGCAATGTCGACCACCATCCCCCACGGAAAACAACTTGTCATTGGGAATACTCTTAAAAACAAATAATTAGTGATTCAGGGCACTGTCTAGTGTCGCTTCAAGCCTCAAAAGAGACGTTGAACACGGTAGTAGAACCGAGATCGGCTCGTCTGTTCACCGTTGAAGCAGCACTAGTTAAGCCAGTTTGAGAAGTGAGCAGTTCGTGGTTTGAGTTGTCTATGCTGTTGCCAGAACTGCTCAGAGAGACGTTGGACACGGCAAATCTTGAATGGTGGGAGCGAGAGCGGACGGCGGCGTTGACGAGACGCGCAGCGTCTCGTTCGCACACCAGAAATCAAAGATTTCTGGGGACGCCCGTCAGGGCGTTCGCCGTCCGGCTCCACGCGACCGGTTGTTCTCTCAGAGAAACACAAGAAATTCTCCGACTATTCGGCGTACAACGCTCTCATCAGGCAATCTTCCAGTGGGTACATCGAGTAGCTGACAGCGTTCCCGACCCGCCTGAGGCGCAGCCGAAGCGGGTCGCGGTAGACGAGACAGCTGTCAAAATCAATGGAGAGTGGTCTTGGTTGTATGCTGCAATAGACCTCGACACCAAGTTGATTTTGGGTGTCGATCTGTTCGGAACTCACGGGACCGATCCCGCTGCTGCATTTCTGCATAGACTCTCCGAGAAACACGACCTCTCCGAGGCCGTGTTTCTCGTCGATGGCTTCGGCTATCAGACTGCCCTTGCTCGATTAGGACTCAGCGGTCGGCGTGACTATACAGACCGAAACCTGATCAAAAAGTGGTTTCAAACGCTCAAAATGAGGATCGACCGCTTCCATAATTCGTGGGTGGGCAGTCGGTCGAGCGTTCGCCGCTGGTGTTTGCAGTTCGAACATTATTATAACCGCCAGCGACCGCACCAGTCGCTAAATGATCGAACGCCAGCTGAGGTGGTCGTTAACTAGACAGTGCCTCTCAGTCTAAAATGTCGGTCGATTTGTCTCCTACTGATGGGTGAAAAGGTGTTGGCCAATAGTATTGAATTCTACTCAGTCCCTCAACTCTGTTGAGAGCTAATACCAATTATTCCATGCTAGTACGAAATTATTAGTGTGCTGGTGACGAAGATTCTACTCATGAGTGAGAAAGAACCGAGTTGGCCTCCTAGAATGGATGCATCAGAACGTGTCCGCCACGTTGTGCTGACACAGACTGAGCCACAGAATGCAGGATGGATCGCCACCGAGGCAGACGTCTCACGCGATACAGCTGTGAAGTACCTCACCCGGATGGTCGACCAGGGTGATCTCGAAGTTACTGAAACAGCTGAGGGGACGTGCTACAAGCCAGACAGCATCACCCAGCTACTTCGAGAGGTACGCCAGCTGGCCGAAGAACACACACTCGACGAACTCACCCAGGAGCTCAACGCGATCGGGGAGGAAATCGATGGGTGGAAAGAGAGATTCGGGGTCGACTCACTCTCCGAGCTGCGCAAAAGTATCGGCAGTGAGGACCTTACTGGCGAGGATCGCCATGAGCGTTTAGAGGTGATCGAAGAGTGGGAATACAACGTCGAGATACGCGAATCAATTCAGCTTGCAATCAGTCTCAAAAGTTCGCTGTCGACACTCGGTACTGACTCGCTGTCTGGTAGCTCGTCGACAACACTCCCGCAGGAAGGCTAGTCGCTAGATGGTGATTTTTCTCGCAGGTGGCCGGGGATTCACTCGGCGTGAGGGCCTTCGTCGACTCAAAGAACGAATGGAGAACGTTCCTGGATTCGATAGCGTTCGATATGAACCGTCTCGAATCCGTCCTCGGAAGGTAGTTGCTGATGTCGACATTGAGATCTTCCTTAGTGACTCATTTCCACGCACCGAAGCAACACTTGAGGTCCTCTGGCGACCGCGTGAGGGTACTGACGTCCAGCGTGTTCATTGGGCAGATGATCGTGTTAGTCTTGGCTGGCACAAAGACGGTGATCACCCGGATCTTGGAACAACGCACTTCCAACTCGAAACGACCGACGACTCAGTCCATGATCCAGGAGATATCGAGGTCGAAGCACCGCTGAGTTTCTTCGAGATCTGTCTCGACCGACTCCCCCCGGAACTCGAAAAAACAGTCGACTACTGAGTCCGGTGGGTAGCCTAATTTTATTCTTTCTTTGTTTATTGAACCCGAAGTCCGACTATCAAGAAAATAGTCAACAATGTCTATTTGTCTACACACCTAGAGTAAATAATGGATCGTTCGGGCCAAATCGATACGCAAGCGGTTTTCAGGGCCTTCGATACGGTGAGTGATCCTACAGAGCCTCTCACTACCGAAGAGGTTGCCAGTGCTGTGGGATGTGAGCTCTCTGTAGTGCAGGCCACATTGGATTCTCTGGGCAGTCAAGGCCTGTTGAAGTCCAAACTGATTGGCGAGCACACACGGGTTTGGTGGCGACCACCAGAAGTGGATGAGCTGGCTCATCGACGTACTGAATCCGACAGCACTGGTGGTGTTGCTCGTGACCTAGGTGAACATACGCTAATCGAGCAGATCCTAGAAGCCAGCCCAGTGAGTATCGTCGTTGTTGCTTCTTCTGGTAAGATCGAATTTGCGAACGAACGTGCCGAGGAAATGTTAGGCCTCGAACGGAGTGAGATCACGAGCCGGACCTACAAACAACCAGAATGGAACATCTATTACGACGATGGAACGCCAGTCCCTGTGGATGAACACCCAATCACCCGAGTTTTGAAAACGAGACAGGCTGTGTATGGATTCGAACACGGGATCGAACACCCAGATGGGACTGAACGATGGTTGTCGAGTAATTCAGCACCCGTAGTTACCGAGAGTGGAGATGTCGACTATATTGTCGTCGGCATAGAAGATGCGACAGCGCTGAAAGACCGCGAAGAGAAATTGACGAGTGAGGAGACACGACTGATCGAACTCTCTTCAGAACAGCTCTTCGAGCCGTTTGTGGCCGCTACTGATTCCGAATTCCAGATTGATATCGATGAGGTTGTGAGACTCCCTGATGAGACCGCACTCGAGTACCTCACTGCAACTGGCATTCCAGCAAAAACACTACGCCAAGTGTTCGTCCAAGATCCAACCGTCCTGGATACGAAATTACTCCAGTCGACTGACGAAGGCTGTCGCTTAGAAGTTCATGTAGATGGATTGAACATACCGCTGGTCTTTGACCAACTCGGAGGGAAAATGATCTCTCTGATCAAAACACAGTCGGATGGTCGACCTGTGTGCACCGGAAAACTACCGGGAGATCTTGATCTGCGAACTGCGCTTGGAGAGATTCGGCGTGTGTATTCGGATATTGAACTAGTGTCTCACGAACTCGACTACTCGCCGCGGCTCTTGTACAATATCGTCGAGGATGTTCTGACCAAAAAGCAGCTCACAGCCGTACAGATAGCCTACTATGGCGGCTACTTTGAGACCCCACGGGCAAGTTCCGGCGACGAGTTAGCAGATCGGTTGGGAATCACCCGGCAAACATACAATCGCCACCTCCGCAAAGCCGAACATGCGGTCTTCGAAAAATTATTCGTCGCATCAGGGAAAGCCACGCACTGACTAGTCAGCTTCGCTCTTTATATTCTCCGCAGTCTTGAATACAAATGTGGATTGAGTTCCACTCAGTCTGCTGTATGGGGGAATGCAGCAGTCGTATTGGAAACCGGGCAGACTGATAATCCAGCAGCAGGCCATTCTGGGGGGAATGACCGTCTTGCTGTATCAGTATCCGTTTGGGGGTTTGCTGGCAGAGATACCGAAGATGGGCTTCGTCCAGGAGCTACGTCAATTAGGCTTGCTGATGTGGTCTTTTATCGGGGATGTTACAAGACACATCATACTATCAGACAGGGGGCTGTATCCGATGGGCTTTTTTCAGTATCTCTACTTCAGTGCAGGCATCAGATAGTCAAAAGCACTGAGCCTAACTACTTCAATTGACAAATTAAAATTGTCTCAGAAATGAAGGAGTCGACTCCGGAGTTCGATGTGATCTGCGGTGTCGAGAGTCCCGAGGATCCCGTGATCAAACTCGAACCTAGTGACGAGGGATGGAGTGATGTCGGACAGTGGCAGTCGACACGTCGCAACCTTGCGATTTCGAAGGCTGCCATCCAAGTCGACGAAGCACACCGACTGGCTGAGGCTGAAGTGTGACAGACGACTGGGATCGAATTGCTGACCCTGCTATCAAACAAGCCCTCAAATCACCCAGAAAATGAATCGAGTTTCTGGACGATTTTCGCATACATACTGGGTGAGCAGTACCATCCTTTCTCTACCATTGTGTCGATCACCGTCCGTGCTTTCTCGACATTGATCACGTTCTGGCTAGCAAGGTACAGTACAAGATACGCAGTACCTCGTGTCGTGATTCCCTCCGTTGATGCGACATCACGTCCATATGTCTCGTCCATCACGGCCACACCGTCGTGAGCGAACGCACAGGCAAGGATAGCAACATCAGCATCGCTTAGGTTGGGGTTGCGTTGTACTCGCGAAAAGAACTCACCGTTGTCTACCGAAATCACACTGAAGACATCGTCCTCAACGCTCCGTTCAATACGACGAGCGTCCGGGTAACCTTGTTCGATGCCTGTGTCGACAACTTCGGTATAGACTCGCTGGGGGATGACACACGACTCGTCGAGGTGTGAGATCAGTGTGAGTTGGTCGACTTTCGCGAGATAGATGAGTGGCGTTGCATCAAAGACCCACATTCAGAGTGCCTCTAGGTCGTCATCGAGATGTTCGTCATCTACCCACGTGATATCGTGGTCTTCGGCCAACTGAGCAAAATCCCAGACAGACATGTCTGCGAGCTCGGCCGCCTTGCTAAAGGTAACCGTTCCATCCGACAGCTGTTCGAGTGCCCGTTGTCGACGCCAGTCTTCGAGACTCTCTGAGAGTAGTTTCCGAACTGCTGTGGATCGATCAAGATTCTCATCTTCAAGATAGGTCTCAAGTTCTGTCTCTAACTCATCTGGCACTCTTGCTGAAATTGTTCCCATAGTGTTTGCTATGTTTGCATTGTATACAAACGCTTCGGTGGGGAGAATCTCGGAAAGAGCAAAATAAAAGAATAACGTTCAAAGAACCAGATCCCTTCTTTCTTTCTCAGCCCATTCCACGAATTAAAGATCAAATCGAAGCCGTGTTAACCAACGTTTGTTGGTCTTTCCGGGCGAGAAAGAGAGATATTCTCTGAGAGCCTACTTCTAGCGTTATGACACGGCCAGTTGGAACGCAACGAGAGTTAGAAGCGCGGCGACGGCTTGCCGTCGCCCTGCTTCGGTTAGGTCATAGCGTCTCCGAAGTTGCACAAGTCGTTGATGTCTGGCCAAGCTCAGTTTATCGCTGGAAGGACGCCTACGAAGCCGGTGGCGACGCTGGTCTCGCCTCCAAACCAGTCAAAGGCGGACCCTCAACCAAGTTATCCGACGAACAGCTATCAGCACTTGCGGCCCTTCTCGAAGAGGGGCCGCAAGTGCATGGGTTCGACACCGACCTCTGGACGCTCAAACGCATCGCAGCGGTGATTGAACAAAAATTCGGTGCCTCTGTTGGCCAAACAACCGTCTGGCGGTATCTGCAGAAAATGGGCTGGAGTTGCCAGAGGCCTGAGCGTCGCGCTCTCAAGCGCGACGCGAATGCAGTTCGTCGTTGGAAACTAGAGACAATCCCAGCAATTGAAAAAAAGCGCGAGTGAATGACCTCGCGCTTGTGTTTCTCGACGAAAGTACCGTCCGAATGCAGTCCACGGTTCGACGGACGTGGGCACCGCGTGGGAACACACCAATCCACCGGAATTCGGGTAGCTGGCAAAGTATACGAGCGATTGCAGCCCTGACGGTCGCGCCGAAAACTGGCGCGACCGCCTTAGATTTCTGGCTCTCTGAGAAAAGCGTCGACAGCGAACAAATGGCGTTCTTATTACGCGATTTATTCAATCAACGAGGACAAGATTGTATTCTCATCTGGGACAATTTGCCGGCACACAAACCGACAGCACGGATGATGACAACACCTGGATGGCCGATGGCTCCCGAGGTCGCCATCGACATCCAGTACCTCCCGACATACGCACCAGATTTCAACCCGGTTGAACAGGTCTG
>Ga0208283_10504_pt1 | contig 9764 bp, 11 predicted proteins | sample AntRauMetaRauer1_FD_184785 | JGI IMG/M metagenome (GOLD analysis project Ga0208283, IMG submission 184785) | Saline lake microbial communities from Rauer Lake, Antarctica, in enrichment culture - Antartic Rauer Lake 1 Metagenome Rauer1 (SPAdes)... ...
AGGTATCTCTGGGTGGAATAGTGGGCGAATAGATGCTTGTTTCTGGCTCAGAGCGCCACGGTCCAGGGTCTCTCCCTCCAATACCGTACCTTACCATAGTAATATTAGGGGTGATTGGAGCTGTAAGGGGGTGGGGGTATACACCCTCCCCCCTCACTACGACTTTACCCTTATACAGAGTGACACACAGATTGTGGTCTTACCATACAGTACCAGTCATATTTGGTAGAATATCCTCTACGTCTACCGATTTGAATATGACAGGTGTGAGGGAAAGTATATGTACGGACAGCACCTAATAGAATATACATGAATGAGTATACGACTGTGTCCATCGCCCCTAACATCTCAGAGGAACTCGATGTCCTCTGTGAGGGCTTTTTCGTTGACGGTGTCACCGCAACGAAGAAATCCGTGGTTGAGGCACTCGTCGCTGAGAAACTCATGGAGCGTGAGCTCTAGAGCGTCTGAGTGAGAGATGGGCCGGGTGTTGGTGCACCCGGAACATAGTCCGAGTCCCCCTGGTCTGACAACAACAGCCTGGGACTAAGCGTATATACACAGCAAGTGGTCTTAACCATTTCGCTGACATACTTCTTAGTCTCTCTTGTCGTCGGTTTTTGGACTCGCATTCATGAAAACATATGAGTTCAGAAACAGACACACAAGGCGGAATAGACATTCGAAATGCGTATATGGCTGTCAAGGATGAGATATCCGAGACTCGCCACGACCCATTCGAGCGTAAGGCTTGTTTAGACGACTTCTGCGGGAAGTTGGCTACGGTCGTAGCGGATGGAGACTATGAGCGAGATGAAGCAGCTCAGCTCCTTAGCACGCTTGCAGCCCACGCACAAACGAAAAAGGAGACGCTGGAGAAGATGTTCCGGCAGCATCTGGAAGGCCTTATCGACGAGAGCTCCATGGAGGCCTCTTGGGAGAATGGACTTCCAGCCGATATCCTGGTTCGCACGAAGCTCTCGTCTGTAACCCGACACGTGTCCAGTGACACCAACGTAGATACCTTCTACGTGTTCGAGTTCACTGACCCGGATGTCCAGATAGAGACTAGCAGAGAGCACCTGAATCAAACAGAGCTACGCCGGCTCTACTTTGATGCGTCAGAGCACTTTGTGGCCCCAGCCCAAGATGGGATTGGAGATTGGGCTGATTGGATACAGCAGTACCTCGAAGATTACTTTGAGAGCAATCCGAATTCAACCGTCCACTTTGACGGCGCACGGACACTAGCTGCTGAGACACTCCGTGCGGCCCTTATCAATCAAGTTCCCACGCCAGAGCTTCACGAAGCGTTCCTACAGGCGATTCCTTACGTGGAGTCTGAGGACTCTGACGTTCTTCAGGTCCCCTACGAGTTCATCGCGAGAGTTCTGATTGATTATGAAGACGTACCTCCAGCAAATCTCCACCGTGAGCTACACGCGCGAGGATTCCTACAGTCAAACGCCAAACGGGTTCGGATGGATACGGGTGAGGTGGTGTCACTCTGGCAAATCCGACGAGACTGGGTCGATGGTCCTGATGTCGACGAGGGTGACGAACAATGACTCGGAAGAACCCGCCGAACTACCCCATCGTCGCCGAAGAGGAGTACCCTTCTACGAGTTCGCTCAAGATTCATGGACCGCCTGGTTCGGGGAAGACGACTCAGCTGTTACTCCGTCTGATGGGCCTGCTAGAGGCAGGATACTCTCTGAGTGACATAGCGTTCGTCACCTACCACAAGGAACTCTCTTCGGATATCTTGAATCGATTAGAGGAGTACGGGTTCATCGACTCTGAAGAGCTGGAGAAGCCAACAACTGGTGAGACCCGATACATCGGAACAATCCATGGGATTGCGAGCCGTATCAGTGGGGGCGCATTCCGCAATCTGGAGAGTGCGAAGGCTAAGGACCGCCGAGAGTTCATGCGAGAAGTCTACTCTCGTCCTTACGATGCCCCTGCGACTCGCTCAGACATTACTCCGATAGGGAAGTTAGCATTTGACTGTATTGAGTGGCTCAAAAAGAATCGAATACCCATCTCTCAACCAACTCGTGCACCTCAATACGTCGAATATCGGTCAAACTGGCGTGGAGCTCCCAGCCTCAGAGAGTTCCAAAGAGAGTGGGAAGAGTACAAAGCTGAAAACGGGTTGTTTGACTTCACCGACCAGTTGACGCACGCGCTTGACGAGGGGAAATCCCCGTCGACATCGGTGTTAATTGTTGATGAGGCTCAAGACATGTTTCCGCTGCTCTTCGAGTTGGTCAACGAGTGGCGGAAAGACGCCGACGTGGTCGTTATCGCTGGTGACCCTCATCAGACAGTCAACACTCACGAGGGAGCATCACCGGAGTTCTTCAACGCTATCGAACTCCCGACCGTGGTCTTACCTGACTCACACCGTGTTCCGGAACTTCACTGGCAGACAGCACGTCGACTACTCAACCGCCATCATGAGCCTCCCGAACTCAACGTCAGGGATACCTGCGAAGCGACTTTGGAGGAAGTTCGCTCCCCAAGATTTGGGTACAACAGAGGTCAATGGGTTGCTCCAACAGGGAAGTTCAGCCCGCCTTGGTTGTTGAAGCAGTACGCACCTGATGGTAATGCGCTTCTCATAGCGCGCACACGACTGCAGTGCCTGGGAATCGCTTGGAGTTTAATGGAAGCTGGCGTTCTGTTTCGGTCACAGAATGGCTTGCTCGGATGGGACACGCCTGGTGTCGGTGAGGGTCGAACCCGGCTCTTCAACGCGTTACAGAAAATTCGTGGACTATCCCTCGACGAATCTGATGGTGGCTCCAAGGTTCCAGAAGAGATTGAATCTTCAAAGCGGACGCTTACCGTTGATGAAGCACGAACCTTACTCCGGGCGATAGATTCGCAGTGTATCCGTTCACGGGAGAATCAGTTCAGGAGAACTACGGATTCCGTTTGGGAGATGCTGAACAAACATCCACATCAGGACATCTCTCTCCAAAAACTGAGCCGGCACCTCACGAAGGAATTCTGGGTTCGATATACGACCGGACCTGGGGCTGTGGAATGGCTTTCTGGCTTCTTCGAAAGGCCGCAGGAGCAGATGGCACTACGGAATGCGTTACTGCGCACAAACCAGCCAATCACGTCGCTTGAAGCGACTCCACGGGTATCAACCATTCATTCAACAAAGGGTGGTCAAGCAGAGACTACGATTTGCTATGATGGCGTACCCCCGCGAGTGAAGCAGACGCTTCATCGCCCGGGGGAACAGGCTACTGAAGACTTGATTTGGTATGTTGGACTCACACGGAGTTCGCAGAATCTCGTAATTGTGCGTGGCGGCTTCGACTGGATTACACCGTATCTGTCGAGCACTGTGGTTAACCAAGGTGAAATTGTATGAGTGAAACGAAATTCAACAGCGTCGCAGAGGAACCGACTTATGAAGAAACGATGGCAGACCTACCTAACTGGGTAGTTTGCTCATCAGCAGACAAGCGCCCGCGTGCTCCGTGGTTGGGTCATCTCAATCCTTGTCAGTGGAATGGCAATCTCGATGAAGATGAGCGTCCAGAGCGAGCACTTGAGATTGCACAGAACTGGGCCGGTCATCCAGGTACCAGAGACATCCCCTATGACGGGGAACTGGGTGAGCTCGGCGTTGCGTACATCCTTCCGTTTGAAAACAGCACGTCGATTCTAATGATTGACCTGGACAGCGTGCGGCGAGACGATACGGGAGAGATACATCCGACCGTCGTGACCTTTCTCACTGACCTCGACAGTTACGCTGAAATCTCGCAGAGTGGCCAGGGAATACACGTGTTTGTTCGCGCAACCATCCCAGAGTGGTATCCTAAGAGAACATTTATTGCTGAACTGGATTCAGAGGTGTGGGTCGGTGATGATGTACCGAAGATGGAGATGTATGATAGAGCACGAGTTTGTCTCACTACCGGGCGACATCTAACCGATACACCACGCAACGCAAGACGGCGACAAGGCATTGTAGATGACCTGGTACGTGAGTATGACCAGTCCGTGGACACCGTCGAAGAAATCTGCATGATAGAGGAGCGACGGGCAAAATCACAGGAATCACCTGCTCAAAAAGGCAATCGAAGCCCGTACTTCAGCCAGAATTCTGTCGATGTCCTTCGCCAGTCAGGGGTCCAACTCAAAAAACAGGGGACTGGTTACCGATGTGGTCATCCCGTCCATGGCTCGACGAAGAAGGACAATCTCGCTTCTGAGGGAGAGGTCTGGTACTGCCACCGACATGATGCTGGGGGGAATGCGCTCATGCTAGTCGCTGTTCTGGAGGGACTGATTATCTGTGAGAAAGCAGGCACAAAATCTCTTTCAGACCTTGGGGATGAAGAGTTCGCTCGCTTGTGTCTTCTTGCACGAGACCGGTATGGGTTCGACGGCAAGCCGCCTGCTCGTGCCATCCGTGGCACTGCGCTCGCGTACGGCCTCATCACTGACCCAGAGAGCCGAATCAAGCACATCTACAAAATCACGAGAAAATTCTATGATGCATCACGGCCGGAAGACTTCGGTGAGCGGGTTCCTACTCTTGACGGCGCGGTCTCAAAGCGAGGTGAATGCTGATGGTTCGGTCTGTTCACATTTGGCGGAAGCGGGCGGAGGCAATGAGGTGTCGTGAATGCGGCCAGGTAGGAGATTGGGACATCCATCGAAGCTATTACGAAGAGGAGGGGAACTGCCACTGTAACAACTGTGATGCTAGTGGTAGGTTCCACGCACCATCGAATGCGAATTGGCACTACACAACGGGGGCAGTAGTGGTCCCTGGAATACTACACGAAGAAGAGATGGAACACTTGTAGAGAGTACCGAGTTACCAACTCTCGGAGTCATTATCCTCACGCTCGACGCAATGTTCGCGGAATTGCTCGATACAATCTAATACTGGGTGGCTCGGACCCATTCTGGGGGTGAACATTGTACCACACCCACTACATCTGCCTCCGCTGCCTATCAATTCGAGTTCTTCTATTTCCAGAGTTACTGGACAGACCTTTTTGATTTCACCCATAATACATGTTCTCAGTGCTGGTACAAAGCTTTCTGGAGGCTGATTCCTGATATGACTGGATTCCGGATTTACCCGTATTGTCTGTGTATGAGAGATGTACTTAGTCGGAAGTATCTTAGAAATTAGTGATGAATCCTGAAATTGAAGAATTAGAATCTATAACTGAAGCCAGCGTACGTGAGATGAAAAGATGGGGCTTACAGCCCATCGATTGGGAGGTCTATATTGATGATAGAACCGAGGAACTCTGGGTAAATGTCTGGTTTGAGCCGGGCCCTTCGATTACTGAGCGTCGAAAATTTGGTCTCTATCTGTTTAAATCAGAGCTTTATAAAAGAGCTAGAATCCTCACGGTGTATGTCAACGTAACATATGAAGATGAGGCGACCAGTAACGGGATTGCTGTCTGGTGGATGATGCCTTAATCACTCTTCATACACTAGTTCGCATTCACTGACTTAGTTGGAAGTAGTGGGGGGGTGTATATCGGGCTGATGCCAGTGGTTCGAAGTAGTGGAAGCAGTGGAACCATTCTGGATAAAAGCAGCGAAGGTCGTAATCTTACAAATAGACCATTCTATTATCTTATGCCACCCGGGAAGTCAGCTGGTTCGCCAGGTGAGTGATTTTCGCTTCATATATGGTCAATATGTCATATCGAATATGTTATGAAGCTCCACAATAGTGGTATTGGTATGCCGTATCACCCAGACCATGCTCGCGGCGACTCAGTAACTGTTGACCTGGATGACTGGTCAGCTGGCCAAACGAGAGATGCTGGACGGGTACAGTTCCGGATTGAGACTGATACGAGCCCATTTGTCGGGTTAATGCGTACGGTTGATGAGATTCGTGAAGAGTTCTCAGATGACGACAAGCCGTCACGGGATACCGTGCTGGAGGCGATTGTATTTAATGGAGCTAGTAAGTCGGAGGCAGTAGTTGAAGACCTCGCCACTGAATTCAATCAAGAATAACACTTGTATCTGATATCGTTCGACGTTATTGAACTCACAACCATCTGAGAAAGCAATTCAGGGTTACAGACATTTACCCCTGAGTGCTACGAGACAGGGATGGAAACTCAGCGTGCGGGAACATGATGTGAAGTGTAGAGAGCTGGAAGTGACGGAATTAGTCAAAATTTAGTGCTGTTGAGTACACAATTCAGTCCTCTTGAAGTGCTGACTGTCTGAGGGTCGTAAACCGATATGAGTGTTTGAGAAGGACCTTGCGACTGAAGGTAGGTACAATCACAAGGTGTTCGGCTCATTGATGTGGTTCGTCGAGGAGCAATTCGATGTGTGTGTAATTGTGAACGGAGAGTAAGTGAACCAGAATGTCGTCTTCGTGGTGTTCTGAACTACAGTCGGGACACAGATACATCTCACCAGTTTTGTCAAAGTGGCTGTCCAGAATATCTGGTATACGTGGTAGCATAGTTTGTATTGACGGTGTACAACTGCTTTGGTGATGTGGTGATTCTTCTAACAGCTCAAAATCATCCAAGATTACATGTTGAGTTATGAGATAGGCAGTTGTGACATTGGGATACAAATCAAATATCGAGTTATCTAATTAATTATCTAGTTAACTATCAAAAGAAAACCTCTACCACTCTTCCAGGCTTTGAATTATATTATTGATTCGTGCCGTGTAGGACTAATTGGTTAACAAATTCTCTTGGTGGATACCTCATCACTATACTGGGTCATGTTTACCTCTCTCAACTAGTCAGTTAGCAACTCTGCTTAATGCTAATTCCAGTATTCCGCTAGAAATCTCAGTCACGGTTGATTCAATGGCGGGTGTTCTTTGAGCCACGATATGTGGTTCGAAACAGTAGTCAGATTTTGATACTGTTTGTGGAACGACCATACAGTGAACTAGCCACAGTCTATCGATTAAGGTAGCCCATACCGATATTTCAAAAACCGGAAAGTATACTAAGAAAACGACCTTCTGTTAAGATAACATGAGCACAACTGGAGATTCTCCTAACCAAAATATCACCTCCCGATTGACTCCGAACTGTACCAAGACTGTTGCGAAGGTTGAGCGTGACCCAATGACTGGTGAAATTCACGGGATACCGGTTTTTATCACGGTAGACCAGATTCAGACCTTTGGTCTGGTTCCAGAGGGAATCGAAGCAGTGGTTCTTAAAGCCGACCGAGGTCGATTTCTGATTTATCCCGTTGAATAGTCTTCTGTCTGCTGTTCGACCCTGTTCTACAACATACGTTTATTACAGCTCAATGCTAGTGAGTGGCAGGAAGGGGCAACTATGACCGAACTATCGCATGTCGCTACACATGTCCCAGCGACGGAACGAGACGTGTGGGAAGCCGAAGCAGAGGAGATGAATACATCATTATCTCAGTATGTACAGATGATGGCAATCGCTGGACGAAAAAAATTCGACCGCCATGTCGAACCCGACAAGACCCGAGCTGACCTCCGACGGGAACTCGGGAGGTTGATGAAGGAATTAGAGGAACGAGATAGGACGATAAAATCGCTACGACAACAACTCAAAGATACTGAGAAAAAAACAGTTATTGAGTTCGTTGCGGAAAACCCAGGCGCTACCTATGGAGATATTCGCCAGCATCTGCTGAACACAAACCGCGGACGAATGTCCTCCATGCTTGCGGAAATGGAAGGTGCAGAACTACGCGTTGAGGACGGAAAATTCTACGCAGCTCGTGCGAAGAGGGATAAGGCGGTTAGATGATTAATCCACACTATGACCATAGCTCAGCGTACCACTCCGGTGACGCTGTCGAACAAGATGTAAAAGCCTGGTTGGGTATCTGGAAAGATATTGATGAGGTTCCTCCGCTCCATCGACTCGACCACTTTACGGATATTATTGACTTTGAGGATTCGTGGGAAGGGTTTGTTTCCGATTACGGAGCAGACTGGAGCGACCACACACTACAGTACGCTTATGGGAAGGGATGGCGGGAGTGGCTTGCGTTCTGTGATGGTCGGAGTATTCATCCTGCTTGTCCCACCCCAGATGATGTGGAAGAGCATCTCACCATTCAACAAGCTGAGCTGAGTACAAATCAAACGCTCCACGATACGAGATTTCGACCCCTATTCTCTTGGTGGGAGTGGATGCGTTACCACGCTGATTATCCGGTTAAATATAACCCGGCACTTATGGCGGCTTTATTGGGTGGAGCAGCGTACGACGCGTGGAAAACTCGGGTCTCTGACCGACTTTGGCAACAGGAACTACGAGAGCAGGAGAAGCGATTAGAAACCAATGGCGAGTGATAAAAACAAAACTGCTGCAGAGCTTCGGCAGGAAAAGTTCGGTCTTGAAACAGACCCGCTAAAAGACCTTGACCCTGTTCTCCGAGAAATCAATGAGATTGACGCTCAGAAGCCTAAAGAGGACCAGGAGGGAGACGAGCTTCAGCAGTATATTGATACAATTCAGAGAGGCGCACTTGAGAACACAGAAGGTACGATTTACAACTATGAGTTGACTTTCCGTGATTGGCGGGCGTACATGTATTCGGAACGCGACCGTCATCCCGCCTGTCCTAACAAGGGACATGTGCTGGGGTTTATTGACTTGATGCGGGAGACGAATAAGCCATCAACAACGGGCAAAATAATCAGTCGATTACACGAAGCTTTTGAGTGGTGGCAGGTCTCGGAGGATTTTCCTCATACGTTGGATTACGACCCGTTTGAGGCTGCTCTAAAAGAACGGAATCTCAAAGATACAAAAGAAGAGGACAAAAAGAAACGTCCACCTCATGTCACACTTGATGAAGTCCGAGAAGTAGTACGTAGCGTCAAGCATGTAGCAGATAGGGCTATTATCGGCCTACAGCTGAAGCTGGGATGTCGAAGCGGAGAGCTCGCGAATATTCGCATTAGTGAGGTGAGATTCAATCACGAGAACATTGTGGATTATTACCCAATGTTGGGGACTCATGAACGACTGAACGAATATCCAGATGCTCTTCTCATACCCCACAACCGGAGGGGAAATAAGCGTGAGCGGTCGACTGTTATTCCGCTAGATGAAGAGTCTCGACAGCTCTTAATTGAGTGGTTACTCGTCCGTCCGGATGTTCCTGACCCGGATTACTCTGATGACCCTCGCTTGTTCATGACTCATAAGGGTCGTCCACTCTCTGTAGGAGATATTCGGTACATCTGGTCCAAATATTGGTGGCCAGAATACGAGTATCCGAAGGATGGTCAGTCTCGTTCTATCACGCCTAGCTTCGCTCGTCACCGATTCTCAACGTTTTGGAAGAACGACTTAACGGGAATCAACCGTGAGTACGTGAAATATCTACGTGGAGACGTAACCGATACCAGCCTGGGGAAGTCTCCAGACGCACTTGACCACTATATCCATACTTTCTATGAGGACGTTGAAGAGCTGTATCGGCGTGAGATGTACGATTTATACATCTAACCCGTCGCAGTCATTCGGTTTTGAGGTTATTAGGGTATATACCCCTATTTAAACCCAGATTTATTTCTGTTTTTAATTCCCTGAATTACGCCGCAGTCTGGCGTTTCTTATCTGTTACTTCGTTGCTCTACCTTGTTCAACTCGATCAACAGCCGGAAGATCGCTTTCACGAGGTTGGCGTCGACGTCGAACCGCTCGGCGTTTGCGCCGGCGCGCTCCATTACCTGTTCCTCCTGCCCCTCGTCGGTCGTCGGGAGG
>Ga0208283_10510_pt1 | contig 9701 bp, 5 predicted proteins | sample AntRauMetaRauer1_FD_184785 | JGI IMG/M metagenome (GOLD analysis project Ga0208283, IMG submission 184785) | Saline lake microbial communities from Rauer Lake, Antarctica, in enrichment culture - Antartic Rauer Lake 1 Metagenome Rauer1 (SPAdes)... ...
GTCGTCGTCGTCGAGACCGCGCGACTGCAGGTAGAAGATGTCCTCGTCGCCGATCTTCCCGACGGTCGCCTCGTGGGCGACGTCGACCTTCGACTCGTTGATCTCCATATACGGCATGGTGTCCGACGTCGACTCGTTGTCGAACATCAGCGCGTCGCACTCGACGGCCGTCGAGGAGTTCTCGGCGCCGTCGGCAATGTGGATGAGCCCGCGGTAGTTCGTGCGGCCACCGTCCTTCGCGATCGACTTCGACTCGACGGTCGACTTGGTGTTCGGCGCGTTGTGGTACACCTTCGCGCCGGTGTCGATGTCCTGCCCCTCGCCCGCGAAGGCGATGGTGATGTGGTTGTCGGAGGCGCCGCGCCCCTTCAGGATCGTCGAGGGGTACAGCATCGTCGCCTTCGACCCCATCGATCCCGATATCCACTCCATGCGCCCGCCCTTCTCGGCGATGGCGCGTTTGGTGTTCAGGTTGTAGGTGTTCTTCGACCAGTTCTGCACCGTGGAGTACTGGACGTGGGCGTCCTCGCCGACGAACACTTCGACGCCGCCGGAGTGGAGGTTGAACGCCGAGTACTTCGGCGCGGAACAGCCCTCGATGTAGTGGACTTCGGAGCCCTCCTCGGCGATGATGAGTGTGTGCTCGAACTGGCCCATCCCCTCGGAGTTCATCCGGAAGTACGCCTGCACCGGCATGTCGACGGTGGTGTTCTCCGGCACGTAGACGAACGAGCCGCCGGACCAGATCGCGCCGTGGAGCGCGGCGAACTTGTTGTCGCTCGGGGGGACGCACTTCGTCATGAAGTGCTCGCGGACGATCTCTTCGTGCTCCTGGACGGCCTCGTCCATGTTACAGAAGATGACGCCCTTCTCCTCCCACCGCTCCTGCATGTTCTGGTAGACGACCTCTGACTCGTACTGGGCGCCGACGCCGGAGAGCGCGTTCTTCTCGGCCTCCGGAATGCCCAGCTTGTCGAAGGTGTCTTTGATCTCGTCCGGGAGTTCGGTCCAGTCGTCGACGCCGGCGCGGACGTCGACGTCCGGCCGAATGTACGGAATAATCTCGTCGACATCGACCTCGCTCAGGTCCGGCTGCCCGGGCCAGTCGGTCGGCATCGGCATCTCCTGGAACTGCTCGAGCGCGCGCAGGCGCCGCTCCAGCATCCACTCCGGTTCGTCTTTGTCCTCCGAGATGACGCGAACCGTCTCCTCGGTGAGACCCTTCTCGGTCTGGAAGGCGGATTTCTCCTCCTTCTTAAACTCGAAACGGGCCTCGGTGTCTGTCTCCTTCAATTCGTCCTGTTGTGAGCTCATAGTGTCTTGTTACGGATTCTCGTGTTTACGTGTATCGCGTGACTGAATTCGGTTACGCGGCCTCGAACGCGTCCTCGCGGACCCAGTCGTACCCCTTGTCCTCGAGCTTCTCGGCGAGTTCTGCGCCGCCGCTCTTGACGACCTCGCCGTCGAGCATCACGTGGACGTGGTCGGGCTCGACGTAGTCGAGAATCCGCTGGTAGTGCGTGATCTGGAGAACGCCCGTGCCCTGCTCGTCGCGGAGCGCGTTGATCCCCTTCGAGACGTCCTGCAGCCGGTCGATGTCCAGCCCGGAGTCGATCTCGTCGAGCACCGCGACCGCGGGCTCGAGCATTGCCGCCTGCAGCACCTCGTTCTGCTTCTTCTCGCCGCCGGAGAAGCCGGCGTTGAGGTACCGCTGCATGAACTTCTCGTCCATGTCGAGCAGCTCCATCTTCTCCGAGAGAATCTTCTGGAATTCGGCGACGCCGATGTCGCCGTCGTCCGCGGGACCCTCCATCGGGGAGGTGTCGTACCCCTCGTCGTCGTCGTCCGCGTCGGCTTCCGCCTCTTCGTCTTCGAACAGCTCCTCGCGCTCGTCCGCCTTGGCGTTGAGCGCCTGTCGGAGGAAGTTCGTCATCGTGACACCCTCGATCTCCGCCGGGTACTGGAACCCGAGGAAAATACCGAGCGCGGCGCGCTCGTTGGGTTCCAGCTCCAGCAGCTCCCAGTGGTAGTCCTCGTCGTCGAGATCGGCGTCGATATCGGCGACATCCTCTTCGTCAAGGTGTAGGAGGATCTCGCCGCCGGTGACCTCGTAGGCGGGATGGCCGGCGATGACCTTCGCAAGCGTCGACTTCCCGGAGCCGTTCGGACCCATCAGCGCGTGAATGTCCCCGGACTCGACGGTCAGGTCGACCCCACGAAGAATGCGTTCGCCGTCCTCTTCCGCCACCCGCGCATGAAGATCGTTGATTTCGAGAGTTGCCATATGTATTCTCGTGCCTCGTGTCCATACAGTGGTGTCTTGTCGGGTTAATGGTTACGCATCTCCCGTAGAATTTCCCGAAATCGACAAGAATTTTTCTCTACAATTAAAAAGTGATTTTCAAACTCGGATTAAATCACATGAAGGAGCCGAGTCCGGTCTGCTCTTGACCCGTCTTGACCTCCTCCCACGACAGGCCGAGCGCCTCGATAACGCGCTCGATCGGCCCCTGAAGGGTCTTGTCCAGCATCTTTTCCCAGTCGACGTCGAACTCGTCGGGGACCTGATCGGCGTACTCGAAGCAGATCACGTCGGGATCGCGTTTGAACTCCCCGTATAAGTGATCGCGTTGGGGATCGAGCCCGTTCTCATCTTCCATCCGCCGCCAGAAGTCGGGGTGGACCTTCTCGATGTACAGCCGCTTCGGCTTCGACCCGCTGCCGAAGTTGGTCCCGAGCATGAGGTTGGCGTACTTCGCCCCGCGGACCTGCGCGGTCGGGGTGTCGTATGCGTCGAGCTTCTTGCCGATCCCGCCGGGAATCCCGATCTCGTCGAGGTCCATGTCGCCGTCGAGCACGCGCGCGATGACATCGACGAGGTATGACTTTATCTCCTCTAAGTCCTCGTCGATGTCGTCGCCGGTGACAATCGTCTCGATAACGTTCTGCTGGACCTCTTTCGTAATTTGTGCGATGTCCGAGCGCTTGTACTCGAAGCCGGTGATGTCGATGTCGTCGACGTCTTTCCCCTCCTTCCAGATGATGTGACCCGCGTACCGCTTCTTCTTGCCGGCCTGGAAGAAACGACGGTAGAGCTTCTCGAACTCGATCTGGAAGCGGTGCTCGTCGGCGTTCAACTCATCACGCGCAAAGTCGTCGTAGCGCTCGTTGATGTGGTCCTCGATCTCGAAGGAGGTCTCGATCGCTTCCACTTTCGACATATCAGACAAAGATAGCATAACGGAATCGGTGTCACCATACGCAACCTGATAATCAAGCTCTTCTGCGGCTTCCTCGGTGAAGTCGATGACTTCCCGACCGGTCGCCGTGACGGCTGCTGCGCCCTCTTTGTCGTAAAGACGGAACCGATCCCATCCCGTCACGCCGTACAAAGAGTTCATAATAACCTTGACAGAAGCTTGCTGCCGGTCGTACTGCTCGTAGGGTTCGGTGCCGGGGTCGTGGTCGTTCCGGAGCGCCTTCTTCTCCTCGCGCTCGGAGAGGAGTTCGTCGACCATCTCGCGCATGATCCCGTCCGGTTCCTTCTGGAAGTGGGTCCCGTTAGGTGCGACGTACATCTCGCCGTCGTACTCAGCGGGATCGACCTTCGTCTCCGGGCCGGCGTTGATCGTTACCATGCACATCGGGTAGAGGCTCTTCAGGTCTTGGACCGTCACCATCTCCTTGACGCCGGTGATCGGGTCGAAGACGGCGCCGCCCTCGAACTCTTCCGACTCCTGTTGGCCCTTCGTGGGAAGCGCGAACTTCCCGAACGCCTTGTGGAGGACGTACATGTCGACGGTGTCGCCGGGGGTCGGCGCGTCCTCGATCTTGCAGCCGACGAAGGTGCGTACCTCGTCCCAGAAGGCGATCACGTCCTGTTTCCGGTCGATCTCGACACACAGCTCCACGTCGCGAATGCTGTACTCCAGTAAGCGCTCCGGGTCCTGTTCCCAGAGGTCGCCGATGTCGCCCGTGTAGCGCTCCTTTCCGACCCCCAACTCGCGCTCGCCGACCGCGTCGAGCCGGTACGATTCCAACTCGGTGAACATCGTGCGCTTGTAGGCGTACAGCAGGTCGAAGACGACTCGGCCCTTGATGTCGGGGCCGCCCCAGCCGGAGCGCCACACCTCGCCGATCCGGGAGAATCGATCTACCGAAAGATCGTACTGGCTCCCCGGATCAAGCTCTTCCATCCGATCGAAGAAATATGGTACGTCAAAGTCGTCGCAGTTGTGGACGAGACAGTCGTCTGCGAAGAAATTGTGCGTGGTCGTCTCGATGTCGTAGGTCGTCTCCGCACCGACGCAATCCACGTCCGTCACCTCCACAAACACGTACTCCTCCCACTTGTTTCGAGTCGTTTCGTGGCGTTTGAGATTAATTCCTCGGCGGTGTTTGTCTCGGCCGATCCGCTTCTCGTCGGTGCCGGTGTCCGCCTCAAAGAGCGCGTACGGGATATTCTCGCTCCGGCCACTCTTTCCACCGTCTAGCGTTTTTAATGCACCTCGCTTTTTTGAATGGGAGAGATGAGGGAGGACTCGATCTTTGAGCCGCTGGATGTCGCGCTCTGCGTCTGGAACCCGAACTACGTTCTCACGTTGCTCTGCATAGATACCGAGTCGACGGAATAACTTCACGTACCATTCACCGATGGACCGATTTTCAGCTGCAACGGTCACTGAAGATGAAACGTTGCCATCTCCGTCGATGACTCCTGCTAGGAATCGTTCGATATATGATTCAGGGAGTTCGAAAACCGTCGAGAGATCGACCTGGTTCTCGTTTTTATCACCGAACGGGATTCCGAGTCCGTTGAACGCGTACATTCGCGCGTAATCCAACACGTTCTGTTTGTAGCAGCCTTTTCCGTCGGGTTCGAGGTGTATCTCACCAGGGAACTGTTCGTGTAACTCCTCGCGAGTGTTGTAGAAACGGACTCCGTCGTTGGGTGACATCGTTCCGTCCGTGAGAACTAGTCCCGCGAGATACAGTTCGTCTGTGGTGAGCTCTCTGTCCAAGTCTTTCCGGGTACGACGGTACTCGTGCCCGCCGTCAGGAAGCGGGATATTGTACCGGTCAGCCGCAACCCGACAGCGCTCTGGAGTCCAGAGATCTGTCTTCGGGTGATGTAACGTCTCTGCCGCGAGACCGAACTCTTCTGCGAGCTCCGATACGGCACCGTAGGGAAGTTCAGATTTGAACGACTTGATCGTCTCTTTATTTTCGAACCGCTGGTATTCGATCGGGATGAGATCGCCGAGAGTCGGAATCCAAGCCGAATCGACATTTAATTTCCGCGGTTTGAGGAGGTAATCTCCAACCGCAATCTCGCCTCCTTCTTTCCAGTCGATCTGATCGTCGTCACCGACCATCACGCGATGATCTTCAGAGCTGCTGAGAGTGGTTCCGTCTGCGAGCTCGTACTGAAGGATGTCTTTCTCGCTTTCCCACTTGTTCGTGACTTCCGCGGTTGTCGTCTGTTGCTCGTGGCTTCCGATCACTTCGTCCCCGACGGAGACATCTTCGATTCGCTGCTCGGTCCCGTCAGCTTTGAGAATTTGGCTATCCGCTGGAAGGCAATTCCACCCCGTGAAGAGATCCGGGTCCGTCTCGTCGATGTACTCGATGAACGCGTCGAGCATCGCGGCCTCCGCCTCGAAGGTCCGGACCTCGAAGTCGAGCTCCTCGCTTTCCTCGCCCACGATCCCCTCGTAGTCGGGGAGGTCCTCGGGCGGCGGGATCTCGGCCTCGGGCGCATCGTACAGCCAGACGACGTACTCGTCATCGTAGGTGTCGTGGCTCGTGAGACAGATGATCGGTTCCTCGCCGTCCTCGGGGAAGCCGCGGCGGTCGTCGACCTCGATGTCGAAGGTGTTCACCCGCATCTCGGCGTCGACCTCGGCGGGTTCGAGGTGCCCCTCGTGGACTTGGATCGCGTCAGTGCCGTCGTCGAGGCGGCGCTCCTGCACGCGGATCCCACCCTTGAGCCCGTTGTCGATCAAAAGACGGTTCGGGAAGAGGATATCTGCCTCGAACGTCGTCGCGAAGTCGTCGCGGATGTTCCCCACGTCGCGGGGCGTACGGGTGACGATCCGGGTGAGCGGCTCGCCGCGGATGCTCTCGTACGGTTCGCCCTCGACGTTCTCCTCGCGCGTTCCGATCACCACGTCGTACTCCTCGACCGGGTCGCGGTCGAGGTCCGCAGTCGGCACGTAAAAGTACGGTTCGACGCCCAGCACGCGGAGGTGTTCGACGGCGTCGTCTCCGTCTTCGACCGGTCGTCGGCCGAACACGTGCACGACCGGGTACTCGTCGCTTCCGTACCCCTCGACGGCGTAGTCGATCTGAGTGATCATCAGCTCGACGGTCCCGGTCGATTCCGGGAACTTCGCCTCGTCGACGTCGACCACGTCGCTGACGTGTCCGCGCCCGCCGCCGGCGACGACGGCCGCCTCCTGTGCGGCCATGTCCTCCCGTTCGGTCTCCATGCTGTCTCTCGCCCCGTCGTCCGCGTCTCCGGGCGACGAGAAGTCCGACAGCCCCGACTGAGTCATACCCGTGCTTCGGCGCACCCGGCTAAAAAACTCGGCTTTCGGGTGCGGCGAGGACTCCCGACACGGAAAGGCATATAATGTGTGACTGCATACCACGGTCTATGTCTTCGGACCCACGTTCCGAACCCCAGGTGGCCCGCTCGGCCGACCGCGACTCCGACGACGCCGAGGTGGAGGTGTACGAGGACGATGGGAACGTGGTGCTTTTCGACGCCGCGAACCCCCTCGCGTGGGTCGAGGCGAGCCGGACGGTTCGGTTGGCCGACGCGACCTGACGGGGTCTCTTCTCCTGTTCCGCTTCGGACCGTAGCCGCGGCTCGCGTGCCGATGCGGGACGGAATCCCTTTCCCCCGTCCCCGCGTACGTCCGGGCGTGTTCAGCCTCGACGAAGATGACGAGGGCGAGGTCTCCTTCGGCGAGAGTTCCGACGCCGAGCGGGAGATGACGCCGGCTATCCCGAAGGCGCCCTCGGTGAAGACGTTCGACGACGGGGGCGACTTCGAGGGAGCGAGCGACGTCGACTCGGGGACGCTCCGTGCGTTCGTCCTCGCCGTCATCTACGCCAACGCCGCCGTCCTCCTCGTCGCGCTCGGCCCGATGCTGTGGTTCTTCGAGGGCTGGTCGCGGATCGGTCCGGCCCTGTTCGTCGCCGGACTCCTCGCGGGCGTTCGGACCTACCAGACGTATCGGTCGTGGGAACGGGCGCGGGACGCGGACGAGTCCGACCCCAGCGACGAAGGGGGTGTCGACGAGCCGGACTCCGACCCCGACCACTCGCCCCCGGAAGCGTAATGCCCGCGCGACTGCTCTTTCCGATCCATGCAGACGGTTCGTGACGCGGCCGGCGAGACGTACCTCCTCGTGAAACGCTCCGCCGAGTCGAGCCGGGTGCGGGACCCGGCCACCGGCGAGGAGCGGTACGTCGACAACGACGAGCTTCGCGTCGTCGACGGCGAGTCCCCGCTCGCGACCGCAGCCTCGGGCGTGCCGGCTCCGGTTCGGCGGACGCTCCGAGCGGTTCGGGACGACCGGTCGCTCGGCCTTTTGGCGGTGGTCGTCGACGAGGGGCCGATCGCCGCGATCGACCTCCTCGACGCGGCCGACATGTGCGAGTCCGACCTCCACGGGACGATTACGGCGTTCCGCGCGGCCGGCCTGATCGACGAGGCCGAGGTCGCGGGGCAGCGCGGCTACGAGGCGACTCCGGTCGCGGTCGAAGCGATAGAGCTGTTGCGGGGCGGGTCGGAGGACGAGTAACCACTTATAAGCGCGACCCGCGGCTGTTCGTACCCGATCCTCGTTCGGCCGAGCGCATACCTCGCGCCTCCCCAGCCTCGGCGAACGGGTCGGCGCGGACGGTGTCGCGCCGACCCGCCGCCTCCCTCGCGGGCTGCTCGCGCCCGCTGGGCGCTCGCAGGCGCGCCGAGGTGGGAGGTGGAGGCTGTCGTCGCTGTCTCTGTCGGTAACGGTATCGCCGCGGCTTCCCACCGATCGCAACGCAGTCGGATATTTATAAAGAGAAACGCCGGAGAGACCGTCCGCTCAGTCGTCGGCGAGTTCGGCGATATCGACATCGGCGGCGTCAAGGTCCGCGGCGTCCTCCCGGTGCACCGTCGACCGGTTCGTGCGCGGGTCCTTCTCAACCGTCACCAGCTCGTCGGCCGCGCCCACCAACTCGTCGTCGTGGCTGACGATGAGGATCTGGCGCACGCCGAACCCGCGCATCTCCTCGACGAGCCGGACCAGCCGGGAGACGTGGCCCGAGTCGAGGAAGACGGTCGGCTCGTCGAGGATGAGCGGCGGGGTCGGCGCCGCCCCCTCGATCCCCTCCGAGAGCAGTCGGTAGATCGCACAGCGCAGCGAGAGATTGAACAGGGCGCGCTCGCCGCCGGAGAGCTGCTCGGGATCCAGCGGCTCGCCGTCCTTCTGGTAAACGGTGAGGACGTACTCGCCGTCGAGTTCGATGTGCGAGTAGGCGTCGTTGCCGTACACCAGATCGAACGTCTCGTTGAGGGTGCGCTCTAACTCGGCGACGTTGCGCTGGCGGAGCTCCGCCCGGAGATCGCCGTACATCGCCTCCAACTCGCTCGTCTCCCCGTGGAGGTCTTCGAGCGCGTCCACCCGCTCCGCGAGCGAATCGCGCTCCTCCCGGAGGTTCTCCAACTCCTGAATCTCACCGTTCACCCCGCCGATCGCGTTCTCCAGTTCCGTCCGCCGTTCCGCGAGCCGGTCGAGCTCGCCGTCGACCTTCCCGAGGTATTCCTCGGCCGTCTCCTTGCGCTCTCTCGCCTCGTCGACCGCTGCCTCGTCGACCGCGTCCGCGAGTTCGTCGCGGCGCTCGCGCTTGTCTGCGAGTCGGTCGCGCCGCTCGTCGTTCACCTCGTTCAGGTTCTCCCGCTTCTCGCGACGCCGCTCGATCTCGTCTTCCGCGTCCGCGATCGCCGAGAGTCGCTCTTCGATCGCCGCCACCGCCTCCCGGGCGTCGTCGACCGCCGTGAGCGCGTCTTCGAGTTCCGCCACGCGTTCCGCGGCCGCCTCGGCCTCCTCGCGCTTCTGGGCGGCGACCTCGCGGGTCTCCTCGGCCTCCTCGCGGAGGTCTTCGGTGCGCTCGCGCTTCTCCGCCGCCGCCTCTCGCTTTCGCTCCGCCTCCGCGCGCTTCTCCTCGCTCCGCTCTTCGAGCATCGCGGTCGTCTCGTCGATCTCGTCGAGCCGGTCCGCCGCCGACGCGAGCCCGTCCAGCTCCCCGATCCGATCGTCGAGGTCGTCCTCGCGCTCGCGGGCGTCCTCCAGTTCCGACTCCAGCTCGCCGACGCGCTCGCGGTCCTCGTCGATTCCGCTCGCGTGCGGCGAGTCCTCAACCGGCTGCCCGCACTCTGGGCATTTCCCCGCCGCGAGCAGCTCCTCGGCCTCCTCGACGCGCTCGCGGGCGTTCTTCAGCTCCGCCGCCAGCTCCGCGATCCGCTCGCGGACCTCACCGCGCCGCTCGCGCAGTGCCTCTCGCTCGTCGGCGACCCCGTTCCGGTCGATGTCGGCGTCGGCGGCTGCGAACCGCTCGCGAAGCGTCTCGGCCTCCTCGCGGAGTTCTTCGACCGAAGACTCGCGCTCGTCAGCCTCGTCCGCCGCCGCCTCGGCCTCGTCGCCGAG
>Ga0208283_10511_pt1 | contig 9695 bp, 8 predicted proteins | sample AntRauMetaRauer1_FD_184785 | JGI IMG/M metagenome (GOLD analysis project Ga0208283, IMG submission 184785) | Saline lake microbial communities from Rauer Lake, Antarctica, in enrichment culture - Antartic Rauer Lake 1 Metagenome Rauer1 (SPAdes)... ...
GACCGCGGTCGACGCGGCCGCCCCCGGCAGTTCGAACTCCGACTCGATCGGCTCACCGTCGCCCTCTATCACGACGATAGCGGTCTCGCCGACGGTGTCGACGGAGACGTTCTCGGCGTCGGCACCCAGATCGGCGGCGACGATCCACCCATCCTCGTACTCGAACCGGCGGAGCAGCGGACCGTCGTCGGTCGAGCGGGTCTGTTGGTGATTCATGCTAACTACAAGTTAGGCGCGAAGGTATATAAACATACCGCCGAAAACCGCATGACGTGAGATAGCAGCGGCGCATCGGTAGTATTGCGGTTCGGGGTAGATCGCGACGGTGCCGGGGCGCTTCGGGCCGGCAAATTCGCTCAGATCTGACGCCGCGATCAGGAACCCGAAACCGTCGACGATCTTTATAAGCAACGCGCGGGAGCAACGACCATGGAGTGGGTCACGCACCACGGCCGCGACACTGCCTACCGGGTCTCCGATCGCGGCGGCGATGGACCGACAGTCTGTTTTATCCACGGGAGCGGCGGGAGCAAAGACGTCTGGAAGGCACAGGCGCGCGTGAGCGACCGGTTCCCGGTCGTCGCGCTCGACCTGTCTGGCCACGGCGACAGCGACGACATCGACGCCTCCGCCGGTCCCGAGGCGCTCGACGCGTACGCGGACGACGTGGTCGCCGTCGCGGAGGCGACGGGAGCGACCGTCCTCTGTGGCAACTCCCTGGGCGGGGCCGTCGCGCTCCGGGTCGCCTTGGATCGCGACCTGTCGCTCGACGGCCTCGTACTCGCCGGGACGGGTGCGAAGCTCGCCGTCGCTGAACCCCTCCGCGATGCGCTCGCGACCGACTTCGACCGGGCGATCGAGCAGCTCCACGAGCCCGGTCGGCTGTTCCACGACGCGCCACCGGAGTACGTCGAACTGTCGCGCGCAGGAATGCGTGAGTGCGGGCGCGCCGTCACCGAACGCGACTTCTGCACCTGCCACGCCTTCGATGTCCGCGACCGTCTCGACGAGATCACGGTGCCGTCGCTCGCGGTCGTCGGCGAGCACGACGCGCTCACGCCCGTTGAGTACCACGATTCCCTCGCGGACCGGATCGACGACTGCGAGCGCGCGGTGATCGAGGGCGCCGCGCACCTCGCGATGCTCGAACAACCGGACGCGTTCAACACGGCGCTCGCGGCGTTCTGCTCGCGGCTCTCGCCGGCGTCGACATAACGACGGTTGAGTCAGCTCTCGTCGGCGTTCAGGTTTTTAAAAAGGATACGGCGAGCGAAGCGGTCCTCCGGGCCGCGTTCCCACCGGGAGACGCGGCCCGTGTCTGGAAACTGTCTGGACAGAACTCCATGCGGTACATCTCCGTTGATGGCTGTCGATTTCGGTCTCCGATATCTTCCGTACTCACCCCGTGATACATGTTATCACCCCACACTATTTAAATCGTTCGCCGGGTACTTCGCCGGTCGCCGGCATGCTTTTTAAACGGCAGCCTCGATGGGTGTGCAATGGACGGACCCGGTTTCGGCCGCGGCTCCGGTGGAGGCTCCAGCGGCAGCCCCGATGGCTCCGGTTCCCGCGAGGGCGACGCCGCTTCCGACGCCCCACACGATCCCGACGCCTCGACGCACGTCCCCGCAGACCCTGACATCAACGACCTGCTCGCGAAGCTCGACGCTCTGAGCGACACCGTCGACGGGGACCACGAACGCGAGAAGGTGCGCCAGACCATCTCGCTCGTCGAGCGCATGCCCGGCAGCGCCGCGTTCACCACCCGTATCACGAAGTACACCTCGCGCGACATGGCCGAGTCGTTCGTCGGGGCGGTCCTCTTTTCGCTCCCTCTGCTCGTCGAGGGCGGTGTCTTCGAGATCGCCGCCTGGCTCGCCGGGACCACCGTCGCGGGCGTCCCCGTCTTCCTGCTCGCGCACGTGGCGTTCGTGCTCGCCATGACCGCCGGCCTGCTCTACGCCGCCGACTTCCGACAGATCGAGATCAAGCACCCGATCTTGGGCGTCGTCCCGCGCCGGTACGCCGGGGTGTTGCTCGTCTCGCTTTTCACCTCGGCGTTCATGCTGTTCCTGTGGGGCCGGCTCCACGAGGGCGATCCGACGGGGCCCGAGCGAGGGGCCCGCGTGCTCGTCGTGTGGGCCGTGGCCGCGTTCGGCGCCGGGCTCGGTGACATACTCCCGGGCGAGTCGCAGGGCGAGGATATCGGCGAGATCGATCTCGACTTCGACCGCAACAATTAATCTCCGTTGAGTCTGGTGTTTGTTGCTCGTACGGGTGCTGTATCCCCTCCCTACTCGCTCACTCCACGTTGTTGCGTTCGCTCCTTGAGGAAGGGGGCTTAGCACCCTACCTACTCAGCTAATCTCTGCCGACCGGAGTCATCCACCCTTTCCACACCTTTTTCGCCGCGGCGATCGTACCCGTGTCCATGTCAGCGTTACGCGACGCGCTCCGGGACCTCCCGGACGCGGTGTTTGCGGACCTGCTTGAATCCGACGAGGGCTACGTGCTCGTTGTCGACCTCCCTGGCGCCACCGCCGAGACCACCGAGGTCCTCGCGGAGGACGGCCGAATCGTCATCGAGGGACGCCGCGAGAAGGAGGTCCCCGACGGGTTCCGCTACGTGCGCGAGGACCGACCGCTGTTTCTCGACGCGGAACTTCCCCTCCCGGGCGACGCGGACGGCAGCGGCGCCGACGCCGAGATGGACCGCGGGGTTCTCGAAATGACGATCCCCAAGCGAGCCGATGGCGCCTCCCGCACGATCCCGGTCGACGAGGCCGGCGACGACGAAGCCGACGCCTGACGGGTGGTTACGCTGGTCAATCTCCGCGCATACTGGCGGTTTTTCGTGGTCATGCGGCGCTTCTCGCCGCTGATCGTCGCCTACTGGCGAGACCGGAAGCGCTACTTCCTGTTCGGCGGGAGCCGCGAGGTCGACGCCGAGACCCAGCGAGAGCGCGCCGCTATTCTCCTCGACATCCTGCTCACGCTCGGCCCCACGTTCATCAAGCTCGGCCAGATCCTCTCGACGCGGCCGGACATCCTCCCGCCGGCCTACATCGACGTGTTGGAGGGGCTCCAAGACGACGTGCCACCGGCTCCGTGGGAGGAGTCGAAGATCGTCCTCGAAGATGAGCTCGGACCGGTCGACGAGACGTTCGACGACTTCGACCGGGAGCCGATAAGCGGCGCGAGCCTCGGGCAGGTGTACACCGCCCGCCGGACGATCCGGTGGTCGATCCCGCTGGTCAGGAAGTTCACCGGCAGCGGGCGGGCGTTCTCCTTGGAGAACCTCGCCGACGAGTTCGCGAAGACGATCCGCGAGGAGATGGACTACAATCGCGAACGGGCGATGCTCGAAGAGATCCGCGACAACTTCGCCGACGAAGACCGGATCCGGATCCCGACCGCCTTCGAGGCGGTCTCCGGCCCGCGCGTGCTCACGATGGAGTATATTCCCGGAACCAAGATCAGCGACGTCGACGCGCTCGACGACGCCGGGCACGACCGGAACGCCATCGCCGAGACGCTCCAGGACGTGTACCTCCAGATGATCATCGATGACGGCGTGTTCCACGCCGACCCCCATCCCGGAAATCTCGCCGTCGACGACGACGGTGCCGTGATCTTCTACGACTTCGGGATGGCCGGACGGGTGGACCCGTTCATTCAGGAGAAAATCGTCGACTTCTACGTCGCGGTCGCCCGCCAAGACATCGACGGCATCCTCGACACGCTGATCGCGATGGGCACCCTCTCGCCGGAGGCCGACCGCGAGGTGATGGGGAACGTGATGGAGCTTGCCATCGCAGACGCCAGCGGCGAGGACATCGAGCAGTACCAGGTGAACCAGATCATCGAGCAGGTGGAGTCGACCATCTACGAGTTTCCCCTCCGGCTCCCGCCGGACCTCGCGCTCGTGTTACGCGTCGCCACCGTCGTCGAGGGGGTCTGTGTCACCCTCGATCCCGAGTTCGACTTCATCTCGACCGCGACGGAGTATCTCAAAGAAGAGGGGTACTACGAGCAGACCGCCCGAAACCTCGCCGAGGCGCTGTTTACGGTCCCGCCGAAGGCAGACGACTTTCTCGACCGGGCGAACCGCGGTGACCTCCACATCGACGTCACGATCGACGACGGCTCGAACGTCCTCGACAAGCTCGCGATGCGGATCGCCTATTCGGTGCTGCTCGCCGTCGGCGTGCTCTCCGCAACGATCCTCTACTCGTTCGCTCAGTCGTGGCGGCTCGCGGCGGTCGTGCTCGTACTTGCCGCCCCGCTCGCCATCGCGCTCTACCGGTCGTTCCGGAAGAAGCGCGGGCTCCGGACGACGCCTCAGTTTACCAGACAGGGGATGAAAAAGCGGCGCGACGACTGACTGTCAGTCACACTGAGACCGCCCGGTCCGCCTCTCACGCTGAGACCGTCCGGCCTACCGCTCACGTCGAGACTGCGTAATGTGGGCCGTTCACGCCGTGGCGACTTCGACCGGAACGAGAAGGAAACAGAGCGCCCCGACCGCGAACGTTCCGATCCCAACGGCGAGCCGAGGCCAGCCGAGCCGCTCCTCGTCGGTCGGGTTGGCGGGGCCGTTGAACGCGATCACGAGCGAGAACACGCCCCAAAACGCCCACAGTCCTACCGACTGGTCGAGCCCGAAGCCGCGCCAGAAGTAGAGATACGCGGCGAGCGAAAAGAGAACGCCGGGGACCAGCGCCGCGACGGTCTCCTGTCGCGGGCCGAGCATCGCCCGCACCATGTGCCCTCCGTCGAGCTGGCCGACCGGCAGGAGGTTGAGCAGGGTGAAGAACATCCCAACCCAGCCGCCGATCACCACCGGGTGTGCAGTGAGTCCCGGATCGTCGTACGCCGTCGGCTGCCCAATGATGTCGGCAATAATTCCTAAAAGCGGCGGGTTATTGAACCGGATCACCGTCCCCGACGCGTTGGCGATCTCGGCCGGAACGCGGATCGGGTCGAGAGAGAGCCCGATCGCGGTGACGACGACGGTCGCGAGCAGCCCGGCGATCGGGCCGGCGACCCCGATGTCGAACAGGGCTCTCCGTGAGGGCATCCGGCCTCGCATCCGGATGATCGCTCCGAGAGTCCCGAACGGGAACACGAACGGGATGACGTACGGTAGCGAGACGTCGACGCCGTGGTACCGCCCAGCGGCGTAGTGGCCGAACTCGTGGGTCATCAAGACGCCGAGCACCGCGGCCGTGAACGGCCACGCCCGCAGCATGGTCAGCGGGTTCGCGGCGATCTCCTCCCATCCGATATAGTACCACCCGTACGCGCCCACGAACAGCGTCGACAGAACTGTCGCCGCGAACATACCGATGTTCATCCACGGGACTCCGTCTCGTCCGTGGTCGAACGGAGTTGCGACGACGGCGTGGCCCCCCTCAACCGTCTCTACGTCGACATTGTACCCGGCGTCTCGGAACTCCGGGACCAGCTTCCGCAACAGCGTGCGCTCCGGAATGTACGACTCTCCGACGTACCGAACGCGGCCGTCCTCCCGGCAGATCTCGTCGACCCGGAAGAACGTCCGGAGCGGCTCCGGACGCGGAACCTCGGACGCCTCCGACGGCTCCCCGCCCTCGTGTTCTGGCATCGTCGGTGGTAGCTGGTCGGCGAGTATAAACCCCGCGTCGGGCGAGGCGTCCGGCTCGATCGGGAGCGGGGAGAAAGGTTGCGGAACGACGGCTGGTAGGAAGGCCGTCAAATAGCCAGTGCGAGCGACAGTGTGCGAGTGCGAGCGACAGTGTGCGATTGTCAGCGTGGGTGCGGGGACGCGTGTGAACGCGCCGTTTGGTGGTACTGCCAGCGGTCAGGCGGGCTCGACGCGCCACGTCGTCGCACCCGTGTACGACCACTTTTCGACGGTTAGCTCCGTGGCCGAATCTCGGAGCTTCAGCATCAGGGCGCCGATCTCCTTCGGCGAGAGATCAACATCTTGGGAGATGAACTTCCCTTTGAAGTACATCTCACCGTCCTCCGCGCGGTCAAGCAGGTACCGCTTCAGCCGCTCTTCCTTGCTGAGGTCGTCGGTCGGGGTCCCGGTCGTGGAGGGGTTTGCAGTCGCGCTCATGGTACACTCCTCACTTGTTCCCAGAAGGAGTTATAAAGGGAAGACCGTTGGAGGGTGTTCAGTGGCTTTCAGGGCATTTCAGGCCGCGCCGACGAGCTAAAAGGTGTCAGACGAACGCTTCATAACCGTTTGATGTCCACTTAGACGTTTTATAATGTTCTTAAAACGGTTTTCTGCACCAGCCGAGGACCTCGCCTTCGCCGCGCCTCATCGATACACGACACCACCATTTGCAGGCAACAATTTCTGGATAATATCGCCCGGGGCGCTCGCTCGCATCCGGTCGAGGCCCGTGTTCGACAGTTTCTGCGCGCTCCCGTCCGACTACTCTCTCCGGTGGACCCAGAACTCCTCGGCCTCCGTGGACTCCTTTTTGAATATCGGCACCTCGTCTTTCAGCCGGTCAATCCCGTCCTCGACCGTTCGAAACGCCTCTCGGCGGTGGCCCGCGAGAACGACGACAAACACGATATCTTCGCCCGCCTCGATCACGCCCGTCCGATGGTGCATCCGAACTTCAAATACGCCGTCGCGCTCGGTCAGTTCGGCGGCGATGGCGTCCATCTGCTCCGCAGCGACTCCCTCGTACTTCTCGAACGCGAGGTGGGTCGTCAGGTCGTCGTTCGGAGCGTCTCGCGCGCGAACTCGCCCGGTGAACGTCGCGATGGCACCGGCGCGGTCTGCGTTCGCTGACGCCTCCACCCGACGCACGAGCGCCTCCCGGGTGACCCACGGCTCCGCGTCGGCCAGATCCATGACGAGCCGGTCGAGGTCGATCAGGTCGGGCGCGCCGGCGGTGGCGACGACCGATCCGGGAATGCCCGCCGGCTCCGCCTCCGACCCGAGCAGAACCGTCGGGACGCGCAGGCGAGACTCCCCGACGGCAACGAGGTAGTCGTGATCGGGCGCGAGTCCGTCGAGGAGGTCATCGAGCCCCTCGACGCGCCCGCGTCCCGTCCACGAGCCGTCTGCATCGAGCGCGATCACCGTGTCGGCGCCCCTCTCTGCCGCTTCCTCGTCGTCGGCTTCGTCTCGTCTCACCGCGACACCTCCGTTAGTCGCCTCGGGGTCGATCGTCCGACCGGGGCCTTCACGGTCGTCGCCGCTCCCTGCGCAGTCGACGACCGCCACTCGCCCGTCGAGCCGGTCTGCGAGCGTCCCAGCGAGGTCGGTCGCTCCTGGGCCGACGATCGATATCGGTTGCATACCCGAGAGCGGGCTGCGAGCGGCTTAGGAGTTTCCCGGTACGGTCGGGATCGACCACCGCTGTTCGAGCTATCCCGCCTGTGTCGGATCAAACGTTCGCCTGCACCGCTGTCTCCGCCTGTCTCGCTTGATAATCCTTAAGACCGCGACAGGGGTATTCGACCGTAATGAGAGTCGTCGTTTCTATCGGCGGGAGCGTGCTCGCGCCCGATCTGGACCCCGACCGGGTGGCCGCGTACGCCGAGGCGATCGAGCAACTGGCGGCCGACGGCTGCGAAGTCGGCGTCGTCGTCGGCGGTGGCGGCGTCGCACGCGAGTATATCGAGACAGCGCGCGAATTGGGCGCCAACGAGGTCGAACTCGACCAGCTGGGTATCGGGACGACCCGGCTCAACGCCCGCCTGCTCATCGCTGCGCTCGCCGGCGGCGCAAACCTTTCGCCGGCGACGGGCTACAACGAGGCCGCCGCCGCCCTCCGCCGCGGGGAGGTGTCGGTGATGGGCGGCGTGACCCCTGGACAGACTACCGACGCGGTCGCCGCCGCCTTCGCGGAGTCGGTCGACGCCGACCTGCTCGTGTACGCGACCAGCGCGAACGGCGTGTACGATGCCGACCCCAACGCCGACGACGACGCGACCCAGTTCGGGTCGATGTCGCCGGCGGAGCTCGTCGACATCGTCCTCCCGATGAGCCGGAACGCGGGGGCGTCTGCTCCCGTCGACCTGCTCGCGGCCAAGCTGATCGACCGCGCGGGCATCCGCTCTATCGTTCTCGACGGAACCGACCCGAGCGCGGTCGTCGACGCCGTCCTCCGCGGCGACCACACCGGCACCGACGTGATTCCGACCGGGAGCGAGGAGCCGATCTACTGGACGGGGTCGAGCGACGTATGAGCGCCGACGACACCCCCGCCGCCGATGCGACTGTGAATTCGACGCCCGACGACTCCCCGCACATCCTCTCGGAACAGTCCCGCGAGGTCGACGCCGCAGGGGGAGCCGACGGCGAGGGAGACGGCACGGAGTTCCGCGCCTTCTGGGCCGACGTGGTCGCCGATGAGATCGAAGCCCGCGACCCGGACGAGCCGATCGTGATCAAGGGCGGCGTCTCTCCGTCGGGGGTCGCCCACCTCGGCAACTTCAACGAGATCATGCGAGGGTACTTCGTCGCGGCGGTGTTGCGCGATCGGGGCCACGACGTCCGGCAGGTGTTCACCTCCGACGACAAGGACCCGCTCCGCAAGATCCCGCGGAAGCTGGCGAACCCCGACGGGGAGATCGTCGGGCTCGGCGAGGTCGACGCGGGCGCGCTCGGCCGGAATCTCGGGAAGCCGTACACCGCGATCCCTGACCCGTTCGGCGAGCGCGACTCGTACGCCGCCCACTTCGCCGCCCTGTTGAAGGCCGATGCCGACCGATTGGAGATTCCGGTCGAGATGGTCTCGAACACGGAACTGTACGCCGACGGCGCCTTCGACGACGTGACTCGGAGGGTCCTCTCTGATCTTGACGGCGTTCGCGAGGTGCTCTCGCAGTATCAGGACAAGGTCGACGGGGAGTACGTCCCGTTCAATCCGGTATGTGCCGAGTGCGGGAAGATCACGGAGACGGTCACGAGCGTCGACCTCGACGCCGAGACCGTCGAGTACGTCTGCACCGACATGGACGTCGGCGACAACACCATCGAAGGGTGCGGCCACGAGGGGACCGCCACGTTCCGCGAAGGGAAGCTCCCGTGGCGGCTGGAGTGGCCCGGCCAGTGGGACGTGCTCGGCGTCGACTTCGAACCGTTCGGGAAGGATCACGCGGAGGGGTCGTGGCCTTCCGGCGTCGACGTGGCGCGGAAGGTCTTGGGGATCGAACCGCCGGTACCGATGGTGTACGAGTGGTTCACGCTCAACGGCGAGCCGCTCTCCTCGTCGGCCGGTAACATCGTCACCGTCCCAGAGCTGCTCGACCTGCTCGAACCCGCTGTCCTTCGGTACTTTTTCGCGCTCCACCCGAAGAAGGCACGCGACCTCGACATCGAACGACTTGACCAGCTCGTCGACCAGTTCGATCGGTTCGAGCGCGCGTACTTCGGCGAGGTCGACGACGAGGACCTGACCGCGTTCGCGGAGCGCGCGTACCCGTTCGTCGTCGGTCGCGCTGACGACCCGCCCGCGGAGAGGCCCGTGCGGCTCCCGTACACCTTCGCGGCCGTTCTCGGGATGGTCGACGACCCCGCGTTCCGGGAGCGACTCGCCCGCGACGAGGGGCACATCCCCGACGACGCCTCCGACGAGACCGTCGAAGCCGCGCTAGCCCGCGTCGAGAAGGCGCGCAACTGGGCGGAGCGCACCGCTAACGAGTACGACTACCGGCTCCAGACGGAGTTGCCCGAC
>Ga0208283_10520_pt1 | contig 9569 bp, 13 predicted proteins | sample AntRauMetaRauer1_FD_184785 | JGI IMG/M metagenome (GOLD analysis project Ga0208283, IMG submission 184785) | Saline lake microbial communities from Rauer Lake, Antarctica, in enrichment culture - Antartic Rauer Lake 1 Metagenome Rauer1 (SPAdes)... ...
AGTTCCTCGTCGAGGCTGTTGACGACAAAATTAAGCAGGTGCTCTTCCTCTATCTCGCTGTCTGCCTGGGTAGGCTTCACACCGCACCCAAGCAGACACTTACTCTAACCCGATGTGATCGACTGATTCTCTGAGGCGGCGTTGGATTTAATTCTCCAAACATCACAAGGCAATATCCGACAGGTCTTATCTATGTGTAGCCGCATCCTCGATGATGCCGCAGAATCGCAGGAAAATAAAATTACAGCTGCTTGGGTAGAAGAAAAGATCCGATAATCAACAATTCAGGCGTTACCATTTCGGGGGTCGTCAACGAATTCATAAAGCCCCTCCGTGACTTTAGTTACCCATCCAGCAGCGATGAGTTGCCTAAGTGCATAATTCACCTGCTGTTTGTTTAGCCCGGTTTGTTCTCGCAGGAATAATGGATTCACTCGTCCCCAGGGTTGAGATGAACCTCGCCCTTCCTTCAAAACATTCAGGATCTCTTCCTCGTTTTCACTCGGAGCGTATTCCTCATTGGTCATGTGAGGCGAATACGCATCAATTCGTATAGTCGTATCCTTCCGCATTTGTCTAACAGAGTATATTACTACGTTAGAATTAAGTGTCTAGGAGAGTGTGGATGGTATGAAGCGCGGTCCCTCAGAAACGAGGGCGGTGCTGGAGACACCGCACCCGCGCTGCCTGAGACAGACAGCATGTACATTCAAACCGACAAACTGCAAAAATCCGATGGTCAGAATCGGTACGTGACGCCGAATGGAATTCGAGGAGATCTTGTATGACGTCTACTGTTCAGTACCCCAGTAGCGTGGCGAATGTCCTTGGAATACTCGGAAATAAACGGCGAGTTCTTCTATTAAATTACTTATTTCTATTTGGGTACGAACAGGATATCGAAGTCCGACATCTGGCTAGGGTGATTGGAGGCGTCGAAAATGGGATTTCACCACGAGAAGTCACTACCGAAGATTATGAATCAGTATATAATGGGTTAATTCAGAACCACCTACCAAAGCTTGCCAAATACGATATTATTGATTACGACGACCGCGCGAAAGTCGTAACAGTCACTCCTCGTATTGAGGAGTATGTGATTCTGATTGTGATGGCTCGAATTATATCTCCAAATCGGTGAATGAGTATGAATACGCTCTCCGCTGCACCAGTATTATTCAGTCGGCTGACTGTGTTGGATCGATTGTCGTTTTCCGTGTACGGCCGCCCTATATCATAGGAAATATTGAGATACTCGAAAACCCTGCCGATCAGGTCCCAGATGAATTCCTGCGCCAGCACAGTGCTCGTACTCAACGGGAGCGACACTCAACTCCAGACGTCCGTGTGCTAGCCACGATCGACTGACCGGTCATTTTATTTCGCCCCGCTATGGGCGGAGGCGAGTTTCAATGAGACACTCGATACGAGTTATCGATCAAGACGGGAACGAACAGACAATTTCCAGCGTCAAGCGGGGCGACTGGGAAAATATGAATGATCCCTGTCCGGAGTGTGGAGGACTTGAGTTCAACCATTTTTCAGTATCTGGCGGACATTACGGAGCACGTGATTCTGCTGTCGTAATGCGATCTGATTTTTGGGATGCTGACCAATCCCTATTCACACGATGCCGTGAGTGTCGCGAGATACTCTACAAGCATCCTGCATTCGATCTCCTCTTTTCTTCGAATAATAGTGAGGAAACCCCTCTAGACTTCTAACCTCTCCTCACTATAGCTTGAGATCCTCGTACATCCGGTCAAGCATCGCCAGCGCCGACTGGAATTGGGCGTAGTTCTCATGCATGTACTCGATGGTCTCAGTTCTCGGGATGACCGGATACCCCTCGACGTGCTCGATGTTGAGTGATGGGCGTGGCTCAAGGACGATCTGCAGCGGTCCGTCCAACTCCTCTCGGAGTTGTCGCTCGAATGCGGTGGGAAGGTCGAACGAGTTGAAAAACGCTTCCCAGTCGTCGACATCTTGCTCGCGGACGGCCAGGAACAGCGGATAGTCCTCGGGGTCGCGACCGACTTGGTAGCCGCCCTGTGTCCATACGTAGACGGCGTCGATCCGCGTGAACGCGAACGGCCAGTCACCGAACTGCGGGAGGACGTACGCCTCCTCGATCGAGGGGGGGCTGACGCCGGCGCTGGCAGCGACGAGTTCGCGTGCGGCGTCCCTCACGCGCTCGTCGCTGACGGAGAGGCCGTCATCATAGTGGACGTACCCTGCGTCTTCGAGACGATTCACGGCCTGCCTCACCGTCTCGTACGGCGTGTGGAGGTGTTGGGCGACACGGCGATGGAGTCACCACTCTCGATGGCGAGGATGACCTGCGCCGCCGTGTCGTCGAGCACCTCGTACATATGATGGTTATCAATAATCCGGTAATAGTGGGGCTTCAAGCCTGAACTACTAGATTTATCTACTTAGAGCACCTCTCTGTGGTATTCAGAAATGTTCTGAAGCCATCATGCCACGAACTCAGGAATATGTTGTCGATCTGTCCGCTGATGAACGAGCTGAACTGAACGCCTTGCTTGCCTCTGGGACGCACAAGACTCGCGTTCTCACACGCGCACGTTGTCTCTTGCACGCTGATGACGGCTTGACTGATGATGAAGTCAGTCAAGCCGTCGGCTGTCACCCCACTACCGTCGGTCGGTACCGCAAACGCTACACTGAGGACGGCCTCGCGGCGATTACTCGCCGCAAGGCCGACCGCATCTATGAACGCAAACTCGACGGACGTGAGGAGGCTCACCTCATCGCACTTGCTTGCAGTGATCCACCGGAAGGACGCTCTCGCTGGTCACTTCATCTCTTAGCCGATCACTTCGTCGGACTGACCGAGATCGACGTTGAGTCGATCTCTCATGAGACGGTGCGACAGATTCTAAAAAAACACAACTGCACCCTCACCGATCAAAATCATGGGTGATCAAACCCGAAAACAGCGCTGCGTTCGTTTGCAAAATGGAAGCTGTTCTCGATCTCTACCACGAACCATTCGACCCACTTCGTCCAGTTGTCTGTTTTGACGAGTCCAACAAGGAACTCCATCAAGAGGTTCGCGACCCGCTCCCGGCGCGACCGGGAGCGGTCGCTCGGTATGACTACACCTACGAACGGAATGGCACGCGCAATCTCTTTGTGATGAGCGAGCCGCTGACCGGCTGGCGACACATCGAGGTAACACAGCGGCGACGCAAACAAGAGTTCGTCCAGCAGATGCAATCGCTCGTGGATGATCACTACCCGGATGCGGAGTGCATCCGGGTAGTGATGGACAATCTCAATACACACCAACGGTACGCCTTCTACGAGTTTCTCCCACCCGAAGAAGCGCGTCGGTTGCTCAGCAAACTCGAATTTCACTTCACCCCAGAACACGGCAGTTGGCTGAACATGGCCGAGATCGAATTTAGCGCATTGTGGACAGAGTGTCTTGACAGACGAATCCCAGACGCAGCGACACTCCGCTCGGAGGTCGCTGCGTGGGAACGCTCACGAAACGAGGACAAATCACCAATCGACTGGCAGTTCACCACCGACGATGCTCGCATCAAACTCCGCCAGCTATATCCAGTAAATCACGATTGAAGGCCCAATAGTTAAAAGGATTACTAGAGGTAGGTTAGAGCGTATCTGGCTGAGGTCCACCACTCAGGTTTCTCCTCATGAACGGCTGGACTATGTAGATATCATAGACTATCCACATAATGTGAATAATCCCGATAATCCAGATTGCGTGCATGTGCTAATCGGCGCTTGATGTGGATGGTGGTAATTATGGAGAAGGTGTACAAAATGCAGAAAATGTACATTATGTTAATTGCGTGGGTCTGGTGGTGATCATGGCTAATGGAGGTTGGGAGGATATCGTACATAATGTACAAAATATGAATTGCGTAGATAACGCTTCAAAAATCCGTCTGACACAGAATTATAGTGGGTGAGCTTCAATAGCCGCGTATGAGCGGACAAAACACACATTATCAACAAAATGTGCACAACTTTCAATATCTACGCAACGCAAATAGCTCACAAAATGTGCAATATCCGCTTACTACGGGGTGCTGACCCATGAGCGCTGACGAGTTTGAGGGGCTCCCCGGAGCAGCTGTCTCGTTGCTCAAGGGCGGCGTAGGAAAATCCACGATTGCGCTCAACATCGCTGATAGACTCGCTTCTCGTGGCCATGATACAGTACTATTGGATCTAGATAAGGATGGGCACATGACGACCCAGCTTGGATACGACGATGCATACGACCGAGATGCTAATCTCGGCGACGCCCTCATCGATGGTGAGGACCCCGAAGATCTGCTTATCAAGACGGACTTTGGAGTTCACCTCCTCCCATCTAGCAACGAACTCGAGAACGTTGAAACGAGGCTGAAGGACGAACGGTTCGCAGACGTGAAGCTACGGCGGAACGTCGTCGATCCACTCATCCAAAACGGATACGACTACGTGATAATTGATGCCGCAGGCGGCAGAGGGAAACTCTCCGATAACGCCCTCATCGCCGTCCAGCGCGTCATAGTCCCGCTGATCCCCCGCGCTGGCTCAATTAACGGCCTCAATAAGATGATTGAACGCCAGATTTCCCCAATTCGGCAGAATATAGGGTTAGACATCCTCGCAGTTACCCCGAATATGATTCGAGAAACAATGGGGCAACACAACGAGCATCGGACCCTCGTTCAAAATCTCAACCGAGAGTTCGGGTCGTTCGTCCCTGAGTACGCTCGTGTCGACCCGGAAATCTTCGATGCTCTCGATGATTCGGGACGCACCATCGATAGTATCCCGAAGCCAGGAATTCGCGAACGGACCGCGATTTCTCGCGCCTTCAAGCAAGGAATGCCTGTCTCGGAATTCGACGAAGACTGTGACCAAATCCCGAATTTCGACCACTTAGCGGATCTCGTGGAGGAACACAGCCATGCCTAATGAGGACGACCGTTTCGGGGACGTCGCTGAACAGCTCAAACAAACGGAGGAAGGAGCAGAATCTGATGACGACGAAAGTACTGACGCGAAGGATGAACCAAAACCGGATGAGGAGATAGCTACTGCAGACGCAGAGCCGAAGACAGAGTTCGTACCTGATCAGGATGAGGAGGACGTCGACGAATCGACTGGTGGGCCGGCCTTCTCCTTTGACGAGACTGATATGCACGGCTTCTATGTCCGGGACGAGACGTGGAACGGCGTCACCCGGATGCGTTCATCAGTGACTGCCGCTTGCTCAATGTTTGATGTTCCCGAGTACGAGGGAAGAGAGTTTCAAGATGCGTGTCTCCGGGTGATTGCGGACCACGGTGACGAGGTTGCCCTCCAGATACTCCGGGAGCGTGGTATCGAAGCTGATGAGGAACGTGTCCAGGAAGTTGTGGAGATGCTTAGCGAGCAGGTCTCGAACGACTAACCTGGATTTGCCCGATTTTCTCTGTTATTTAGGTTTCGCACATATTGTACATTATGTAGATTGTGTGGATACGGTTGGGTTGCAGTCTTGCGATTACTCTCGGAACTGAGTCCGACCGGCGGCTCCAGTTTTGATATAGCGGCATACAGTTTATTACATTCTCAGATTCGGTGATTGGTGAGGAGAACTCTTCTACCGTGGGAATATCGGATATGAGCCTTCCTCCTTCATTGGTCGTGATTAGTAGAGTAATCACGACCACTTTCAAGTACCCTGCCGCCGTCGGTGAAGCACGAATGCTCCAACCGCCTCACGCCGCCGCTTCCCCCCAAGTAGAGCCGGCGAGTGAGGGTGCCTTTCGGCAGCTACCAGGTTCACTGCAGGTTCCACTCCAACGTCGGAATCCTTATCACGAATTATCCATAATTCGTAACCGAGATGGCGCACTCACCACCTCGGTCAGGCCGACCACCTATTCAGCAGCTGCAGACGGTCGCCGACCTCCTCGAAACGCCGGCACTTGCTCGGCTGTACGCCCACATCTTGCAACACGGTCCGGTCACCGTATCCGAAATTGTCGACGAGCTCGATATCCCACAGGGGACCGCGTACGACTACGTGCAGAACCTCGAAACAGCTGGCTTAGTGGAGAAAACCCGTGAGAAGCGCCCGTACGAATACGACGCTGAGTCGATTGCACTCACGCTCTCGACGGATGGTGAGACCCAGACGATCACGCCGCCACTTATCGCAGCCGTTGCCCGCCGCGAGGAGGACGAGGACATCGACGTCTACATCGACCGCCATGGCCTCGACGGCCTTGCTGTCGCCCTCGAGTACGCCCACGAGTACGTCGACGGCACGGTCAACCATCGAATTGCAGCCCGGGAACTTGACCTCTCACCGCTTGAGGCCGAGATCATCCTCCAGGCGCTGGAGCCAGTTGCTATCGAGTACGCCGACGCGGCTGCATGACGACGGTCTATATCGCCGATACCGGCGTCTTTGTACGATGTGGTGGGCCGAACAAGGAGAAATTTCAACGGCTCCGTCGGACGCTCCGACAGGCAGATGTCTCGTTGCGTATCCCGCAGCGCGTCTACGAAGAGCTTGGGGGCGATCCCGCAGCGGACGAGTATCCTTCGGGGAACATTCCGTATCCTGATGGATTCAACGAGGGCTGGATCGTCGTCGCCGACGAGTCCCTCGACGCGACGAAGAAGACCGTCGACGTGAGATCGCTCGTGAGTGGGAGCACCTCCAGCGCCGCATCAAAATCGTCGGATTTGCCATCCGCGAGTGGGACTTTCTGGCCCCAACGACCGAACCTACCGATGCCAGTTGCTAACGGATATCTTTCTCCTGCGGCAAGGATGTTGACGTGAATTCCATAGCGGCTACTTAGGTGATATCCGAGTCACGTATAATATTTTTATAGTAGTAGTCCGTATCACGGCACATGAACCGTGAGACGGAGAATAGGGATTCGTCCGGAACTTCTATCTCACTCTCGATACCCTCCCCAGACCCGGATTTGTTCAAACACAAAGCGACAAGCGATGTTCTCCTCTTTTTAACTAATCATCGGTTTAATAACTTTTCACTTCGAGAGATCGCAAACCAGATCGGCTATTCACACCAGTCTGTCCGGCGAGCTGTGAATGTTCTCAGTTCGAATGAACTGGTCGTTGAATCGCGAAAAAGTAACCAGCGACTCGTTCAAATCAACCGGCGACGGCTGTCTGTTCCAGAGGATCCGATCCTTCGGGTCCCTCAACTGGAGTATCATCAGCCCGTCAAAGCTGCGGTAACGCAACTCCGCGAGAACATTAGCGACGTCGTTGGAATCATCCTGTATGGGAGTGTTGCCCGGGGCGATGCTGACCGACGGAGTGATATTGATCTCTGGGTCCTCACTCGATCCGGACGGGCCGAAAGTCAGCGGGAAGCGAACGCTATTGCGCGCGAACTCGAGGAAACGGAGTTCGATGGCGACCGATACGCGTACGATATCGATGTCGAAGCCGTCCAAGCGATTCCATCCTACACCGAGGACATCCGGAAAATCGTTGTTTCGGGAATCCCGGTCTACAAGACGAGTGACTTCGAAACCGTCGAAAACCTTCTCTTGGAGGAGGGGGGCGACGATGAGTAACGGCTCAGATCCGGCTGCTGTCCTCGCAGCACTCGAACGTGCCCAGGACGGGGTTTGAACACGGGATTAGCGCCGATGCAGACTGGAAGACACAGCTGACGAAAGCCTGTCGACTCCTTGAAGTCGTTGAAACACTCCAATCACAGGACGGGTACTACACTGCCGTCATCGAGGTTTGTTTCGGGGCGATTGAACGGTCTATCGAGGCGTATGCCCTCGCAATGACGAACGATACGCTCCAAGATTTCCAGGACCACAAGTTCAGCTACGAGCGTGCCCACCAGATCGGACTGTTCGAGCGAGCCACCGCAGAGGCAATGAAGGACCTCTACAGCGAGAATCGGACTGAGAGTTATTACGGAGGCGGCCGTCCAACCGAAGAACAAGCGCAGGCGATGACTGAACTCGCAATCACAGTCCACCAGTTCTCGGTGGGTCAGATCCGGGAAGGTGGCGTTTGTTTGTGTGACTGACGACGTTAGGCTCATCGAGACATCACCATGGACCGAAATACATCCACAGGACGAACGCAATTGACCCCACTCACCGACAGCTTCGAGCGGTACCTTCAGGACAAGGGGAAGGGCCGCGGTGGCGACGGCGGGAACTACCGACGCAACGCAGCGCGCGAACTCGAACGGTTCGCCGAGTGGGCAGCCGGCGACCGCGGCGACGACGACTGGACCGGGATCGTCTCCGACGACGTCGACCGCGAACCAACGTTCGAGGACCTTGACGAACGCGTCTTCCGCGAGTACGCCCGGTATCTCGCCGGCGATCGGGGATTCAAACAGAACACTGTACAAACCTATTACCGCTATATCTCTGCGTGGTGTGGCTGGTGCGTTAACGAGGGCTACCTCGAGGCACACTACGCGCAGCGGGCGAGCGCGATGGCACCGCTCCCCGAGGACGACGGTCGAAAGCCTGGTGACCAGCAGGCCTGGACGTCCGAGCAGCGCCACGCGCTCACCCGCTACGTCGACATGCAGGCCCGCGACGCTATCGAGATGTACACGACAATTCCGGAGGATACTGACCCACTCGACAGGCAGCGAGCGCGCTACGAAGCGTTGAAGGCGGCTCGTGACCGCGCTCTCGTGTTCGTTCTCGCGTACACAGCTGTCCGGGTTGGAGAGTTGCTCCGGGATCCGAATGACCCACGCCGGCGTGGCGTCCGCTGGGAGGACCTCTCGCTCGACGACGGGAGTATGGACGTCTACCGGAAGAAACAGCAGTGGGACGCCGCCAGTCTTCCCGACCCGGTGATCTCGCCGCTGCGGAGTTACCGTAAGCTGATGGACCCACCGGCCGAGCGGTGGCCGGTGTTCCCGACGTTCGACCAGCGGACGCTCGCAAGGCTCGCCCAAGAGGAGCTAGCCGACCGAGGAGAACGCCCGGATGCAATCGCCGAGCGACGTGAGGAGCACGTTCGGGACCTCTTGTTGGCGCTTGATGAGGACGTTCGGCCGCCGTCGATCACAACGGACGGCGCACGGTCGATTCTCCAGCGACTCTCTAAGGCTGCAGAAATCGACATCGACCACCCGAAACACGACTATCTCGCCCCTCACGGCGGTCGCCGTGGGATGGGTGAGGTACTTGTCCGCGCGTTCGGGTATACTGTTGCGGCTCGGTATCTCGACAACTCCGAAGAGATGGTTCGCGAGCGGTACTCCCATATTGAAGCTGGTGAACTCGGTGATGTAGCTACTGAAGCTCTTGAAGAAGTAGACTCGGGCACAACTATCCAGCAGTGACCGAAGCGGTCCATGAACAGGTCGAAGAGGGGATAGCGTTCTCGATGCCACACCCCATCCAGATCGAAGTAGCCGAGTTGATTGTCGTTACTTCCCGAACGAGTCGAGAGGGTGCTGCCTGAACGCCACAAAATAGTCACTTTCTGTATAATTTGACGGTCAGTCTCGGCTGCTCCCACGAAGTAGATCGAGGAAGTTCCAATTCACCGCT
>Ga0208283_10523_pt1 | contig 9525 bp, 9 predicted proteins | sample AntRauMetaRauer1_FD_184785 | JGI IMG/M metagenome (GOLD analysis project Ga0208283, IMG submission 184785) | Saline lake microbial communities from Rauer Lake, Antarctica, in enrichment culture - Antartic Rauer Lake 1 Metagenome Rauer1 (SPAdes)... ...
CGAGGACCCCTCGAATGCCGATCTTTCCCGCGGCCTCAAACGCCTTGTCCGCGTGGTCGACGGAGAGGTGGTCCACGCACGTCGTCGTTCCGCTTTCGATCATCTCGAGGTATCCGAGCTTCGCGGCGACTTCCATTTCGTCGGCCGAAAGCGATGCTTCCATCGGTAGAATATAGTCGAACAACCAGTCGAGGAGTTCCGTATCGTCGGCGATTCCACGACCGAGACTCTGTACGGAGTGAATGTGCCCCCCGACGAGGCCCGGCAGAAGAACGTCGTACTCCTGTTGCTCGTGATCGGGATACCGATCGCCGAGATCATCTCGGTTTCCGACGCTCTCGATGACCGAATCATCTACGACGACGGCACCGTCACAGATGATGGTACTGGAGTCGACGACTACCGTGCCAGCAATTAACATCTGTTAGCATCAAGCACATATATCTCCAAAAATCTTTCTTCCTTTTCTCTTCGAGACGGTCGAGTCTCCATGACGCGTCGGATCCTAAAGGACCGAGCGTATAGAGAGTGTAGCTGTTTCGTATCGAATGTGTGGCTTCGCCGCCGTGTACTCGTGAGACGTGGGAACGGGTTTCTCTGATAGCGAGGATTAACACGCTTAGTCTGTTAATCGGTGGCCGACGCGTACAAACTGAGATAGGATGTTCCATGCTCGATCAGACGCTGATACGCAGTCGTCCGTCAGCGCAATTTCTCCCGGACAAGCGAACGAAACCGAGGGGAACAGTATCTTATGCGCACAGCCGCACTGATTCTGAATGGTGGAGGAGTTCACGAATGCGTGCACAAAATCGGCACAGGACGAGGGCTAGACGAAAATCAAATCACAGAATCGACCCGCGAAAACGAGTGTCGACTGATTAGTTCTCGGCCCGCTTTCGGGTTATATACCCAGCTATCCTGTTTCTGATCCGTGTTGATCCAACGTTGGTCATCTTCGCCACTACCTGATTATTCGTACTGAAATCGTTCGTGAATGATTCGGGGTGCTGACGTAACAGGCGGTCTCCAATGCTGATAATATCTTCTGGTTCTGCCGTCATCAGTTACCGTCTTCGGTCATTTAATTCTTAAGTTCTTTGGTCGAACGGGCCTCTTACCGGTTCTTCCCACGGAAATCGACACAGCTCCGTTATTTTCGATAGCCGATATATGGCTACTCACCTTGGCGATATTTATAAGCAGTCCTATACTTATCACTGAAATCGTTAAGCGGAAACCGAGCCGCTGGCTCTGTGATCAGTGAGTCGAACGTCGTAGTATTCGACGAATTTGATCAGGTCGTACTGTACGAGCTCTGTAGCGATTTCGGGATCAACCTCGGCTGTGATCTCGTTCTCGATCGTCCGTAGGAGACAGTCTTTCGCTTGTTCCGACAGTTCGTCGAAGTGGCAAACGCGAGTTTGTTCGGTGGGCGTTTCTCTGTTAGTTATCGTAACAGTCCGTGCCATGGCAATTACTCTCACCCCATCTTCTGGCTAGAGGGCAATTAATATATCGGCGGCACATGTCGCTCCGAAGATTAACAATCACTGCCTGCGAAGAGGTGGCTTCCACAATCGGCATCACAACCGCGTCCACTCGCGGTCGTGTTAAGTTACTTGACTTCGCACCTTATCTTGGTAGAACGCGTAGAACCAACATTGAACGCTGATGCTCCCTGTTACATCGCTCCTGTCATATACTGTGCCAATCGATCTGTTGAAGTGTTTCTCGACGAGGCAGAAACACCACGCCAAGACGTACGTCACAGGTCTTGTTGCGGCCAGCAACAAGACCGTTCAAGGCATCTCGAACCACGTTCTTCCGGCCAAAAGTGAGCGCGCCCTGAACAAGTTTCTCACCGAGTACGACTGGGACGAAGACCAGCTCAACAGAGAACGTCTAGCGCTTCTCCAACAGACGAACGACACGAAGTGGAGCAGTGACGGTGTCATCATCATTGACGACACCTTCACGCACAAAACCGGCGAGAACATTCCGAACGCTGGAAAATTCTACGATCACACGGTTCGCGGCTATATCTGGGGTCAGAATCTGGTTTATGCACTCTACGCCGACGAGAAAACCACCTATCCACTCGGCTTCCGCCTCTACAAAAAAGACGCACAGCGACGGGTTGAGTTGGCTATCGAACTTGTCGACGAACTCATCGAGATAGGTGTCCCGACGGACACCTATCTCTTCGACATGAGCTACTGTTCCCAGGAGTTCGTTACTCACCTCGAAACCTACGGCAAAGAGTGGGTTTCAGCCGTCAAAAGCGATGCACGCGTCATGTACGGTGGTGAGTGAATCCGCGTCGATGAGCTGGCCGAGGGCATCGACACCGTTCCACGCACGATCAACGGCGAAACCAACCACATCTGGACGCAAAAACGCGAAGTGAGCCGTCTTGGAGAGGTGAAGCCCCTGATTACAACGAAAGAATCCAACAACGAGGATGACGATCTGAGTGTGAAGTACATCGTCTCGAACAAAATCGTTGCGGCAACGAGTCATCTCATCGCGTTGTACGCGATGCGATGGCGAGTGGAGACATTCTTCAGGGACACCAAGCAGGATCTTGGTTTTGGAGACTGCGAGCTCCGGCATGCCGCAGGTGCCAGTCGCCACTGGCACCTGCTGATGCTGGCCTACAGCCTCCTCAAGCTCGGTGCTGCACACAACGCCCTTGGAACGATACTCGAACGAGCAACCTCACTGCGTAACGATATCAAACGATCCTTCCGCGAAAGCATTGAAAACCTCCTGTCCTGGGCGCTCAACAGCCAAAACCGTAGTACCGACGAGCTAATGCACCAGATCGAAGGCATATTCGTCTAACGTGCGAAGTCAAGTAGTTAAGCGTGAAAAGTGAGGCGAGACGATCTTCTGGTGCCTATGCCAAAAATCGACCGCCTCAGTGGCCATAGCGACTGGATTGAGTTGAGTTTTGTGGAGCGAGAACGGACACCGCGTGAGCTAATGGAGTTGGGTATTCGACTCTATTTTGCTGGATTATCGCTTTCGAATACCGTTCGAGAACTCGAGAAATTCGGTGTCGAGAGATCACGGAAGGCTGTTCACGAGTGGTACAGAAAGCGGATCGACAGCCAGCAACTGACGCGAACCCGAATCACGTTGCGATCGACGAAACCGTGATTCGGATCGACAATCAACAGTATTGGCTGTACGCTGCAGTCGATCCTGAAACGAACAGTATCCTTTAGATTCGGCTGTTTTCAACCACTACGACCGCATTGACTCAACTCTTTTTACGAGAACTATCCGATAAACATGACATCGAAGTCGCTGTGTTTCTCGTCGATGGAGCACAGCATCTCCAGACAGCACTCCGCCGACGCGGACTCCGATTTCGGTATGAGAAACATGGAAATCGGAACGCCGTCGAATGTATACTTAGAGAGATAAAACGATATACCTCTTCGTTCTCAAACTGTTTTAGTCACGTCAGATCATCAACCGCAGAATCGTGGCTCCAAGCCTTCGCCGTCTGGCACAATGCTACAAACTAAACACGATCCTACTCGCAAAGTCAATCGTTATCAACTAGCAGCACAAAGTTTGCCAAAGAACTATTGTTAAAGCTATCGTGCTAACACTATGTCTTCAAACGCCAACGAAATCATGTCTATCGGTAATTCGCTAATCGAACAGCACCCAAGCACTTTCACCGGCGACTTCGAGGAGAACAAGGTCCGTGTCGAACAATTAACCAGCGTAGAAGCCAAGCGAGTGAGAAATCGGATAGCTGGTTACATTACCAGAAAGATGAAAGAGCGCAACTTCTAATACGACCGCCACTAGTCTCTACCGATCGGATTCAGACGACTCAGAGGAAATGTTTTTCCTGCGATCTTTTGCAGAATTCCGGATTGCCGCCGCTCATGGGGCTTACGACCTGACTATCTACTTGCCACCGAACCATTTCGGGCACCCACTTTATTTCAAGATAATTCTTCTGCAGGCATTGCCTCTGGACCGGTGATCGGCGTGCTCAGAGCAAGTCCGGGAAACAAACCGGTAGGAGTTCCGGTCCTACATCAGGATCAGTTAACTCCATGATTCTCTCGTCGAGACTGTCGGTACAACTGCTTCGACACAGAACTCAGGCTTCAGAAACAGCTAACTGAGGATACTTTGTGAGGTACTGAGGATCGTTTCCATCCGAAAGACGAACTTTGCGTTCTCTTTGGGCGGAATAAGCCAGCACTTAGAGCGGTGTGGCTTCAGGTCGTTTTTTAACCGCTGTCGGACGGTTTCCTCGGAGATCAAGTCGCACTCGATCTCCTCGAGGGTAACGAGGCGGATTTAGAAGAATCTTGAGAGAACGAGCGGACGGCGACGCCCGTCAGGGAGTTCGCCGTCCGCCTCCTTCAGACCGGTTGTTCTCTTCGGGAAACAACAACGATTCTCACTGAATTAGGCGTTGAACGCTCTCACGGACAGTCTATAGTAGTGATCAGAGATAATCACTCACTTTTTGCATCGAAAGTTGAGCGAAAGCAGTATCGATCGCTGTCGGTAACTCGGTTGCTGCGTGCTGATTGTAACCGTCTCCAGACGGTCCTGATTACGGTGTCAACGAGTCACGGTTTCAACTACTGTGGTCCGAAGACACGGATCAGGCGAACCTCTCGAGCGATGATTTCGCTGCGATCACGTCGTCATCTACAGAGTTCACAAAGCGTCTCTCGAGGTCGACGGACTATCTGTTCGACGGACCAATCGGGGACATCGACCGCTGGAATAGCGGTGACTTCGACGACTACGCCGCTGGTGATGACGAGAATCGATCCATCCCGAGGCAGCAAATCTCGAGGATGAACACTTCATCAAAGATGCACACAGCAGCATCTTCGCAGTCATCCCGTCGACGATCCTTCAGTCGGGAAACGAGTCGACGACGTATATCGCGCCGGAGGGAGGGGTTCACGCGACATCCATTATCGTGTTGAGGTGCCAGACGACAGTGAAAGCGTCCCAGTACGCGAGGAGTGGTCCCTCGAGGAGACGAAACTCGAGAGTGTTGAGCTTACAGCCGACGGTCAAACAGTGGATTCGAACGTAAGCCATCGTTCAACGCTCAAGTTCAGTGGCCTGTCAGGAGACCCAACGCTGACAGTTGCGGCAGAAATCTCTGCTCAACTCCGCCAGGGGTAACGGACGTGTGACGAGTAAAATCAGCGCACGAACTCCTTTGATGGGTCGCGGGAGACAGAACTCAGTCACCCGTCTGAACACCTCACAGCGACTGACTCGGTCGACACCACTGTCAATCGAGTCGACATTACCAATGGGACCCAGACGGTGTTCGAAACTAATGCTGTAGTAGAATTTGGAAATAGTTACTCACTTTTTGAATCGAGAGTTGGTCAAGAGCCGTATCGATCGATGGTGTGTGTTCAGCAAGTGAATCAATGAATCGGTTGCTGAGAGGTGCTAGAAGCTGTCTCCAACACTCTTCGGCCGGATTGAGCTCAGGAGAATAGGCTGGCAACGTCACGAACGTGAGGTCGTCACGGGCCGCCAGGTCCGTGACGACCGACGTCTGAAAGTACGGCGCTCCATCTATAGTAGTCACCGAAAGTCGATGCACACCTTATCGCATGACTGCGACGCGATCAGCGTGTAAATCGTTTCAGTGACCACTATAGTACGACGATCAGATCACCTTCGAACTCATTTCATAACGACAAAATAAAATGTTTCGCGTGTTCGGCGGTGATGTACTCTTCGAATGGGAGAAAATCGATCACCGTCTTCGGTAATCGCGCCCAACAGGCACGTCCAATCACGTTGGCCAGAGAGTTCGACGGACGGCCGCGTACCGCGCGGAAACCACGTGGCACGCGGCTCGACCTGCACAGATTTCTTGGTTTGATCGATGGCGACTACGGTGGCGTCCATCTCCCGCCGCTTTTGTAATTTCCTCTCGAAACGTTTCTTGCTCATCGGCATCAGATTCGGCGGCTGTGCGGCGTGGTTTTTGATAGCTCAATCTCGCTTCTTTGAGCAACCGCCGACAACTCGGGATCGAGTACTCAACATCGTCCGTCTCGGCAAGATACTGCTGCACCAGCGACGGCGTCCACGTCGGTGCGTCAATCTCAACTTCATCGGGTGATTCGTGGACAGTTCCTTCGAGTTTTTACTATATTTATGACAATTTTCGTTTTCTCCCAGATCGGTGAGCATCGGTTACGGCCTGTTCAAGCGACTCGTCGGTGTCGAATCGTGTGAGCCGGCTACAGATTGTTCGTCGCTGAACGCCGTACCACTCGGCTAGCTCAGTCTGTGTGACGCCGTTTTTGTATGCTATCGCCGCTAAGAGCCGTTGTGTCGACTTCTTTCCGTCCACGTTGTCGAGGGCGTTTTGCAAATCCTCGACAGAGATCTCGTCGAGATGATCCACTACAATCAGCAACAATCTTTGAGTGGAAAGTTCTAACAGTTACTATAGAACCCATGGCAACTGATCGCCACAACCCCATGCCGATCACACTGAGGAGTTCGCCACCACGATCGGGCTCTACGTGCTCGGTGTCTCCCAAGCGTACCGCTTGTACTGGAGTTTCGAATCTATCGATGTGCTGTTTCACGTAGCGCTCAGATTATCGGTGGCTATAGTATCGACTCAGCCGACGCTACTGGGAAGGAACGGAGCACTATCAGGCTATAACTGCATACAACCTACTGATACACAACTATACCCTTGTGTGTGGCCCATTGTTTGCATTTAGGGTCGTTAAATTCATTGATAGGGGTGGCGTAGGACGGTTACGTGCATGAGAGACACGAAGATCGAAGAAACAGCACCCGGCGAACTCATCTCTTACGGGAGAGAATCATACTACAAGCCGGATCCACTGCCTCCCTCGTGTGATCTCAAGTTAGATGCGGACTTTTTTGACTCACTCGCCGACGCCACGTTTTGGCTCGGCAAACTTAGCGGTATTAGTCTCGAACTCGACTTTCCGCCCGTCCTATACACGTCGCTTCTTCGGAAAGAAGCGATGGAATCGGCCGAAATCGAAGGCGCTGATGTCGACTATAACGCGCTCTATAGCCTCGAAACGCAGAGTATTGATGAGATCGAGGACGGATACTCCATCGAACCGACGAGTGAAGCAGGGACAAAGGACACGCAGGGAGTCCTCAACTACGAGCAGGCTGTTGAAGACGGTATTGAAACACTCAACAGCGGCGGAGAGATTACTGTATCGCTGCTTCACGAACTTCACGAAACGCTACTCACGGACGTTCCGGACAATCGTGTCGATACTGATACGATCGGCGCTTACAAGGCGATCCCAAACCACCTCGGGGACTTTCTGCCACCGGTACCAGGCGAGGTTGACGGGCTAATGGACGCTCTGGTGACGTACTACCGGACTGGCGGTAGCTACCACACGCTCGTCGATATCGCTCTCTTCCACTACCAGTTTGAAACCATCCACCCGTATGGTGACGGAAACGGACGGATCGGTCGTCTTCTTATCACTCTCCAGTTATACGATACTGACCTGCTCGAGCGTCCGAACCTCTATCTCAGCGAGTACTTCAACCGGAACAAGGCTACGTATGTCGACCGAATGGAAGCTGTACGATCTCACGGCGAGTGGGAAGAATGGATATCGTTTTTCGTTCGGGGAATCGCCCAGCAAGCAGAGGAGTCCGTTGATCGAACGCTGGCACTCGATGAGCTTCGACGCCGCTACGAGAACGAGTACGGTGGCATCCAATACGCGAAACATCGCTTAGCGTGCAATCTTTTCGAACAGCCCTACGTGACGACCAAAACGGTCGCGGAGAGGTTCGATATTGAGCGATCGACTGCCTACCGTGCGATCGACGACCTCGAAGACGAGGGTGTCTTAGAAGAGGTCACGGGCAAAAAGCGCAACAAGGAGTACCGAGCGAAGGAGATATTCGAGATACTTGAGCGGCCGCCCCAAACGTACTGAGTCTTCAGCTGTAGTCGACGAACCGAGAATCGTTATCGCTCCAAGTTCTCTCGAGAGCAGGCGACAGCGTCGCGGGAACGGTCGGCAATCTCTGAGTGCCATGCACCGACAGTGATCGGTACCTCGTTGCTCGCCAGTCGCTCAAGCAACTCGTCGAAGCTCTCGTCACCGCGCTTGATACGGTCAAGCTTCTTCATCTTCGCATTATCTGATACAAGGTTGACATCTTCCCCGCCCTAAAGGGGCATGACGAGACGCGACGGGTCTCGTTGCACCCGAAAACGCGAAGCGTTTTCGAGGACGAGGATTCCCGAGCGTTGGGATAGTAAAGTTCGCAACTCACCCGCTCGCTCGGTGCGAAACGCCTCGAGGTTTGATTGAACAGGTAGACTACCGGCCGTGCCAACGGCGCTGTTCAGATTAGAGTTTGAAGGAGCGAGGCGGTGGAATTCGCGGTGTCCATGCCCGAATTCAGCCGCCTCACTCCATCTAGCAGCGACATTCAGTTAGAATTTGTGGAGCGCGAGCAGACACCGCGCGAGCTGATGCGGCTCAGTATCCACCTTCATCTCGCCGGCCTTTCGCTTTCGGATACTGTTCATGTCTTAGAGAGATTTGGTGTCGATCGTGCTCGGTCAACCGTTCATAATTGGGTGCAAAAAGCAGAGTTACAGCCCGAGGACGGAAAATCACCGGATCACGTTGCAGTTGATGAGACAGTGATCCAACTTACTGACGATCGGTACTGGCTGTTTGCAGCGGTTGATCCAGAGACAAACGAATTCCTCCACGTTCGGCTGTTTCCGACGAGAAATACGGGTCTTACGGGAATCTTCCTCGACGAACTAAGCGAGAAACACGACGTCGATGACGCTGTGTTTCTCGTCGATTCTGCAGACTGGTTGAAAGCCGCGCTCCACCGCCGTGGCTACGAGTTTCAGTACGAACGCCACGGCCAACGTAACAGTATCGAACGTGTCTTCAAGGAAGTAAAACGACGAACGTGCCAGTTTGGAAATTGCTTCAGAAACGCCGATCCAGAAACGGTCGAAACATGGCTGCAGAGCCTCGCGTACTACTGGAATAGGCTAATCTGAACAATGTCCGTGCCAACGACCGTTACTCATATCCCCTGTGGGAGATTTCTAAGTTATCTTTCTGCGAATATTCACCGCGCCATTCACATCTGCGTTCATCGCCACACCACACGACTCACAGTTAATTCAGTGCCCCTTCTGCAGAATCGGTGGTTGACGCGACGGTGGCAGTCCCCTCTCGGTCGACGGCGGAATCCAGAACTGATTTTTGTGGTGGGCCCAATACTATACACGAATGACGCTGCCAATCGACCCCACTCAAATCGATCCGGACGATATCGGTGCGAAACAGACGACCCTCGAGATGGACCACGATGACGCCATCGAACACGTCCGCCAAGTGTTCTCCGACGCGGGGTTCGGCGTCCCCGTCGAATTCTCTCCGTCGGAACTGCTCAACGAGAAGGTCGATGCCGACCGCGACCCCTACTACGTCC
>Ga0208283_10530_pt1 | contig 9441 bp, 12 predicted proteins | sample AntRauMetaRauer1_FD_184785 | JGI IMG/M metagenome (GOLD analysis project Ga0208283, IMG submission 184785) | Saline lake microbial communities from Rauer Lake, Antarctica, in enrichment culture - Antartic Rauer Lake 1 Metagenome Rauer1 (SPAdes)... ...
CTATGGGTATATATATCCAAGACACACAAAACGAATGGAGTGGTATTCTCCTACCCCCAAGTCGTCGATGAGACCGGCGGTCGACAGAGGACAAAAGTTAATCTTAATATTAAGATTAATGAGCTGCACCATTTCCTACACACACAAAACCCTCACAATCTAAATTCGAGATATTCTAAAACTTAATTTGCTGTCTTAGCCACTCACAAGGCTGGTATAGACACTCATCCATTTTGCACGCACACAAAGAGTTGTCCATCAGATTGAGTGGTTGTGTTAAAGTGATTTGACGCTTAATCCATCTAAAGGGATACACCCCAGCCGCAGGGTGGAACTATTTATAAGAAGGTGTAGTTGAGATAATCCAGAATGGACTCTGCGGTTTCGTAGTAACTATGCAGTCTCTCTGTGTAGGAAATAGATGAGTGCCAAATTTACCTGTTTTAGACCTTCTAAACACCATTTAGTAAAACAGAGACGAAAATAGAGGTACAATTATTTTTGTATGTATATACTCTCAAACTCTAGCCGACAATAGCGGTTCAACACACCCCCATGTCCGCATAATTATATCAGAATCTCAGATTTGCACAATCTATTAACAACAGCAAATACACACTATTGCATACCCGTGAGTCCACTATGTGACTCTCGATCCAAGTACTCAGCAAGCGTTAACAAGATATTGTGGAACAGCTATAGGAATGCCTATTGACATTACTATAGTTTTCTCTATAGTATATTCTATAGCATTCCCTATAGGAATGGCTATATCGATCTCTACAGGTGTATCGGTATTTCTGCGGACGTGAAGCGTGCGGAAGTAGTCCAGAGGTTCTGTTCTGGAACGTCTACGCTGATGCAGTCGACTCTGGACCCTCTCCACGTGGAAGACCGACCTCAACCTTGACTCGGACCGTGTCGTAGGGCACGTACGGTTTCTTCGCGCGACCATCTTCTTCGAAGTAGATGATGTCATACTCAGCCAGTAAGTGGAGATCATTGTGGACATCATGGACGTCTCGATCAAGGCGGTCAGCCAGCCCACGCATACTCTCTGGTGGGTTCTCCATCACCGATTCGAGCAACTCCATTCGTCGGTCAGTGAGCAGCTGACGAACTCGGCTGCGATCTTCGAAGTTGACAACGTGTGGAACCTCTTCGCCGTCTTCCCACCGCTCGGTGCGCTTGGGGGCAGTCGCTTGGGCCTGCTCTGCTGGAAGCGACATAATGCGGAGTGTCGACGGGTACTCAACCTCGTCCGGACCGGGGGTGAACTCCTTGTGTGTTGGTTCGGTATCAGTCGGTTCGTTGATCATATATTTCGTTTACCTCGTTTTGGAAGTCGTCGATCAGTTCGGAGAGGCCTGTGAAATATACACCGCAGTCAACCACGAATAAACCACGGCTCGCTATACTAAAACTGGCCTACAGATATTACTATAGCATTCACTATAGCGATTCCTATATGAATATCTATAGAAAAAGCTATAGGCCTCTTGTGGCCTGTTTCCCGACAGCTTCACGGACAGCATCAAATTCGTCAGGTGCTGCCTCCTGGAAACCAAGGCGCAACGCCAATCGGAGGATATCACTACGATCAGCTTCACCGACATCGACATCAAGACGTTGCTGGAGTGCCTGACCCACGTCTTCCATCCGGTCAGGATTGTCCTCTAGGGCGCGGATGAATGCTGCAAGGTTTCCGTCCCAGACGCTCACAGTCTTCTGCTGTTCACCACCATCGATCGCTTCGAGCTCAGAAACGATATCGTCGACCAAGGCCTGTTTCTGTTCGGCAGAGCTAGCTTCATCGAGGCGATCTCCCTGCGAAGTTTGCTCCCGCAACGCTGCGAGATCGGTGTCCTCTTGGTCACCACTCATGGCTTCTGTTCCTCCAAGCGGATCATAAGTTGCTCAACGGCTGCACTGTACGCGTCTCTTGCCTTCTGGGCAGTGGTCGAGGGGTCTTCCAACTCGAACGCTGTGACGCCACGCTGAGCGGCGTTGCGTATGTCTTGCGAGTACGGAACGTAGGTCGGCGCGATTGTATCTCCGTACTCGTCCTCGAACGAGGCGAGATACTCTTCGGCGAGCTTTGTCCGTGTGTCGACCTTGTTGGGCAGCACCAATGAGAGCTCAATATCGACCGAGAAGTTGTCTGCAATCTTCTTGAGATCCCGGCGCAGAGCATCAGCCTGTTCAGCCTCAAACGGCCCCATCTCAACCGGTGTGATAGCGTTCCGAGCGGCCCACAAACCATTGTAGGTCACGTTGTTCGTCATCCCCGGTAGATCGATCAGAACGACGTCGTAATCCAGCGGATCAACGTACTCGTCAAGGAACTGCTCCAAGCGACTATACCTCTCACGAGCGTCGTCAATGTTCCCGAGCTCGGCGTCAAGTGTATCGAGCCCAGGATGCGCCGGGATTAACGCCGGGCCCTCACCGGTGTCGATCACAAGATCTTCGACCGCATCGTCGCCGAGCTTCTTCGCGATTGTCCCCCAAGAGTCATCAAATACGGTACTGATGTTCGGCCAGGCTTCGTCGTTCTCAATCTGGTCTCGGTACTCCTCCCAGACGCCGAAGTGTTTCGCGAGATCGCCCTGCTTCCCTGCGAGGTCGATCAACAATACGTTCTTCCCCAGCTGGTCGAGAGCGACCCCAAGGTGTGCTACCGTAGTCGTCTTACCAGTACCACCTTTATCTAAGAAGGCGGCTGCACGGTGTGTTTCTCCCATCAAATATCACCTATAGTATTTCCTATAGAGTTACCTATAGACTTGAATCTTCGTCAGACACGTGTCTGCCAGGAAATGAAAGAGCGGGTATGAGCCTCCCAGACCAGTAGTCGATATGCAATCAATGACCTCAACTCAAGCGAACAGATGATTAGAGAATCGAGTTCGATGGGGAATCACACGCCGTTATTGAAGTGTAATTCCGGATATCAGTCCCTCTGTCTATTGTTGTGAGTACCGATATATCCGTCTCAGAGTGGTACTCTCGTTGGGAATAGGCACTATATTCTGTGAGAAATGCTTCGATCTCATCAGACCCTCTGAGAGATGCAAACTCATCGTCGATCTTCTTAGCAAGATCATTAAGAGAGTCGACTCCATCGGTGGTCATGGACGCATTGTCGAGAGAAGCCGATTAAAAGATGGGCTACTTGAGCTTAATCGACTTGGTACCTCACACAGTATGAGAATCTATTGAGAAACCGGTTCTACCGCCAGAATACCCAATGAATGAAATACTCATATTGGTGCGGTCTTGCATTCAACAGAGTACCAAGTCTTAATCACTCATTCACACTACGTACGAAATAATTGGCGACGAGCAATTGCACCAACCTTGCAAATACGAGGAAACCCCCGATGACAGATTCAGATACCAAACCGGAAAACAAGCTAGTCGAACAGTGGATAGACCATGCAGCCAACGAGATCAAAATACACGGACTACAGAACAAAAAGGCGTTGTTATTCGAGCTTAAACAGGCGGTTGATCGATTGTCGCAACTAGAAAGCCTGGATAACGACCAAACAAAAGATGAGCAAATTGCCATCGACGAGGAGCTGGATACACTCGGTAGCTTACTGTTACAGTATCATGCCTCTCGCCACAATCGGAGATGTATCACTGAAGCTGTTGAGATAGCTACTGACAGTAGAGCCACGGACACGACTTCTGCAGTGGATCCGGAGATGGATGAAGAGGCAGTACGTGAACGTATTGAAGAATTGATCCACGAACAGGGCGTTAGTCAGGTCAGCCGAGTCGCAGATACCATCCTGAGAGAGTTTGACAACGCTGAGCGGGGTGAAACTACCCAGATAGCAGCTGAAGTGCGTAGTGAAGCCGGTGAAATGGAGACATTAGGGAATCCAGAGGACTACCCTGAATCCTGAAATCATACAAGATTACTACAGTAAAGATCTGATCTTGCTGTCATCCGGGTTGGGCCACATGAACATCACCGGGGAGTTCATCATCTAACATCTCGGCCGTTAGCTCCTCGGCTCTGTATGCAGCCGATCGACTGGAGAACCACTGGATCGACAGTAGGCGAGAGACTGGGAACAATTGGATGAAATTCGCACCGCCTCCACGGCCGGCAGCGTGCTGCATAAGTCGGTTGACTACATTTTGTGAGACGCCAACGTAGACCAATCGATTGTGCTTTTGGGCTTTTTTGACCCATTGTGACGGGTTCTGTAGGCGCAACTGCTCGCGAGCAACCCGTTGGGGTACTCTTCGAGGCCGACACTCAACGACATAGACTGCATACGTCCAATTGGGTCTGTTGTCAGAAAACTGATTCACAACCGTTGCGACGCGCTTCTCATCCACGTTGTGGCACAAGCAATCATAAGGACAATCTGACTCATACGTCGACTTGAAAGCTTGCTTGACGCGTGGGAGGACAGTTTCTCTGGCAGATTGAGTGAGTTCGTAATCAGTCCGGCGTCTCCAATACCGTCTCACACTTCATAATTCAGAGTCATATAACATATATTATGGGGCCAAATTGCTAGTCAAATAATTGAACGTGGCTTCTCAGAACGGGTTCGAGTGTTTACGTTTATGCTACATGGATTAAGATAATGTTGTCTCTCTTAGTATTCGACATGACCTACGATTTCAATCGAGTTCTAGCATAAAACGATTACCTGGATCGACAAGATGCAGTCCGACGCGGTGTACTCAATGCACGACGCCCTAGAGAGCCAGCAGGTCCACGTCAACAAGGCTGGCATTAACGCCACACTAAACGCCCGGACTTCGCTGTTGGCAGCAGGGAATCCGAAGGACGGAAGCTTTGAGCGCTACCGTCCAAAGGGAGAACAAACCGATATGGGCCCGACACTACTCTCCCAGTTCGACCTGATGTTCATGATGTCCGACGAGCCCAGTCGGGAGGACGATGCAGATGTCGTCGAGCATATGGTCCAGAGCCGGCAGGCTGAAGGCCGTCACACCCGGGTGAGGAACTGAGTGAGGAGGAACAGCAGCGGGTTGAGCCCGCAATAGACCGGTCGGTGATGCGGGCCTACGTCGCTCACGCTAAGCAGACGTGTAGGCCAATCATCGAGGATAACGAAGTAGCGGAGCGACTGAAGCAGTTCTTCGTTGAGTTCCGATCCGGAGCGGGCAAGCAAGACGACGACTCACCGGTTCCTGTTACGTTCAGGAAGGTCGAGACGATACAGCGGCTCGCGGAATCGAGTGCCCGGGTTCGACTGGCGGATACGATCGAGGTTTTTGGCCCCATCACGACGAGATTCAGTGGTTGAGTCTTCATTTGATGTATCTAAGTTGCCCCTTCTACAGATAGAGCTAATAAGCAGGTTACTAAGACTAAGCAACTATCGCTGGGACACCTACCAATAGATTGCTATAAAACTAGTTTCTAGATAATAGATATCGGATTCAGTTGATTTAGACGCCTCATCATGATCTTGGTCAGATTGCCACTGCTGTTCAAGGAATTCGTCATATTCTGCCTCAGAGTTCGACCAATCTTCATATCCATCAATGTGTTCTTGGAGATATTGATCAAGTTCTCTGAGACTATCTCTGCGTGATTGGACACTCTGAGTGTCTTCTATATCCATTTCTGTAAGTACGCGGCTGACAATTTCATCCTTATCCTCGATCGAAGTATTTTGTTCTTCAATAGACTCTAAATATTTATTTAGGTCATCATCTATCAGTGTCGGAATTATCTGCTCTCCAGACTGAGGACTGTAATCATTGGTGGATTTGAATAGTTCAGGGAAGTTCTTAATCCCTTCAGCAGACTCTGAAAAGACATTATCCACAACATCAACCAATTTCATAGGAATCCACTCTTTAGAGACATTAGGATTGTCTATTCTCGAATAAATGGTGAACTTATTATCATCAAACAGGACACGCGTCGGGTCTTGCCATAAATTATCTTCATCAATAAACCCTGCAGCATGACACTCCTTATACTCAATTTCTCTGGATTCTGCCCATTCTTTTCGAACTAGTATATTGGTTTCACCTTCCACCACTCCATAGTCAACCAACTCTCCTTGAACAGGAATTAAGCCAGCAAGAAGCACATCAATGAGTTCGTTAAGCATTCTAGCCTTGCTTGAGGTCACTCCTTCCTGTTGTAACTGCTTCTGAAGCTCTTCATCGGTAGAAAATGATTCGAGAACATCTTCGAATGCCTGTGTCACTCGATAATAATCGAAGACTTCGGCTGAGCCTAAGTGGACATCCAGCTCAGCCAAACTTCCTCGATCTAAACTCTTTACATGACATTCAGATGAGATTGTGTCAATATCTTCCCTATTAATTGAATCGCCAATAAGGAAATCTGGCTTTGACTCCCCTTCTGAACCTGCTGAAATCAGTAGTTCCTCCTCCCTCATCTCATAAAATTCCTTAAAATTGGATTGGATGACAAACCGGCTTGTCTGCTCAGAGTATTCTTCTGATTGGCCACCGATATTGGCTTTTACAGGACCAATTCCACCCGTAATACTGGATGAAATTCGCTCTTTTTGACCAGTCGTTTTCTGTTCAGTTATGCCGCCTGTTGTCGAAGCTAATAGACTAATTAGGGCCTGGTTATCAAGATACACGAATTCTCGCAAGCGGGGTAACGTATCTAAACCGAGTACAGATCTTATAGAATAGTACCTGCGTAGAATCCACCATTTGACGCCGGAGAGAATACGTACGATTAGCCGCCACAAGTATGAAACAAAGAACATTTAGCGCTCCTCCCGAACTGCAATCCGTTCATAGCTTTCTAAAATATCAACTAGTCTTATTTCATTAGATCCTCCTCGATTTTTATCCACTGCGATTAGACCTGCTTCGTCCAGTAACCCATCAATTTCCGCGCCAGACCATCCCTCCGTTATTCTTGCAATCTGCTGAGAGTCAATATCTTGTGACACCTCATAATTATTTGTTAGCGAGTCGAATATCTCAACTCGACCCTCATAATCAGGCAATGGGAACTTTATTTTCCAATCAAACCTGCCGGATCGAAGAAGTGCATCGTCGATATCGTCCAGTCGATTAGTGGAAGCGATAACTAAGATGCCCTCGTCAGATTGATCAAACCCGTCCATTAGAGATAGAAGTTGAGCAACCACACGATTACCAAATTGTTGATTCGCTCCCCCTCTTCTTTCGCTTCCTAAGCTGTCCAGCTCATCAAAAAACATTATTGAGGGGCTATTATCAGCAGCATCTTCAAACAGACCTCTAATAATCTCTTCTGTCTCACCGACCCATTTCGTCACAATTTCTGGCCCCCGGATACGATAGAACGTTGCATCAGTCTCTGCCGCTAATATCCGTGCAAAATGTGTTTTGCCAGTACCAGGCTCTCCATAGAATATTGCGCCCATTTGAAGATCAGTACCAATATCAGCTAAAGCTTCTCGTTGATTCAGAAATAGATTCACACGCTGTTTGAACTGCTCAAGCCGAGCAGAACCCCCGCCAAAATCTGCATATGTGAAATCGATGTCATCAGATTTATTCCGCAAATTGTCTATAAATTTGGAGCTCTCTGAATCAGCGTGAGCGGAAGGCAGTGCACGCAGTGGTTCATTTTGCACAATATCGACAATAGTATTTGCATTTGATATTTCGACAGTGTCTCCTACTTGGGGATTTTCTTCAGTTCCATTTGCCACAGTTGTCAGTCTAGTGCCAGTATTTACAACTATGCGATCTTCATCGGCTTTTTCAACGACACAAAGTGTATTCCCTCGATTTAATCCCCCTGAGAATACCTTCTTATCAAACACTACTCCGTCACCATATACCTCTACAAGAACTGTATCCCCAATAGAAAGAGACTCAGAGTCAGGATACTCAAAAACTCCAAACATACCGTTCTCTCGGGTAACTAAAACAAGTCGATCAGGCTCCGAGCCGATGATTTCCCATACAGTAGCAATAACAGACATACTCAGAGATGTCTGAGTCTGATATTTATAATTTCCTTGCTTGATGAGATATTATAGAAATCCTGCTGCAGCTATTATTATCCATCTAATTGAATCTGATGTCCACTTACTATAGCTTAGTTGTACAAGAACTCCGACACAGAACCGGTGATATCGAGCTATTGCCGACGACTCGGGGTCAAACTATGGTTTATCATGTCGGACTTGTCATTGAGAAGTATATATGCGTATCGAGCGAGACCAGAATCATCACTCCTACCACTGCTGGCTGACGCCGGACAAGTATAAGACCCTCAGACAGAGCGCGGGTAGCTACCGAGATTCCCTCATCATCCAGCTCGGCGGGGAAGTCGGGCTTCGCTCTTTCGAGATACCTCAGATACATCCGGAACACATCAAGCACGTCGACGGCCATGCTCGGCTTCGTGTTCTCCAGGGGAAAGATACCGAGGGAAGCGGCGGGAAGCCACGCGACGCCTACCTACCCGAGCAATTCGAGAGCAAGCTGCTCCGCTATGCCAACGTCGAGGACATCGACCGCGATGAGCCAATCGTCGACCTGAGCGAGCGGTCGGTACAGCGCCGGGTCAAAGCGACCGCCGAGCGGGTCGCCGAGGAGACCGGTGACACCGACTGGCAGAAGCTGTCGAGTCACGATCTCCGACGATACTACGCGCAGACGCTCCTGGTGCGTGAGCGGATGAACCCCAGAGTAGTGATGGAAGTCGGCGGGTGGTCGTCGTTCTCGGCAGTCGAGCCGTACCTCAACGCTCCCACAGCAGAGGTAGTGAACCGAGAGTTCGAGGAGTCTAGGCTAGCGTAACGACCGGATCCACAATAAATAACCAACCCTCATCGATTTAGGTGGACCAGCAGTTTTGACGCTGCCAGGATCACTATAATAGATTCAAGATGCAGATTTGGTGCGTATATCTGGTCATCTTCAAATATAGGATAGTCACAAGATAGAAGTTGTTTTCGAATGTGCTGTTGGTAGATGGGCGAAATTAACCTATATCAAGTCACAAAAGAGGGAGTTGCTGAGATAACGCCCGAGCCTGTTGAGTTAGAAAAAAAGATGCAGCATTTGATTGAGGAAAACCTAGAGGAGATACTCGGGATTAGGTTCTTAGACTCAGAGTATGGGACTGGTGAGAAGCATGGCGGCCGAATCGATACACTAGGTTTAGATGAAAATGATTCTCCTGTGATTATTGAGTATAAGAAAACCAAGAACCAGAACGTAATCAACCAAGGGCTGTATTATTTTGACTGGCTGGTTGATCATAAGGCTGAGTTTGAGAATCTTGTTCGTCAAGAGATCAATGGCGACACCGAGGTAGACTCAGTACCTCACAAAGCATCCTCGGCTAGCTGTTTCTGCGGCCTGAGTTCTGTGTCGAAGCGGTTGTACTGACGGTCTCGACGAGAGAATTACGGACGGATCGACGGAGAGCTGTCGCTG
>Ga0208283_10534_pt1 | contig 9421 bp, 16 predicted proteins | sample AntRauMetaRauer1_FD_184785 | JGI IMG/M metagenome (GOLD analysis project Ga0208283, IMG submission 184785) | Saline lake microbial communities from Rauer Lake, Antarctica, in enrichment culture - Antartic Rauer Lake 1 Metagenome Rauer1 (SPAdes)... ...
AAACCTAACGAATCGATATATATATTATTTTCTTTATAGAATTTTTTGAACAGATATAACAATTTTTCATAAATGTATGTATTATACATAACTCTAAATATGTATGTATTATACATTTGCAACAAAATGTTATTTTACTTGATTAATCCTGTTCCTGAATGTGGAATAAATTTGATGCATGATTAGGATTCGTTAAAATTGTTTCTTTCACGACCGTATTATTTTCATTTGATTTTAAAGATTTCGCACACAATGGGCATCTCTTCTCTGTTGAACGATAATCTAGACAATCAATATATGTAATCTTTACAGTAGCCTCTTTTGAACAAATATAACAATCTGTCATATTTAATATAATATTTAAAACATTATATGTTCTTGTGTAAATTGACTGTGAATTACCTCGACCTCAAGGGTCGGGGTATTCTCCTATACCACAGATAAAATCAATTTAAAACTGAATTTGTATCTGTGGATAACCAAGCTCTTTTATATGGAGATGGCTTTCTTTTTGATTTTTTACTCTTTCCTGCATTAGAATTATTTAAATTATAATCTGAATCATCTAGTACGACTTCATTTTTAATACAATTATCCTCATTTGATTTCAATGCAACAGCACAAGACTCACATCTAACCTCTGTTGAACGTGACCCAAGAGAATCAATATATGTAAGTCTGGTTACGGGTTTGTTCGAACAAATATAACAATCTACCATATAAGTACATTACAGTGCATCCTTAAATAGTATTTGTTAATACAACACATGATTCTGATTATCATATAATCACCGTTAAACTTAAAGTATATTATGCTAATTAATAACATGTATTATGTATGTAAATGTTCCTGACGACCGTTTTAATTTATTAAAAAATAAGATGAAAGACAAACTTGAATATGAAACAGGAGCCGATATATCTATTGATGATGAAGTTAAAACTGTCAATATAAAACACTCTAATTCTATTAAAGAATTAGACACAAAACTCATAATTGAGGCAATTAGTATGGGTTTTAGTTTACCTGTCGCATTACAACTTATTAGAAACCCCGTTTCTAGATTTGAAAAGATAGATATTCGTGAATTAACAAAACATGATAGAGAATTTGATAGACAAATGGGAAGAATTATTGGAAAAGATGGAAGAACAAAGGAATTAATATCTGAACTCACAGAAACAAATATAGTTATCAAGAGAGACATTGTTGGGGTACTAGGTTCATTAGATGATGTTATGAAAGCAAGAGATGCTATCCTGCAACTTATCGACGGAACACCCCACTCACGAGTTTATAATGATTTAGAGAAATACAAAAGTCAAAAATCCATAGAAGTTAAAAACCTATCCAATAGTAAGGTATAAGAGTTATATTTATGCTATAGAATTAAGAAATTTGTTACACTATTTTTCGCACGTATATTTCGTAAGATTATTTCAAAATATAAATTCGATACCTTATTATAGCTTACAATACTACCGGTGATATGGTGTGTGATAATGATGAAAAAATTTGTGATGTTATTCTAAAAATCGCAGAAAATGAGAACGTTCATTATGAGTCATTACCAAATATAAATGATTATGTTGATGTTGAATGTTTAACAGGGTTAATTAATTCTGATAGTGATGTATTTATATCCTTTAAATATCTTGATTACACCATATCGTGGGTAGAGAATAAGAAATTCAAGATAGATGAAAATATATGTCCGTAATTTACTTTTTGTTTAATTCTTTCGTAATCTCTTGTAGCTTTTCTACACGTTTTTCTGTAGTCGGATGTGTACTAATTAAACGTGATAAATGACTACTTTTAATAGGTGAAATCATAAATGCATTAATACCTTCAGCATCTCTTAAATCTTTTTTTGGTACAGAATCCATTGAATTACTAATCGTTTTTAATGCACTTGCAAGAGCCATAGGGTCCCCTGTAATCGATACGGCACCTCTATCTGCTGAATATTCCCTGTATCGAGAAAGCGCTCTCATAAGCAAAAATGAAACGAAGTACGTTACAACAGCAACAAGCATTGCAACAATAATTGGTGTTGCATTCTGGCCACGAGAACGGAATACAAAACCCCATCTGATTATCATACTCACAATTGCTGCAATTGCTCCAGCAGCCGTCATAACAATCATATCTCTATTTTTGATATGAGCAAGTTCATGAGCAATAACAGCTTCAAGTTCTTCTTGCGTTAGAACTTCCATCAAGCTAGTTGTAACACAAATGGTTGCTGTGGATGTTGAACGACCCGTAGCAAATGCATTCGTTATTTTTGTATCTGCGACAGCTATTGTTGGCGTTGGCATATCTGCTTGTTGTGCCAATCGAACCGTTGTAGAATGTAATTCAGGATATTCCTCTGCGCTAACAACTTTTGCTCCAAATGCCTTGAGAGCTAATTTGTGACCGTATATTAGTTGTACAAAAGACATTCCTACTACAAATATAACTGTAAATATGAGATTCTGGAAATATAATCCAATAAAAGCACCAAAACCAATTGTTAATGTTGCTAGTAAAATCATCACGATAGTCATTCGTATTTGCAAACCCCAATCTCTACTTGTTTTCATGCATATATATTATGTAGTTTAATATATTAATCTTTGTGAGATAAAATTGTTTGATAAATTTTAATAATATATAGATGACAGACTTATCAATAAACATAAAAGTATATACCCCCCTAGTTATTATATTTATATATGCCCGGAGTCCAAACAGACCCTAGTAATCAAGAAGAATTTATCGGTTCAAGAATCGGATTTGCAACATTTGAAGATGAAGAAGACTTTGATTCTATTGAAGACGTTAAAGAATGGTGTAGAAGTTATTATGACGTTAATAAAGTCGTTGTTAATCCTGTAGCTACGAGAGCATATAATTCAACAGATGAAGCACAGATATGGGTAATCAAATATCTAGACCGAAATTATGTTGAAGTTGTAACAGGGGCAGAATATCGAAAACGTAGTGAATAAATCTATATATTTTGTAATAAATTTATTATATAATATCATATTAGTCTATACGGTATCGAATTAATACAATACCATCTGAACCATCATCACTAGAAAGATAATTCTCATTTTGAATTATACCTGCACTACCAGACCCCGTATTAGGTACAGGGGGTTTTGTTTGACCTTCATTCCTTACATCTTCTACACCAGAAATATCATATCCATTCGGTAATCCGCCTCCACCGAGAGGTCTATTATCTATAGCATCCTGACCAATTCCTATATTATTCTGTATTAGATTTGAACGTTCTCCACCATTACCACCACCAGCAAAAGCACCATTATGACCTACACTTGTTCCAAATGTATTCGACAAGTCTTTTCCATTACCACCGGCTGTATAATATTCTGTATTTCCACTTTCCATTGCTCCACCACCCCCACCACCATCATTATTTGTATTATTTGGATTTCCAAGAGACTTTGTACCTGCACCGCCATCTGTCCCAAGTCCTATCTTTGATATAGAATTACCTTCATCACTAATATGGTCACCTCCACCACCAGAACCACCATCCAATCCTGAATTACCACCTCCACCACCTCCACCTCCACCTATTGCTATCAAATCATCAAATTTTGAGTCACCCCCGTTATTTCCTTTTACGCCATTATCGTTGCTCATGCTAACTCCAGAACCACCTTCACCAACAGTAATATCGTATAATTTTGCTTCAACATTTCTTTCAACGTGTATTAATTCACCAGCGCCTGCACCACCGGCTTCGTGACTTCCATAACCACCAACTCCACCACTACCACCGCCACCAACAACTAATATATCAACGACTCCTGAATTTGTAAATTCGATTGAATTTTCTCCTGTACTTGTAAATTCATGTATCCGATAATTCGCACCATCTATAGTTACGTCAAATATATTATCACCACCTTCAGCAACAACTTCCGGTATTTCAATTTTTAAATCGAAAATAGACTCAATAACTTCTTTATTTTTTAAATTACTATGATTGATTTCAACTTTTATACTAATTTGTTTCGATTCTCCGCCGGGTGTTGGTAAATTACCACCCATATTGTCATTCGTAATCGTTATAGAATCTATATAATCAACCAAATTAATAAATTCATCACTTGAGTTTAAACCAATTGTTTGTGCTGATGAACTAATTTCGGAATAATTATTATTTTTAGATTTTGCATAAAAATTTATTTTAAGGTCTTCAGATACATCATCTATATTACTAGTTTTAATGTCAAAATTATCAAAATTTAACGTTAAACCACCAATTTCTGTTGAACTAGAGTATAAATATACTATATTATTATCATTTATATTACTAATTGTAAAATTTGTTACTTTTGCTTCTGCTGATTTTACAGAGTACTTGGATAATCCAAGAACACCTAAACCCCCTGTTCCAATAATAGAATATATATATTCTCTACGATTCATAATTTAATATTATATAATACCTAAAACACTAAATATTTATGGGAATTTGTGATTAAAGATATTTAATGAGAATAATAACATTTAAATATGTGGGTGTATATAATCCTTATGCAATGCACCAAAATCGAGATGTGACAATCGAAACGCGTGATGATGGAACAGTGACCGTAGATTTTTCAGAAGAAGATGGGCACGGGATTGATGGTGTAGGAACTTTAGCAGCGCATTTCAGTCGGGCAAAACATTCTGTATCTATTGTGGAAGGTACAGATAGTGAATTGCACCGATGCTTCGATACGGAAAGTAAATGTATACGTGGAACATATGAGCAGTTCAAATCAATATCTAATGCCCTAAGAGAAGATGAAAAGAATCATGCAGGGGTTGGAACTGATAAAATGGTTAACGAAACAAGAAGGTTCTTTAACAACGTTGTCATAGATGAAATTAAAAAATAACTACCGTTGAAATATATACTCATTTTCGTATGATAATTTAAATTTTATCATACTTATAAAATTGCCTACGTTTATTACTGTTTTTATAAATAATATTTATTACAAAATGTTATTATTACTTATATATTATCAATCCGATAATTATATAGTAAGAGAATTTAATTATTAGTTAATGAAAACAGATATTTCGTTTATTCATGGCACGCAAGTTATGTTGCTAGGCACAAGCCACACACGAATTGATGATAATAGAGATTTTAATCCAAGAAATCAGGAAGAATATAAGGTTTTAAATAATTTTAAGCCAGAAATAGTATTTGTTGAACTTACAGAACGTAAAAATATAGATGCAAAATCAAAAAATTTTACAGATATAGCATCAATATACCAGTATAAATTAGAGAATAATATTCAAACGATAAACTATGATTCTGAGACTCAGGAAATGCATTTACATTATGTCGTATATCGACCTGACGATTTAGAAGAAAAAATTGATAAAGTAAAAGGTGATACAGATAAATTTAGACAGGTATTAAAAGAAGAATATCCTGAAATGTTCTATGATATTTATGAACAACGAGAGAATAAATCTGTTACAAATTTTTTTGATGAAATAGGAAATCATAACCGTCTTGCAATACACTGTGGTCTAAAACATTATAATACTTATAAGAATTTCTTTGAATTTATGTCTAGAAATTATTGAATTGATTATATGTCACGTTTAGTATAAAAATATTTTTATATGACCTTCTCGTTTATAACGATACACCAGATTCTCACTAACAGTGTTGTTAGTGGGGTTCTGTTACCGAGGTCCCAAAGTAGGGTAAAAACAAGCCAAAACACCGAAGTTATACAAGTGAACTTTACGTTGTTGTAAAGTATAGTTGTATATAAAGGGTCCTATACTGTTAAGTCTATTTTCAAAACAACGTAAAACAACGTTTAGTCCTACGTATGGTCCAATAATCTCACTAACAACACTGTAACTTAGATTATTTGATATTACTACAGTAGTAAAGGAGAATACATGGGGATTGCCTCCGTGACGAATCCAATCAAAAAATTTAATATTATACGGTAATACGTATTATATATGGTTGGAATGTGTTTTTGAAATGAATACAATGACCTCTAGAATAAAGCGTAACACACTGATTCATAGTAGAGCTAAAATATTTAAGTAAGAATAGTAATATTCCGACAATCCGTGCTAGGGTAGAAATTACCCGAACTTGTGGAGACTGGAGCCGTTGACGAAACACTAGTTTCGCTAAGTTCTGTCGAAGAAGCCTCGATACTTGACATCGGGATAATTTACCGATACTATTATTATATCTAGATTATTTATATTAATTATGCCTAAAATACCTAATTATTCACCGTGCCATAGTGAATCACCACTAGATGGATATCGATGGAAACATGATACGAAAGAAGGGTTAGTTGTTAATGTTACACACCCAATTGATGAAGAACGCTCCGATTGGCGTGTTGAGATATGGGATTATGCTCATCAAAAAGAACTTGGTCCTATTTCAGGAAACAAAATAGAAATGCGAAAAGTTGCTGTTGAATGGATGAAAGAAAATCCTGAAGGGTGGAAATATACGAGATAAAAATTATATTATTTATTTTATAATCTGTATAAAAACGTAAAACCTAATACATTTAACGGCTGAATAAGATAACTTATATATGGTAAATGAACGTGACGTGAAACAAGTTCAACTCGGTTATGCATCACATTTCAGTGAAGAAAAAGCTGACAAAATACAAAATGAAGTATTTTCTGATTTAGAATATGTAAAAGAATTTAATTTAGATGTTGAATCACAAGCACAAAAAGCAAGTGATATACTTTCCAAAGCAGGAAATTCAAATCAAACTGTCGGTATTCGATTAAAAAATTATAATGAAGATGGCGTTAGTGAACAAGATAAAAAAGATATAGCACATTCAATAAAAGGATGTTGGGAGAAACGAGCAGAAAATAGACCTCATACAGTAATTATTCTATCAGGAGACGATACGGTGACAAAATATGACTCAACACTTAGTGGTCGAATCTATAGTCCATTCTAATTATTAATAAAATATTGAAATATTAATAGTTTATTTTTATAATTAATTTAGTGAAAATATATACCTTGATTAGTCGAACAAATTTTTACAGAACCAATCGTATCAATTTCTGTGTCCTCATTAATAGGGACATAACGAAATGATTCTTCTGAACATTTAGGGCAAAATATTTGTTCATTATTACTATGAGATTTCCATACTTTATCTGGATTATCAGGTATATGATTTGTCATAAATGTATATTATTTGTGTAACTATTTAAGTATATCGTCTTAAAGTTATGTTTTTTATTTGTCTAATATATCTGCTGCTTCTCTTAAACCAACTACAAAACCTCTTACATCACCTTCACCAACAACTAATGACACTAATGGTGATTGTTTATTGTTTTCTATATGATTTGCCATTTCACGCAATTCATCTGAATTATACTCTACAGAACCTGTTGCAGGAACATTTATTTGTCCTGTACTGTGTCCTTGTATCGTTGATACTCTAACTTCTGGTGAACCAAATTCATTATATGTAGTTTTACTCGTCATATGAAAGTCAACATAGGGTTACACTATATAACTTTTTATTATTTATTCAAAATTTAACTTTATTATAGTAACATAAATTACATTTTTGGTGGCCATAATGGGTTCAAATTACTCTGGTTTAAGTTATCAACCAATTCTACACCTGTAATTAATTTTACAATTACATCCTCTGAATTTAATTCTTTTTGTTTATCAAAAGCAGATTGTGTTTTTTGAGATGTTGTTATGATAATAACATTATCAATATCTCTTTTCTCCGCTTCATTAATAGAATGTTGTACAACTTTTGAATCAAGTTCCTCATCTATTTCACAAAGCTGTAAATGAATATATGTTTCATATTGATTATCTTTATCAATTATTACATCATAACTATTTTCTGTAGGTTCTATAGATACATTATATCCTTTAATTGTATAGTACTCAGCGATGAGCCAAGCGAAAGATTCATTATTAAATGCTTTTAACATCATACCTTGCTCCCAAGCTGTTCGTGCATATTTCGGTATATCTCCAGAGGGTTTTTTATATATAATTTCTGAAAAATAATAATATAATCCAATCCCAATAAATATACCAAACAATACAGATTGTAATTCAACCATATTATGTACTATGTATTTAATAGAATATAAGGCTTTTTCAATAAAAATAAAATACGTAATTAAATATATTTAACATTATACCAGTAAGTCTTTGTAATTTCTTTTTCATTTTCGTCTTTATAAGTTTGATTTACTTCAAATCGAATTTGTGATTCACTTGCTTCTTGTAATTTTCCCATTTTTGAATCAAACAAATTCATACATCTGTTGTCTGATATACTTAAACTTTTATCTACATTTGCTTGAATTTTAGCATCTGCATAGGATGTATCTTCTGTAATAGATACGTTATATATACTATTATTTATAATATCATTTGCAACAGAATGACGAAAACTATTACCGTGAATACTTGGTTTATATAACGATGCCGCAAGAATTTGTTTTAACTCTTTTTCTTTATTACTAACCATACGATATTCTTTATTAGTATAGGCTATATTTCTTTTGGTATATTCACGAAAATCTTAAAATATAAATATTTTTATATACACTATTATGGCCAATGTCCTCTCTCCGCATATGCATCATTTAATCTTTCAATAGCGACCATATACGCAGCATCTCGCCACGTAATATCCGTGTTTTCATCATATTTATCTTTAACTTTAGACCATGCGATTAACATATCTTCATCAAGTTCAGATTGAACATGTTCTAACGTCCAATTCCGTCTCCCAATACCCTGCACCCATTCGTAATAACTAACGACAACGCCCCCAGCATTGGCAAGAATATTTTGGGACTTCGATTTCAAATCCCTGAGCCTCTAATGGTTGTTGAGGTATTATTTTGTCTAAATACATCTGTGCCTCTCGTTTTTTCTCTGTGTTACCTTCGTTCTCCCAATAATCTCGTGCGATTATAAGAAATTGTTTAATTCCATTAAACCTATCAAAATTACGTACGTATATTGTTTCTTTACTAATATTGGAAACGATATTTTCAAAGGTTATATAAATATTTATTTATATATTAATTTACGTATATTTATATTACGGAGCTTTTATTTCATCCTCGTTTTCTTCAATATGTATATCACCATTTAATAATAATGGTGATAAATAATCAAGTAAGTTTTTATTATTTTTATTTTCTTCTTTTATTATTTTCTTCTTGGAATAAAATTCACTTACGATATTATTATATTTTTTAATGGATTCTTCATCAGGATATATAATATTTTGTTGATAGGCTGTGTTTCTATTTAATCCCGGCACAGCAGAATCTTCATTTAATTCTGTCAGATTAATTGATTCAAGCAAA
>Ga0208283_10558_pt1 | contig 8822 bp, 9 predicted proteins | sample AntRauMetaRauer1_FD_184785 | JGI IMG/M metagenome (GOLD analysis project Ga0208283, IMG submission 184785) | Saline lake microbial communities from Rauer Lake, Antarctica, in enrichment culture - Antartic Rauer Lake 1 Metagenome Rauer1 (SPAdes)... ...
GCACTTCCTCCCGTTCGTTACTATCCACCCCGTCTCGAGCCTCGAGGAAGGGATTACGAAGGCCAACGACAGCGATTACGGACTCTGTGCTGGCCTCTTCTCCGAGGACGAAGACGAGATCGACACGTGGTTCGACCGGATCGAGTCCGGGATGTGCTACGTGAACCGCGAGCAGAGTGCGACGACCGGTGCGCTCGTCGAGGCCCAACCGTTCGGCGGCTGGAAGTACTCCGGGACGACCGGGAAGTTTGCGGGCGGTCCGTGGTACCTCCAGCAGTTCATGCGTCAGCAGAGCCGGACTGTGGTCGGCGACGTCGGACAGCCCTGAGATCGACACAGCGACCGCCGGACCGATCTCCGTCCCACCGTGAGACTGCACAACATCCCCGACTGAACGCCGAGAAACCGTATCTGATACTCCTTCGACTCGAGAACTCGACACCTCGTAGGCAACACACTCCTGAAGGCTCTCCATATCTGGAATCGTCACAATACCGTCCTTGACCAATCGATAATTCGGTGCTTCGAGGCGCTTCTCGAGTGGAAATTTGTCGTCACTTCCGTTGCTGATCGTGGACCGTTCCATCTCTGTAGCCCTCCACCCCTCGAGGGCGAGAAATTGTGAGCGGCCAGCCCAGTCAGGAGCCCTTCGAGATACGTGGGATGAACACCGATATCAAGAGCGTGAGCAACACGATTGACATCCTCCCCGCGCTGAAGCGCGAGGCTTTCTCCTTGATTCTCCGTAACACGCTAATAACTATGTCTGGTACCACTCAGACATCTGCATGCCCGCGTCTGGGAGACCTACCTTCGACACGGCAGGTACGCGAAACCGTTGTCCCCGTGGATGTCATCGACCGCATAGCCGTCGCGACTTCATCCACCTCGACGATCGGTATCCGGCGACCACACCGCAGTCCGAACCGATGCGACCGGTCGTTCGACTCGCCGGAGAGACACGGACCGTAACCAACCAGATCGAATCGAGAGGCTGCGACTCCAGAAACTCGGACAGCAAGTAGCGACATGGCCGACGTGTACTACTTCATCAGCGACCTCCACATCGGCGGGGACGAGCAGCTCCAGCAGGTGGACTTTCTGGACGAATTGCTCGCGTTTCTCGAGGAACTCGAAGAGAACGACGAGGACGCCGAACTGATAATAAACGGCGACGCGTTCGGGCTATGGGAGTTCACGGGGGTCGAGGGGCCGGGGAAGTTCGACGCTCTCCTCGACCGCTACCCTGAACTGTTCGAGCAACTCGAGGCAACTGGCCGAGAGATACCGATCACGCTCATTCCGGGGAACCACGATTACGAGCTCGCCGCCTACCCGGAGTACGTGGATCGACTGGCGGAGTACAACGTCACGCTGGAGCAGGAGGTGTCGATCCAACGGACAGTCGGTGACTCACTCGTCCACGTCGAACACGGTATGCAAGAGGATCCGAACAACCGGATCCCGGACTTCGGGAATCCCTACGCGAACCCGCCGGGCTACTTCGTGAACCGACAGATCACGAGTCGTGCAGGGCAACTCTCGGGTCGCGGGAGGTACAACTGGCTGAAGGACATCCAGGCCGTGACGCCCATGACCGAGATCCCGGACTGGCTGCTATCGAACTACTTCTACAAGGAGATGAGCGCGTGGCTGCGGCTCTCGGTCGTCCCGTTCCTCCTCCTGTTCAACGTGGGCGTGCTGTACGTCGCGATGTTCGCGCTCGACTGGTTCGACGTGTGGTCGCTGCCACTCACCCTGGTCGAGGAGGGACTCGGCTTCTTCGGGCCGCCCGGGCGACTGGTCGAGATCGTCCTCACCGGAAATTTGGTCGTAATCGTGCTGTTGCTGGCGATCGCCGTTCCACTCTCCGTGTTCGTCCGGGACGCTCGAAAGACACTCAGACGGTTTGGACTCTCCCGGGAACCGGCTGATCGGGAGCCGGTCGAGAAATACCTCGATAGGGCCAGGGACGTGTTCGTAGCCGAACCCAGGGTTGGTGTGTACGTCTACGGGCACACGCACCGTCCGGCCGCGACCGAAGTCGACGGGCGGCTCGTCGTCAACACCGGGACGTGGCTGAAGCGCCTCCACCGGGTCGATCCGCTCCTCGGAATCCTTCCGCCAGTCTACTACGCCTCGTACCAGCTCAACTACTTCCGTCTCTCAGCGGCGGACGATGGTGGCATCGTCGTCGAGTACGACGTGATCGAGAAGTCGGACCCTGGCGACGAGACGTTACTGCAGCGGTTGCTCACCCGATCGCCGCGGCGACAAAGGGAACTCCCGGAGAAGACGGTGGTGAATCGTCCCCGAGACCCGGGGTCGGGACAGAATGAGTCGGACGTCGTGTAGCGAGGCCCGCGTCGACGATCCCTCCACTCGTTCGTGCTCATACTCGATTGGGAGACATTGCAGTCATCCAGTAGAGCCACCGAGGCGGTTGGATTCGATGGGATCGCGGAAGACAGAATGAACGAAAATCACATCGAGAGACGTAGTGGAAGGAGCGGCAACTCCTACGAGTGGCTCTCGTCGTTTTCACGCGAAACGACATCATCGGCCCCCGTCGGTGCTTCGATACGAACGGCGTGACGTGTATGCCTCGCGTGAGTCTCTGCCCAGCGCCGTGCGGGTCGCTCTGAGAGAAACTGTTTACCGTCGGGGCAGCGCTGGCACCGAACGATCCACAGACTTACGTCATCTGGGTAGTGGCCGGTATGACGCTCATGGTCAAGAGCGAACTGCTCGATCGCGTGGCTGCCCGGGTCGAGATCGTCAAGTTCGTTGTCGAGATTCCACTCTCGGTCACAACGAGTACACGAGATGGTCGGTACCTCGGCTTCGTCGTTAGGAAATGAATCGTCCGTCACGTCTCCGCTTCGTTCTGGGACCACTTGAACGCCGACTCCTCTGTGGCTCCGCATGTTGGAGTCTATGCTGACTCTCGCAGCAGGAATGGATGAGAGTGTTCGGTGTCACAATATACCTTGGCCATTGACGACGTTCTCACGCTTCGGTGCAGAAGTCGTTCGCCTACCCGAGACAACGTTCGAACGTGCAGTGTAATCGTGTCGTGATCCTGTGGCCGCCGATCGCCGCCACCTTCATCACGATCCCGACTGATTTCGAGCGTATGAACGTACTTGTCGCCGGTTCGCACGGACAGGTCGGCCGACACGCGACCCGCATCCTCGCCGAGAGCGACCACGCCGTTCGGGGGATGGTTCGCTCGGAGTCGCAAGCGCCGGACATCACGGACCTGGGTGCCGAGGCGGTCGTCGCGGATCTGACCGGGGACGTCTCGCACGCCGTCGAGGGAATCGACGCGATCATTTTCGCCGCGGGTTCGGGCGGCGAGGACGTGTGGGGCGTCGACCGCGACGGCGCAATCAACCTCATCGACGAGGCCGAAGCTGAGGGCATCGAGCGGTTTGTGATGCTCAGCTCGATCGGCGCCGATCGGCCCGAGGATGGCCCGGAAGAGCTGCAAGAGTACCTCCGGGCGAAGGCCGAGGCCGACGAGTACCTACGGGAGAGCGACCTGACGTACACGATTGTCCGTCCCGGACCGCTGACGAACGAGGACGGCACCGGGCGGATCAGAATCGACACCGATCTCGACGGGGACGACGCCGAGATCCCGCGCGAGGACGTCTCCCGGACGCTGGTCGCGGCGCTCGGGGTCGAGAGCACGTACGGCAAAACGTTCGAACTCGCGGCCGGCGACGAGCCGATCGAGGAGGCGTTACAGGAACCGCTAGACGGCTGATCGCATGATTCGGCGAGAGGAGCGCGAGTGTCTACCGGTCTTCCGGTGCGTAGCGGGACCTTCGGTCCCGCCCACCTCACGCGGTTCCGCGTGGAACTCGGCCACCTCGAGGGGAACCTCAGCTCTGCGCCCGCTGTAGCCTCGGCGGACCGGCCACCTACTGGACGCGTGACCTCGAGAAGCCCGTCCGTTGTACGGCGACCGATAGTTGCGGTGTAGAGACCACCGAGGAATGATTCACCCCCAATGGTCTGTCGATCGATGTCGAACTTCTGTGCACGGATCCCGTCGTTCGTAGTTACTGGCACAGCGATTTTGTCGCCAAGAGCGGGTGAACGGGGCAATAACCATAGGTGTGCGCGAGAATAATGTGAGTGGGTAATTTAACGATGGATGATATCTCCGTGACCTTCGATCAGCTCACCGACATCGGAGCGGAATCACCCACCCTTATCGAGGGGTTCCCGGGCTTTGGGCTGGTCGCCGCAATCGCAGTCGATCAGATCACGAACCAACTCAACCTCGAACACCACGGAAATATTGTCTCCGACGAGTTTCCACCGATTCTCTCATACCAGAATGGACGCGCCCAGGATATGGTTCGGGTATATGCGGGACCGGATCATAACGTGATGACACTCCAGAGCAATCTTGCACTCCCACCATCTGCATTCAAACCACTGAGCAGGTGCGTCCACGAGGAGCTGGCCAACGAGTTCGATCGGGCGATTTTCTTGGCTGGGGCGCCGGCCCAGAGCGAAGAAGATATCGGGACCGTCAAGGCGATTACGACGGCTGAAGAACTCGAAGCGGATATCCAGAACGCCGGGATCGAGTTGGCCGAGGGCACGGGCTTGGTCGGGGGAGTTACCGGTGCCCTCGCCAACGACTGCTATCATAACGATGTGCCGGCAGCGGTATTGGTCGTTCATGCGAATCCATATCTCCCAGATCCGGGGGCCGCCCGATCAGTTATCGAAGACGCACTGGTACCGTTGATGGATTTTGACATCGATACGTCCGAACTGGAAGAGCAGTCGAATCAGATTCGACAGCAGATGCAGCAAATCGCTACACAGTATCAGCAAATGATTGAACAGGCCCCCCAGAACCCCTCGTCTGAAACCCCCCAACTGGGTATGTATCAGTGATATCCCACAACATACACACAACGTAACTCGATGCGAGATTGAACGTCAACACTCGAGAGCCGCGATCTCTAGCCTCTGATCGAGCATAACTCCGTGCCGCTACCAACGACCGCAGAAAATGCCTGGGTTCTATCTCAGTTGACGTCGATGATTTCGACGTCGAACGTCAGCGTTTCGCCGGCAAGACGAGGGTTGAAATCCACCCGGACAACCTCCTCGTCGACGTGGATAACCTCGCCTTGGCTGCCGTTTTGGGCCTCAAGGTAAGACCCCTCTTCAGGCGTCTGGCCGCCGAGCATCTCTCGGAGTTCCTCGGTTTCGAATTCCTGAATATTCTCGTCGCTAGGCTCGCCGTAGGCCTTCTCCGGCGGGATTGTCAGGGTTTTTGTCTCCCCAGCCTCTAACCCGATCAGTCCCTCCTCCATCCCTTCGATAATCTGTTCGTCACCAATTTCGACCGTTAGCGGCGCGTACTCCCGTTCGGGCTGGGCCTCGGCGAGGCCCGTTTCTTCGGCGACGGATTTTCGGGACGTGTCGAACACTGTCTCATCGTCAAGTCGTCCCGTGTACTCAAGCGTCACAGAATCGCCAGTAGCTATCGTCATACGAATACGAGAAGTGCCACACGGAAAGTCTATTGCATCGAGAGAGGGTCATCGCCGCCGCGTCAGATATTTGATCGTTCGGATCGATACTCCGATATCACATCGGACACCTCTGCAGACGACCCGGATGGACCGGACACCCCAAGGGGAGAAGCAGACTCGGACCACGCAAACGCCGCCTCCGACAGGCTCGTCACTCGCCGGCGACTCCTTCTCGGCGTCGCGGGCGGCGTCGGGCTCCTCGGGGGCGGCGGGCTCTACGTCACACGATCGCTAAGCGGTGACTTCGGCGGGTATGACGCGCCGGAGACGCAGCCGATGGTGACGACTCGAGGGCGGCTCGACGCGGACGAGCCGACGGAACGATCGGGCTCGTGGGACTTCGGTGGGGCTGACGCGGTGGTCCTGTTCGTCCACGGTCTCGGCGCGGACGCCGAGTCGGCCCGCGATCAGGCGTACACCGCCCGACTGGGGCTCGTAGCGGCGATAGACGCCACCACGGAAACCGACGGTCCGCCGGTGGTCGGCTATTCGTGGGCGTCGAACGTCGACTGGGGACCGGCGAAACAGACCGCGGACGCCAACGCCGCCCCACTCGCTGACTGGCTGTCGGCGTGGGCGGACGACGACGGGCGACCAGTCCACCTGTTCGCCCACTCGCTCGGCGCCCGCGTGACAGGAGCGACGCTCCGCGGGCTCGCTGACCGTGGGCGGACAGATGTCCTCGCCTCGGTGTCGCTGTTCGGCGGCGCGATTCCGAACGACAGCGTCGCGGCCAACGGGCGATACGGGTCGGCTATCGCGGCGGTCGACGCCCCCGTCTTCAACTTCCATAGCCGGAACGATCACGTCCTCGGCTGGGTGTATCGCGCCTCAGACCGGGCTCGCGCAGTCGGTCACGGGGGGCTCGCGGCGTCGGCGACCGCGCCGGCCGGCTATGCGGACGTCGACGTCACCGACCTGGTCGCGGATCACTACTCGTACTTCCAGCCGGGAGAGGGGTGTCTGCCGCGGGCGATCGGCCGAATCGGATGCTGTAGGTAACGTGATCGAAGTGGTGTGCAGTCTTTTCAGAGACGCATCTGTGTTTGTTTTGCTCACCAGAATTCGTCTCGAAGGTAGGCAGTAATCCCGACGAAACGATAGAAACGAACATAATGATGTAAACGAACTAAACGAACAGAATGAGGGAAATGAGATAGATGAACGCATTCTGAGGAACGAACTGGTTGATACTGGATAGACTCGATCTGCGCTCGTTGAATAAAACGACAGAAACGAACATAACGAATGTAATGATGGGAACGAGCGTATTTACTTCAACGAATGGAACGCACAGTTGGTTTTAATATCGTACTACTCCTCTCGCCGAGTGAAACAGCCTCACCGAACGCACCGAACGCACCGAACCAAACGAACGAACCGAGCAAAACGAACAAAACGAATTAACTGAAAGGAACGAAAACTATGACCGACACCAACACCGCACGAATCACCGTGGCGAATCAGAAGGGAGGAGCGGGGAAAACGACTGACGTCATTCATGCTGGCGGGGCGCTTGCTGCCCGGGGATACGATGTCCTTTTAGTTGACATCGACTATCACGGAGGACTCACCTGCTCGCTCGGCTACGACGATCTGTATTACGACACTGACCGCACAACGCTGTTCGACGTGCTTGATTTCGATCAGATGGAGTCGGTGAACAACATCATCGTCGAGCACGAAGAGTTTGACATCCTCCCCGCGAGCGAGAAACTTGCGAACAACAAGAATATCCAGACGCTGCTGGAAGCGCCAAAGAGCCGAGAGCGACTGGAGATGACTCTCGACGCACTTGACAGAGACTATGACTATATCATCGTCGACACGCCGCCTTCTCTAAACGTCCTCACCGATAACGCTCTCGTCGCGACCGGTAACGTCGTTATCCCCGTTATTCCCGAGAAACTCAATGCCAACAGCCTCCAGATTTTCGCGAAGCAGCTGACCTCCCTCGAACCGGCGTACGGTGACATCAACCGTCTCGCGATTATGTGTAACCGTGTTGAGCAGAACAGTGAGCACCGAGACACCATCGAGGAGATCAAATCGGCGTACTCGCTCCCCGTCTTCGAGATCCCGAAGCGCACCGATCTCTCACAGTCGATCGGTGAAGGCGTGTCCGTCTTCGGTTTCGGCAAGGAGAACAAGCGTGTCGAAGATGCTCGCAAGCTGTTTAACGAGATCGCTGACCTGTTCGACGAGACGTTTGAGAAGACAGCGCCGGAAGAGGTGGAAGCATGACCGATGGCTGGGGAGATGCCTCCGGTATTGAGGGGAACTACGAAGAGGGGGATAGCGAGATCGATTCCAGCGAAGTGAGCGAGACGGACGAAACGGCGGAGCCAACTTCATCGACTGGAACGCTTGAATCGAACGCAACGAGTAAAACGAACGGAACGAGCAAAACGAACGGAACGAAGACAAATATCAAGGATGAATGGAACGGGCGGACGATCTATATTCCAGACGGTATCCTCGATGATATGGAGGATACGTACCTTGAATCTCAACTGAAGTTGCGAAAAGCGGGCCAGAACGAGTTCAAGAAGAATCGTCATTTCTACCCGCTTCTTGTGCAGTTTGGGCTTGAGGCGCTCTCTGAGGCCGATGCTGGTGAAATCCAGACTCGACTTTCCAAACTCGGCGACGAGTAGCGCGGTGAGCGCCGGGATTACCTGAATTGGGGCGTTGTATCTCCTCACGACTTGCTTCGCTCGCTCAGTGAGGGAGGGGCTGTCTTCACCCGTGGTCTTTCGTTCGATAAATCCTCTACGGAATTTAATTCGTTTACGGTCATACGCTACGGCTCGTACTCTGTATAAAAGCCCTCAGAGCCGGCTCAACTCATTCTCCGAAACTGTGAACTCCCCCGACTCACAGAAGTTGAGACCGGTCGTCTCAATGTATACGGCTCTCGAACTCTTTGCGATGGACAGTGATTTGCCTTCAGTGTTTTCGTAGCTTTCACACCTAACACTCTTTACTGCGGATGAAGTACTCCTTTCAACGATGTCCATCGATCGAGACACATTCAAGAACACGAGCGAGGACGAGCTCGCGGATCTTTCCGTCCCGGATCAGGTACTGGGGTATCTCGCCGCCAACGAGGATCGGGCGTTCAAGGCGCGCGAAATAGCGTCCCAGATCGGCGCCGACGAGGGCGCAGTCAGCACCGCTCTCTCGCGATTGAAGGATCGTGACCTAGTTGAACACAAGGCGACATACTGGGCGATAACCGACGACGCCGAG